>WNFQ01001576.1_pt1 | contig 18412 bp, 18 predicted proteins | sample 5400171 | NCBI WGS metagenome assembly WNFQ01 (sample SAMN13153356, study PRJNA577476) | soil metagenome | isolation source: 20 cm soil under Madrone tree | place: USA:California | collected 2016-06-14 | reverse complement strand
GCTGTCGACCAGCGCGCGGGTATAATCTGTCGGCGAGAGCTGCTTTCCCGCATGCTGCTCGGCCGCGCGGGCGACATAGAGCACGTCACGGCACGCCGCCTCGACGAACAGCGCTTCCTTGGTGCGAAAATAGTAGGTGATCTGGCTCGGAAAGGCGTCGGCCGCGGCCGCGATATCGGCGATCGAAACCGCCGCCAGCCCACGCTCCTTGAAAAGCCGGCTCGCCGCATCGAGCAGCCGCGAGCGCATCTGCCGACCGGCGGTGCGTGTCGCCCGCACGGTGTGCTTGGGATCGCGCGAACGCACTTTCGTGGAAGAGCCTTTCATACGTCCTCGCCTGGGCGCAACGCCCAATAACCGTACGGTTCTTTTGTTTGTATGTTATACAAACAAACTTGTCAAGCGAACTCCAAATTCAGCTAGAGGTATCCGAGTAAAGCGTTGCGCTCTTCCGCTGCGGGGCGCGGCAACAATCGTGCGCAAGAACTGCTGAGGCGGCGCGACGCCGAGACTTGACGTGATGGGGTATTATCTACGACCGGCGAAGTAACAGATCGCCGGCTGAGGCCGCCGGAGACAGGCCATGCCGAAACCCGAGATCATTGGTTCTGTGCGGTCGACGTACACGCGCGTCGTATGCATGGTCTGCGAGGAGAAGGGAATCGAGTACGTGCTGACGGAGAGGCCGCTGGGCGCACCGGAGATCCTTGCCATTCATCCCTTCGGCAGAATGCCGGTGCTGCGCCACGGCGATTTCGAACTCTTCGAATCGAAGGCCATCGCTACCTATCTCGATCGCAGCTTCCCGGCTCCCTATGTCTTCCCGTCCAGTCCCCGACTCGCCGCGCTCACAGAACAATGGGTCTCGCTCGTCAACACGGTGATGGACCGTACCCTCATCAGGACCTACCTCTACGCATATATTGCGCGGAAAGCCGCCGATGGTGCGCCTGACAGGGAGGCTATCGAAGCCGTGATGCCGGCGGTGCGTGAGCAGGTGGAAATTCTTGACAAGGCGGTCGCCAGCACCGGCTACCTCGTCGACGATCAGTTCACCTTCGCCGACATCAATCTGCTGCCGATCCTCTATCGACTTCGGCAAGCCCCGGAAGGCGCGGAGGCTCTCGCCGCCGCAACCCATCTCGCCGCGTATTACGACCGGCACGCGGCGCGGCCGAGTTTTGCGCGTACCATCCCGCCCTCCGGCCCACCGCCCCGCGCAAAGCCGGCCTAGCGTCAATTTCCGGATTTCGCGAGACAATCCTCAAATCAACCGCAAGCCCTTCATGCTGGCATGCCCGTTCTTGCCGACGATGAGATGATCGTGCACGGCGATGCCGAGCGGACCGGCGATGTCGATGATGGCGCGCGTCATCTGGATGTCCGCCTGCGACGGCGTCGGATCGCCGGAAGGGTGGTTGTGCACCAGCAAGATCGCGGTGGCGGATAATTCCAGCGCCCGTTTGATCACTTCGCGCGGATAGACCGGCGTGTGGTCGACCGTGCCAACCTGTTGCACCTCGTCCGATATCAACTGGTTGCGCTTGTCGAGAAACAGGATGCGAAACTGCTCCTTGTCGGCGAACGCCATGCTGGTGCGGCAATAGTCGATCACGTCATTCCAGGACGACAGCATGGTGCGCTGCTTCAATTGGCCTTTTGCGATGCGGCTTGCCGCCGCTGCGATCAGTTTGAGCTGGGTGATGGACGCGTCACCCATCCCATCGATTTTGCGCAGCCGAGCTACCGGCGCGTGAATGACTTCGGCGAACGAGCCGAATGTCTTGAGCAGGGTTTTTGCCAAAGGCTTGGTGTCGCGCCGGGGCAGCGCCGGGAATAGCGCCAACTCCAGCAGCTCATAATCGCTGAGCGCGTCCGGCCCGGCGCCATGAAAGCGCTCGCGCAGCCGCATCCGATGGCCGTGATAATGCGGCGTTTCGCTGGACTCGCTCTTGGTATCACCTGTCTTCGCTGGCATCGGCGCCAACCATGCCGCGTCGGCCAGCTTTTGCAACCGGGAATTACCGCAGTACCGGTCCAGGGGCCATATTTCTGAATTTCAGAAATTTCACTTGCCAACAGACCCAAATCAGCACTATAGCGATTCGGTCCCGTCCCACAGAGGGGCGGCTCGCGATCGTCACGGACGCGGGGCGGGATGCGGTGGACGCGGCAGCGCGCGAGACGAACGCGGTCTGCTACGTACGGCGAAGTCGTGTGGTTCTGACGCCCCAATCGTTGGCGTCACGAAGTAAGCCGTAAAACCATTGCGCGGGGAATGCCGGGTCGTTCCGGTGTGACCGTGGTGACTATGCTCGTATGCTTTTTTCATTGCATGCGAGGCCGCGGGCGCATTGCGCGCCCGGCATTCCCTGCGCCCTCTGATTGCAGAGAGCGGGACGTGACCAGCAAACCTCGCGCGAAAACGTGCGGCGAGATCGCGTAGTCATGTCTGCGGATGAGGCTGTTTGAAATTCGAATCCGTACGGTCGTCATTGCGAGGAGCGCAAGCGACGAAGCAATCCAACTTCTTGAGTCGCGGCGATATGGATTGCTTCGCGGAGCCTGTCATCGGGCGCGCATTCGCGCGACCCGTTGGCTCGCAATGACGGATGCGTGGCCGCCACATTCCCAGCCGTCATCGTCCGCGAAGCGGACGATCCAGTATTCCAGAGCAGTTGCGATGAAATCGAAAGGCCGCGGCGTACTGGATCGTCCGGTCAAGCCGGACGACGACAGTTGCGTGAGAAGCGACGAAGCGACCGAGGCTAGTCCGCGGCCGGCGGCTTTTCGGCGTGGCGCTCCGATAGCGTGAAGATTTCGACGCCATTGGCGGTGACGCCGACCGAATGCTCGAACTGCGCCGACAGCGAGCGGTCGCGTGTCACCGCGGTCCAGCCGTCGGAGAGGATTTTGACATGCGGCTTGCCGAGATTGATCATCGGCTCGATGGTGAAGAACATGCCGGGCTTCAGCGTCACGCCTTCGCCGGGCCGGCCGATATGAATGATGTTCGGCTCGTCATGGAACATGCGGCCCAGGCCGTGGCCGCAGAAATCGCGCACCACGCTCATGCCCTGCGGCTCGACAAAACTCTGGATGGCGTGGCCGATGTCGCCGGTGGTGGCGCCGGGCTTTACCGCGGCGATGCCGCGCATCATCGCCTCGTAGGTCACCTCGATCAGCCGCTCGGCCTTGCGGGCGACCGGGCCCACCGCATACATCCGGCTGGAATCGCCATACCAACCCTCGACGATGAAGGTGACGTCGATGTTGACGATGTCGCCTTCCTTGAGCAGCCGGTCCCCGGGCATGCCGTGGCAGACCACGTGGTTGATCGAGGTGCAGGTCGAAAAGCGATAGCCGCGGTACATCAGCGTCGCCGGGTAGGCGCCATGGCCGAAGGCGAACTCGCGGACGAAATCGTCGATCCGCGAGGTCGGCGCCCCCGGCTTGACGATATCGGTCAGTTCGTCGAGGCATTTTGCGACCAGCGCGCCGGCCTTGCGCATGCCGGCGAACCCACTCGGCCCATGCAGCTTGATCTGCCCGGTCTTGCGTAAGGAGGTATCGGAGGCTTCGATATAGCTCATGGGCTGATCATGTTCTGGCGGGCAGAGGGCTGCGATGGCGGATTTTTCAGGCTCTAATTTAATGATCGGAGCTGCTAGTGCAAGCCGAGGTTGGGCCGCGAGTTTGTCATGGCTCGGCTGGTTCTGCCCCAGCAAGATGGCATCATTTCGAAGTTTCTGCGATGGTCTCGACCGGCAGCGCGCCGCGGACGCGGATTTCGCGCACCGGATAGGGCACGTGGATACCCTCGCGCTTGAAGGCATCCCAGAGCGCCAGCATCGCGTCGCTCTTCACATTGTCCAGCCCGTCGGGGTCGGCGATCCAGAAGGTCAGGGAAAACTTCATCCCGGCCTCGGCGAATTCCACAAGGATGCAGTTCGGAGCTTTGTTTTTGATGGCGCGCGGCGCGGCCGCGGCAATGTCGAGCGCCAGTTTGCAGACCAGCCGCGGATCGGCCTCGTAATTGGTGCCGAAATTCACCTTCACCAGCGTGTTCTTGTCGGTGTAGGTCCAGTTGACGACCTTCTGGGTGACCAGATCCTCGTTGGGAATCAGGAATTCGCGGCCGTCGCCGGCGGCGACCGAAATATAGCGGGTCTTCATCTCGTTGATGCGGCCGGTACTGTCGCCGATGGTGATGAGATCGCCGGGTTTGACCGATTTGTCCGCCAGCAGGATGATGCCGCTGATGAAATTGGCCACGATCTTCTGCAGGCCGAAGCCGATGCCGACACCGGCGGCACCCGAGAAGATCGCCAGCGCCGAGAGGTTGATGCCGACTGCGCTCAATACGACCGCAACCGCAAAGAACAGCAGCGCAAGCCGGATCACCTTGATCAGCAGCACCTGGACCGAGGGCGTCAGATCGGTCGAGCGGGTGATCCGGCTTTCCACGAAGTTGGTGGCGAGATTGGTCACCCACAGCGCGAGGATCAGCAGCACGCCGAGCTTGATCAGGAGGAGCGGCGTCAGCCGCAGGCCGCCGAGCACGATCGAGACCGAGTCGAGCGCCTCGATGGCCGGCTCGAGCAGGCCGAGAATGCTCAACGCCGCCACCAGCCAGGCCGAAAGCGACACCAGGCGGACGATGAAGGGGTTGCGGATGACCGATGTGACGAGGCGGATGACCAGCCACGCCAAGGCAAGGCTGGCGGCGACCGACAGCAGATAGCTGCGGCTGGGCCAGGTCGAACTCAGCATCACCAGGCGCGCCAACGACATCAGCAGCGCGAACACCGCCGTCGAGGCGCTGCCGACCAGCACGCGCATGAACAGCCGCAGCGGCGCCGGCCACCCCATCGCGAGCGAGCTGGTGTCGACCCGCGCGCGAATGGCAACGCCAGCGCCGATCGCGATCCCGGCGCCGATCAGGATCAGCCCAACTTGCAGATAGAACCAGGGCGACGTGACCTCGGCGCCGACCGAACGCGCGGCGGAGTGCAGGAGTTCGGCGATCTCGTTCAGGTCCATCGTCAAAATCTCGTCGCAAGCCGGATCATCGGCAAACTTGATTCGAATAGCCTGCAGATTCTCATAACCGCAAGCCCGGCGCCATCGCTACGGCACGCTAGTGCCGTGGGTTGAGCCCGGAAAACCGGGCACATTGCCGCTGGTCGAAGAAATGGGGGTTGGCGTCGAAGTGTGGCGACGATAAGGATGCAATTGCAAGCATTTGCGCTTGTTTGGCGGAAGCTCATGGCGTCACTCGATTCGGTCAGCATAGCCATTCTTCTGGGCGCGGTTCTGGTGATGGCGGGCATTCTGTCCAGCCTGCTGGCGCTGCGCTTCGGCGCGCCGTTGCTGTTGGTGTTTCTCGTGATCGGCATGCTGGCCGGCGATTCCGGTCCCGGCCAGCTCCGCTTCGACGACGTGCGCACCACCTATCTGGTGGGATCGGTGGCGCTGGCTCTGATACTGTTCGACGGCGGCTTGAGAACGCGGTTTCAGAACATTCGCGCCGTGCTGGCGCCATCGATGGTGTTGGCGACGATCGGTGTGCTGCTGACCGCGCTGGTCACGGCGCCGGTCGCCAAATATGTGCTGGACCTGAACTGGACCGAGGCGTTGCTGGTGGGCGCAGTGGTGGCCTCGACCGACGCCGCGGCGGTGTTTCTGCTGGTGCATGCGCAGGGCTTGCGGCTGCGGCCGCGCGTCGGCGCGACGCTGGAGGCGGAATCCGGCACCAACGATCCGTTCGCGGTGTTTCTGACGCTGATGCTGGTCGAACTGATTTCGAGCGGCCAAAGCTCGGTGTGGCATGTTGTGCTGGAATTCGGCCGCGAGGCCGTGCTCGGCGCCATCGTCGGCGTGATCGGCGGGCGTCTGGTGGTGCTGGCGCTCAATCGCGTCGCGCTGCCGCAGGGCCTGCACGCGCCCTTTGTCTGCACCGCGGCGCTGGTTATTTTCGGCGTGGCGCAGATCGCGCACGCCTCGGGCTTCCTCGCCGTCTATCTCGCCGGCATCATCATCGGCAACCGGCCGACGCGTGCGCATAATTCGGTGGTGACGTTTCTCGACGCCGCCACCTGGCTGGCGCAGATCGTGATGTTCGTCATGCTCGGTCTTTTGGTTTCGCCGCAACGGCTGGCCGGCAGCGTTATTCCGGCGGTGGTCGTGGCGCTGGTACTGATGCTGGCGGCGCGGCCGGTCGCGGTGTTTCTCTGTCTGGCGCCATTTCGCTTCAACTGGCGCGAGAAGCTCTTCATGGCCTGGACCGGCCTGCGCGGCGCGGTCGCGATCTTCCTGGCGTCGATCCCGATGCTGGTTGGATTGTCGAAGGCGTACTTGTATTTCGACGTTGCCTTTGTCGTCGTCATCATCTCGCTATTGTTGCAGGGCTGGACGCTGGCCGTTGCCGCACGGCGGCTCCACGTGGCGCTGCCACGCTCGGATCGCGGGCCGCGCCGCGTTGAGCTTGATCTGCCCGGCCAGCTCGAGCAGGAACTGGTCGGCTACTCCGTTCGCCCGAAGAGCCTGTATTTCCGACGTGGGCTGGTTCCATCCTGGTCGAAGCCGACGCTGGTGATCCGCGACCAGCGCATTCTCTCGCCGGCGGAAGCCGATCCGATCCAGCCGGGCGACTATATCTATCTGCTGGCGCCGCCGGAAAAGGCCGCGACGCTGGATCGGTTTTTTGTCGACATGCTGCCGAGCACCGAGCCCGACCCGCATCTGCTCGGCGATTTTACCGTGTCCGGCGAAGTTACGCTTGGCGACATCGCCGCGGCCTATGGCGTCTCTGTGGATCCGGAGCAGGCAAAACTGACGCTGGCCGACTATTTTGACGTTCACCTCGATCATGCGCCGAAGGTAGGCGCGACGCTTCCGCTCGACTCCATCGTGCTGGTGGCGCGCAGCATCTCCGGCGGCAGGGTCAATGTCGTCGGACTTCGCCTGCCGGAAGACGAAGATGAAGCGGTGGCGGCGACTCGGCTCGCTAAGCTCAAGCGCAAGCTGTCGGAGATATGGTCGTCGGTGGCTGGGATTTAGTCGTGGTGACAAGCGGTGGCTAGGGTTCCTCAGTTGTTCAACCTGGCACGTTCCCCCTAACTGCGTTAGCCCATGCACTGTAGGTGATACGGCTTGCGGTGTCCGCCGGCAGGCGCGCGCGGACGAGCTTTTTGAGCAGCTCCACGTCATCCGGTGGCATCGAAGCGACGGTGGGTCCGGTACTAGGCGCCAGCATGGCGGTCGTCCAAACGTCGTCGAAATCGTTGAATGTTCTTTGCACCTCGATCTTCCGCGTCTCCACGCCCTGGAGACCAGCCTCGGTCCATAAGTTTTGAAGCGCCTCGGCGATTAAAACCTGCGCGCTGGGCGGGCGGAGCGGGGGAAAGCCCATCGCGAACATCTCGGACTGGATCGGCTGCAAGGGAAATCCACCGCCTGGCATGTCCCAGGCATAGGCGGCCACCGTTCCGCCTTTCGAGACCACCCGCACCATCTCGGCGACGCCCTTGCGAGGCTCGGGAATGAAGAAGATCACCAGCGCCATCACACCGCCACATCGAACCTGCGAGAGGGGAACGGCAGCTCCATCGCATCGCCTTGCCGGAACTGCGCGCTGCGTGTGGCAGGTCGTGTCCGCGCATGGGCCAGTTGCCCGTCCGATGGATCGATCCCCTGAACCTCGGCGGGCGCGTGCCGTTCAACAATCAGCTCGGTGAAGGCCCCGTTGCCGCAGCCGACGTCGATCCATCGCAGACCGGAGCGCGGCGCGAGCCAGTCAAGAAAGATTTCGCCCGCCAGCCTGCTCCACACTCCCATCATCCGCTCATACGCGGCCCCGTCGTCAAAGCGGATCTGCGGTTCGGCCATCGGCTATGTTCTCCGTTTCAAGGCATGCCCCGGATCAGCGAGAGGTTGTCGCGGATTTCCTGAAGGACCGCAATCTCTCAAGGTCCCGCTGGCGCACGATCCGCCCGCGCCTTGATAGCCGTCAAGAAGCTCTCTTCAGAATTGATCGCGCAGCGAGTCGAACTCCGCGCGGCAGGTCTCGCTGAAATCGCGAAGAAGGTCGGGATCGTCCCGCTGTTGACCATCTCCCGCAGTTCAAGGAACGACTTGTTCGGTGCCAGATATGAATCGACGATCCTCCGCGCCACCCGCTCGGCACTTTCGATCACATTTGGCGAGGACAGGATTCGCATCCTGCCTAGCCTGACGTAAAGCTCGACCAGTGCCGGTATGTCGGCATTCTCATGCTGGAGCGCATCGATATAGCATTTCGAGGCGGCCCCGATGAATTCCTTGTAGAGTTCTTGCCGGCGGAGCTTGTCCTGCGCAACCCACTGTGCCCTGGCCTGCGCACGCTGGTTCAACCACGATGCGAAGACAGATGTGAGCCCGCCGATGGCGGCTCCCGCCAGCGCCGCGAGGGCGGTAATTACCGATGCATCCATAAGGCTCTCACGATGCTGGCGAAGCGTTTTCTGAAACCATGGGATTGACCGGCTCGGTGTTCCGGACCATCTGCCACAGCCCGATCAGGTTATAGAAAACGGCCAGCGCGCAAAGCGTGAAAAGTTCGGACTTGGCCGCGGCAAGCGGGGCCCCAAGCTGCGACAGTTTCACGAAACCGTCGATGGCGGAGGTGCTCGGCACCAGGAACGATATGAGCCTGATGAACGGAGGGATCGCCTCGCTTGGCCAGGAGAAGCCCGCGATCATGAACAGCGGAAGCCCGAGGGCTGCCAAAATAAGGGCCACCCTGATCGGCCTTCGAAGGATGCCCGCCACCACAAAGCCAAGTCCAGAGACCGATAGCACGAAGGGAACGGCGAAAATCAAAATCGGCACGATGACGCCAAGCCGCGGCAGCCCGTACAGATAGGGCAGTACGATGAGATATATCGGCAGGATCACGGCTTCGAGCGCGAGGTAGGCCAGTAGTTTTCCGGCCATGAGCGTGACCGGCGAGAGGCGCCGGCGGCGCGCGTCGTCTCCGGCGAAATCGGCACCCGGCAAGGTGCCGAGCAGCCCGACGCCCATCAAGAGCATCTGCTGCAGAATGAGTACGAACGCGGCCGGAAGCACATAGGTGGCATAGCCGGCCTCGGGATTGAATATCGGTACCGCGGTCAGAGGCATGGGATCCGGCGCGACGACGGCGATCGCGGGATCGACGCCGATGGCGATCAGGCGAGCGGCTTCGACTTCGGCACCGACCGTGCGCGCCACAGCGCCGACAGCTCCCGCTACGCGCTGGTAGATCAGAAAGTAACTGGCGTCGGCATAGAGCGCGACCGGCGAAGGCCGACCGTGCATAAGGTCGCGCTCGAAATATTGTGGGATCACCAGGATGCCATCGACCCTGCGCGCAAAGACCTCGCGCTCCGCGCTCGCGAGGTCCGGCAATACCTCCGTGATCGCGACGTCGGGAGTGGCGTCGACCAGACGGGCGAAGTCCCGGCTGCTCTGCGTTCCATCGCGATCGACCACGGCGATCGGGACGTTACGCAAGGCCTCATTCAAATAGGGTTGGGGATAGAACAGGGCATAGAACGCGGCGCCCAGGATGAGCACGGAAAACGCCGGCTTGACCGTAAAGATGCGACGAAGCTCATTCCGAAAAGCGTGGAGAAGGCCGCTCACGACGGCACCTTGGCAAGCGGCTGCGGAGCGTTGCGGTCCTCGATCCGATGAGTGGACCTGCGCATGCTCTCCAGCTTCCACGCGACAAGTCCGGCGAGCCCGACCGCGAACGCGGCGAGCACGAACAGCGGTTTGAACGAAAGGTCGACCGGCGTGCCGCGTATCGTCTGGTCGATTCGCGCGGTCAGGTACCACGTTCCCGGCAGCAGCTCGCCCCAGGCATAGGCGAAAGCATTCATGCCGAGGCGCGGAAAACCAATTCCCATGAAGCCGAACGCGGGCGCCGTTACCAGGGTGGCGATGCTCACCGCGCTGAGCGTCGGCTTTAGCAGCACCGCCAGCAGCGCGCCCAGAAGCTGACATGACAGGATGAACAGCACGCCCGTCATGATCAGCAGCCAGGGATGCCCGCGAAGGGGCAGCCCCAAGACGACAAACAGCAGCGTGTCCGACAGACCCAGCACCAGCAGGAAAAGTATGGTGTAAGGCAATATCTTGCCCGCCATGGCTGGCCAAAGTCCGCCCCCCAGCGACCGAAGAATTCGAAGCCGGTAGGGCGTCTCGACGTCGAGGCCAACGGAATAGGCCGATGTCGTCACCATGACGACCTGCAATACGCTCGGTATCAGGGCGGTCAGCAGGAAGAATACATAGTTCAGCGTCGGGTTGAACAGCGCATGGGTTTGAACCGGAATTGGCTGTAGATCCGCCTCCGCCAGATCGAGCGGCTCGCCCTGAGCACTGCGCAGTGTCAGCCGGATTCCGGCAGCTGCGGTCGGAACTGCCGCGTTCACGCCGCGAGCCGTAAGGTTGCCGGTGGTCAGGGTTTGCGTGTTGTAGAAGAACACGACCTCCGGCCGGCGGCCCGCGAACACATCGCGCTGGAGATAAAGCGGCAGCATCAACAGTCCGTGGATTTTTCCTGACAGGATCAGGCTGCGCCCTTCCGCAAGATCGCCGACGCGTACCGCCACGGCGGAGTCCGGGGTTGCGTCGACCATCCGGATGATGGTGCGCGACAGGTCCGAACTGTCGAGATCGAGCACGCCGATCGGCAGTCGCGTTGCCAGTCCGGCGCTGAAGACCGCGGCGAGGAAGGCCATCTGGGTCAGCGGGACAATGGTCGCAAGCCCAAGCAGGAAAGGCCGCCGCCACAGCCAGCCCACCTCTCGCCAGAACACCAGCCGGAAACCGGGTCGGATGCCGCTGCGGGCCAGCATGTCAACGCCCTCGATTGGCCCATGAAACGATCGCGCTCATGCCCGGACGCAGGCCGTCGACCGGCTGTATCGGCAGCGCGCGTACTTCGAAGGTGCGGAGATCGAAATCACCGGTGGCGCGGGTGGCCCGCCACGCGGCGTATTGCCCCTGCACATTGATCATGGTGACCCGGACCGGAATGACTTGGGACTTCAAAGCCGGCACCGTCAGGTCGAATTTGTCGCCGATCTTCAACCCGCCGAGCAAATCCTCGCGCAGGTTGAATGTGAACCACAGGTTCTGCAGGTCGATCATCGAGAACAGCGGCGCCCCGGCGCTGAAATTCTCGCCGAGCGCAGCGACCCGTGCCGTAATCTGACCGGTGATCGGAGAGCGAATGGTGAATTCGGCCACGTCGACATCGCGCTGATTCAAAGTGGCTTCTGCCTGCTTCACCTGTGCCGCGGCGAGAGCACGCTCTTCCTTGCTGGCGCCTGTCGTCGCAAGCTGTAGTGCAGCTTCCGCGGATTCGCGTTTGCGGGTCGCGGTGTCGAGATTGCGGGTTACCTCATCGACGCGCGCCTGGGGTGCGTTGCCGGTGCGCGCCAGCTCGATTTGCCGATTGTAGGTTTCCTGGGCAAGCGTCTCATCGGCCTTTGCCGCATTGAGGTCGGCCTGGCGCGCCGCGATCGTCTCGGGCCGGGTGCTGTTGATGCGATCCAGATCGGCCTTTGCGACCGCCAACGCGGCTTGAGCGGCGAGCCGGGCTGCGACCAGTTGCGGACTTTCCAGCTCAGCCATGACCGCGCCACGCTCCATGGTGTCGCCGACATCGGCCTTCAGCGTGACGATCCGCGCTGCAACCCGCGGACTGATGTCGACCCGATCAGCCGAAACCTCGCCCTGAATGATCAGGGGCGGCGGCCGGGTCGCAAGCCAAAGCATCGTTGCAAAGGCCGCGACGACCACTACCCCGATCAGCCAGCGAACCGACCTTTTACCCATCGCGAGGCCCCCATAAATCCCCGTTGAAAAATCACGGCGCGATCAGCGTCACACAGGCGCGCCGTCGACGCAACGCGCGTGTCGAGCAGAGATTTTAAATCAAATGTTAGAATCCCTCGGTGTCAATCGCTGAAAAGGTAGACATTAAGTTGGCGCCGGCGGTAACACTTCAGCACCGCCAAACGCAATCACGCGCCCGCGCTGGAGCATTACGATGCTCGTCGCCAATTGCCGCATTTCGCCGGCGTCGTGGCTGACATAAACCATGGGCACGCCGGCCTCATCGCGCAGCCGCACCAGATAGGGCAGGATCTCAATCTTGCGCTCCTCATCCAGCGATCCCAGCGGCTCATCCAACAGCAGCAATCGCGGTTTCGCCAACAGCGCGCGCCCGAGCGCCACGCGCTGGCGCTCGCCGCCTGAGAGTTGGCCGGGACGGCGATCAAGCAGACCGCCGATATCGAGCAGAGCGGTGACGCGCGCGCGCTCGGCGTGATCATCGGCAAGGCGGTTCATCCGCCGCCCATAGTCGAGGTTCTGGCGCACATCGAGATGCGGAAACAGCCGCGCATCCTGGAACACGTAGCCGATACGGCGACGGTGCGCCGGCACGTGCACGCCCGCAGCGGTATCGTCGAGCGTCTCGTCATCGATAACGATGCTGCCGCGATCCGGCCGCAGCAATCCCGCGATGATGTTGACCAGCGAGGTCTTGCCGGCACCCGAGGCGCCGAACAGCCCGGTGACCCGGCCCTCGCTGACTAGGGAGGCTTGAAGCGAGAATTCGCCGAGCTGTTTTGCGACCTCGATGCGCAGCATGGTCAATTCCCGTGCAGCCGCAGCAAGGCGCGGCGCGCGAACCATTCGGAGGCGATCATGGCGCTCATCGCGATCACAATCGAAACCGCCACCAGCCGCAGCGCCGCGGCATCGCCATCCGGCGTCTGGATCAGCGAATAGATCGCCGACGAGATGGTCTGGGTTTCGCCCGGTATGTTCGACACGAAGGTAATGGTCGCGCCGAATTCGCCGATCGCTTTCGCAAAGCCGAGCACCATGCCGGCCAGCACGCCCGGCAGCGCCAGCGGCAGGGTGACGGTCAGGAACACCCGCCACGGCGCCGCGCCCAATGTTGCCGCCGCTTGCTCCAGCCGCAGGTCCACCGCTTCGATCGATAGCCGGATCGGCCGCACCAGAAGCGGAAACGACATGATGCCGCAGGCCAACGCCGCGCCGGTCCAGCGAAACGCGAACACGATGCCGAGATGGTCCGCGAGCCACGCGCCGACAAGGCCGCGCCTGCCGAAGGTCAGCAGCAGCAGATAACCGGTGACGACCGGCGGCAGCACCAGCGGCAGATGGATAGCCGCATCGACAACGGGTTTGCCCCAGAAATCGCGCCGCGCCAATAGCCACGCCGCGGCGATCCCAAGCGGCGTCGCCACCAGTGTCGCGACCGTGGCAACCCGCAGCGAGAGCTGGATAGCGGTCCATTCGGTTGGCGAGAGTTCGAACACGCCGGTGCGATCACGAGGTCGGGCGGATCAGGAAGGTGAATCCATATTTTTCGAAAATCGTCTTCGCGGCGGACGAGCGCAGGAAGGCGAGGTAGTCAGTGGCCTCCGGTTTTGCGGTCGCCGTTGCCGCGACGGGATAGATAATGGGAGGATGGGAATCCGCCGGGAAGGCGCCGACGATCCTGACGCCGGGCTCGACCTTGGCATCCGTGGAATAAACGATTCCCAATGTCGTTTCGCCGCGCGCCACCAGTGCAAGTGCCGCACGCACGTTCTCGGTCATGGCGAACTTGGTCTCGGCGGCGGACCAGGCACCGAGATTCTCCAAAGATGCCTTGGCATATTTCCCAACCGGCACGGATTTCACGTCGGCTGTCGCAATTCTGCCGTCGCCGGCGAGCTTTGCGAGATCGAAGCCTTGTCCGATCGCGACATGGTCGATCGTGGAATCCTTCGGCGCGATCAGCACGATGCTGTTGCCGAGCAGGCTGACCCGCGTCGACTCCTGGATGGTCTTCTTCCTCGTCGCGTAGTCCATCCAGTCGGTGTCCGCGGACACGAAAATATCCGCCGGCGCGCCCTGTTCGATCTGTTTTGCGAGCGCAGAGCTCGCGGCATAGCTGGCGACGACCTTGACGCCGGTTTTCGCGGTGTAAGCGGCGTCGATGTCGTCGAGCGCGTTCTTCATCGAGGCGGCTGCGAACACGGTGAGGCTGTTGTCCTTCGCGAGGACAGGCGAATAGCTCGATCCGCACAGGATCATGAAGGCGGCGAAAAGTCCGGCAAGACGATGCATCGTGGCGCTCCATGCACGTTTGCGCGGCGCTGTCCGCGCGCGCAAATCAGGCCTAGCTCGAGGTGGTATGCGACAGGCGGAAGCGCCGTTCCGGCAATCCGGCGGATTTACGATCCGTCCGGACATCGCAAGCCAAGCCTACAACATCATCGGGGTGAGGAAAAGGCTCTGCGCCGTCTCTCGGAATGCTGGTAAACCCTGCGCCTTCGGAAGCCGGCATGATCAATCCACGGCGATCATGACGTCGGATGCTTTCACCACAACGGTCACTTTATCCTTCGCCTTGATGCCCAATTCATCGACCGACTCATTGGTGATCGATGAGGTGACGGTCTGGCCATTGCCGATATCGACCCGGACATGCGAGGTGGTCGCGCCTTTCTTGACGTCGATGACGGTGCCTTTGATCTGGTTGCGTGCACTGATGCGCATGATGGTTCTCAGCGAATTGCGGGAGGCATTAGCGTATATCCATGCCGAATGAAATCAACCTCGCCGTATCGGTGGCTACTGCCTGGCGTCCGGAGCGGCCAGCACCTGGCGGCAGGCGGCGGGCAATTGCGCCAGCGTCATCGGCGGTTTCGGCTTTGGCGGCTCTTTCGGCGGCTTCGGGTGGATAATGGTATCCTTGAACCAATAGGCCAGATCGGCAGGCTTGCAGCCTTCGCCCGCCGGTGGTTCAGGCTGGCTCTCGCATCCGCCGGCGCCGGGCGGACATTTGATGCGGATATGGAAGTGGTAGTCGTGGCCGTACATCGGCCGCACGTTATGGAGCCAGCCGCGGTCGCCCTTGGCTTCGCGGCACAGCGCCTTCTTGATCGCGGCATTGACGAAGATGCGTTGCACGCTCGGTTCCTGCGCCGCCGCGCGGATCACCGCGAGATGGCTCGGCGTCCAGGCGCTCGGATCGATATCGAGCCGGTCGGCGCGCACCATCATGACCGCGGACGTTTCCTCCCGCTCCTCGCGCGACAATCGCCGGTCCGGCATCGGCGTCAGCCAGATATCGGCATCAAGTCCTACCTGATGGCTGGCGTGCCCGGTCAACATCGGGCCGCCGCGCGGCTGCGACATGTCGCCAACCAGTATTCCCGGCCAGCCCGCATCCTTGTGCGCCTTGTCCGCCAGTCGCTTGAGCAGCGCGATCAGGTTGGGATGCCCCCAGTAGCGATTGCGCGACAACCGCATCACCTGCCAGGTCTCGCCATTGATTGGCAGCGATTCCGCACCGGCAATGCAGCCCTTGGCATAGAAGCCGACCACATGCGTCGGCATCGCCGCGGGCAGGACCTTGCGCCCGAACAACTCCTTGGCGCCGAGTTTCGGATCGTTGGGGTTGGCCAGCGGCGGCAACGGCTTTGCATCGACGCTGCCCTTGTCCTGCGCCAGCGCGGTGCCACTGGTGACGATGGCGGACAACAGCAGGGGAAAGAGAATCAGGCGCGGGTTCATGGGCTCATTCTATAACGCAAGCGTTGCAGGGAATCATCGTTATGGCATTCGCAACTACCAGGCCGGTCGCGGACGCGATGGCGAGGCGATACCGGCGAGCAGGACGGCGAGAATGCCGGTAAGGAAGATGCCGTCGAAGGTCCCGGCACCGCCGATCGAGGCGACCGGCGCGCCGAGATTGGTGATCTTGTCCAGATTGAGAAGATCGGCGCCGATCAGCGTTCCCATCGAGCCGCCGATATAGGCAAGCGGCGCCGCATATTCGCGGGAAAGGAGGAAAGCAATGATTGCCGTGATCACCACCGGCGCAAATACCGGCACGGCAATGCCAACTCCCGGCACCGGCGTGGCCATCGAATGGATGACAAAGGCGATCACCGCGGTGGCGATCGCTGCCTTGAGCCAGAGTTGATAACGGATCACGAGATAGGCGGACATCAACGTCGGAATCACCGCGCCGCCGACATTCACGGCCAGAACAGTACCGGGCCACGACACGACCTGAGGCACGACATACTGCATGCCGTAGAACTCGATGATCTGCCCCGACATGACCGGCTTGCCGAGCAAGACCGTGATCGGAATATTGAAATAGCTGCCGAGCAGCGAGCCGAACAAGAGAAACAGCGCGGCACCGGGGCCGACGCCGAGCTTCATATAGGCATATCTGAGAATACGAAGCTGAATCAGGATGATCAGCCCGGCCAGCAACACCAACAGGATCGAGAAAAACGCCGGCGTCAGAGGCAGATAGTGCACCTGGGAATCCATCATTTTGGGGGCTCAGTCCGGGTTGGCTCGGCTTTGTCGATTAGTTGGGAAACATCTCAGGGGATCGCAAGGATTGAAAGCCCGGATAGCACCGGGCTTTTTCGCATTCGCATTGTTTTGAGAGGCGCACGGCTACGTGACGGCCTTGCCCGGATCGATGGCATTGGGTGCGCCGAAATTCTTGCGCAGGGTCGGCTTGTGGATCTTGCCGGTGGCGTTGCGCGGCAAGGCCTCGACGAATTTTATCACCCGTGGCCGCTTGAAGCGGGCCAGATTGGCTTCGCAATGCGCGTCAATCTCCGCTTCGGTGATGCTGTGGCCAGGCTTCACGGCGATGATCGCCATGCCGACCTCGCCCCACTGTTCGCTGGGAATGCCGATCACCGCGGCTTCGGCAATCGCGGTGAGTTGATGCAGCACGTTCTCGACTTCGGCCGGATAAACGTTTTCGCCGCCGGAAATGTACATGTCCTTCCACCGATCGACGATGTAGTAAAAACCTTCATCGTCGATCCGCGCGGCATCGCCGGTATGCAGCCAGCCGTCGGTGAAGGAGGACGCGTTGGCGTCGGGCCTGTTCCAGTAGCCGGGCGTGATGTTCGGCCCCTTCACCCACAATTCGCCGAGCTCGCCGACATCCGCGTCGGTGCCGTCGGGCCGGACGATCCGCACTTCGGTATGCAGCACCGGCTTGCCGGAGGAGCCTGCCTTGCGTGCGGCGTCCTCGCGATCGAGCGTCATCACCGCGGGACTGGTCTCGGTCATGCCATAACCCTGCTGCAGGGCGACGCCGCGTTGCTCCCACACTTTCAGAAGCGGCACCGGCATCGGCGCGCCGCCGACGCCACCGATCACGAGACGGCTGAAGTCGGAAGTGGCGAAAGAAGGATGCTGCGCCATGAACTGATAGATCGATGGCACGCCGAAAAACACGTTGATGCGGCGCGCGGGATCGCTGAGCAATTGCAGCGCGAGGCCGGGATCGAACGCGCGCATGATCAGCACGGTGCCGCCGGCATGCAGCACCGGGTTGGTGTAGCAATTGAGTCCGCCGGTGTGGAACAGCGGCAGCACGGTCAAAAACACCGACGACGGCGAGATGTAGGCCGGACCGCCGAGATTGACGCAGTTCCAGAACGTCATGCCGTGGGTGATGATCGCGCCCTTTGGCTGCCCGGTGGTGCCCGAGGTGTACATGATGGTCGAGATGTCATCGAGCGTCACCGCTTCCGCTCTGTCGAGCGGTTTTGCGCCTGCGATCGCGGTCTCGTAGGAACCAGCGGGCCCTAGCAGCAGCGTCGAGGAGACCTTGCACAGTTTGGCCACGGCAAGCGCAATATCGGCAAGCTCCGAGTCATGGATCATCAGCGAAGGCGCGGCATCGCCGACGATGTATTGAAGCTCGGGGACGGTGAGACGGGTGTTCAGGGGCAGGAAAACCGCGCCCAGCCGTCCGCAGGCGAACTGCACCTCCAGCGTATCTGATGTGTTCAGCGCCAGCACCGCGACGCGGTCGCCACGCGAGATCCTGAGCTGGTCGCGCAGATGCGCGGCGAGACGCGAAATGCGCGCATCGAACTCCGCATAGGAGAAGCGCCGTTCGCTGGCGAGGTCGACCACCGCCGTTTTGTCCGGCGTCCGGCGGCCAAAATGGGCAATCCAGTCGTAGTAGCGAACCGGCAAGGTCTCCTCCAAACTTCCGCGGTCTTGCGCCGCCCGATCCCCCGATCCTACGCCATTTCGTCCAGTTGAGGAGGCGTATTGCAACCCGTCTTGCGTCGAGTGGCTGCGCCGTTCGCAGACATGGTTTCGCGATCTCGCCGCACGTTTCGCGCGAGGTTTGCGTTGAATTCCTGCCCGCTGAGGATCAGAGGGCGCAGGGAATGCCGGGTGCCCAATGCACCCGCAGATGGAGTAACGGGCTCCCCGGGGGCCTTTCAAGCAAGCCGCGCTAGCTACGGCGCTGTTTGTGGCGCGCGTCGCGCGGCTTGCTTGGAAGGCAGGC
>WNFQ01001232.1_pt1 | contig 18412 bp, 15 predicted proteins | sample 5400171 | NCBI WGS metagenome assembly WNFQ01 (sample SAMN13153356, study PRJNA577476) | soil metagenome | isolation source: 20 cm soil under Madrone tree | place: USA:California | collected 2016-06-14 | reverse complement strand
GACTCCAGAATGGAAGCGTTGGCCCGCCCGGTGCGCAGCGTCGCCAATTCCTTCCGGAAATCATCGACCGCTTTTTCCATCCGCACTCTGCCCGCTGCAATCGCATCTTTCGTCGTCATATTCGAAGTCCTTAGCTTTTGGTTCTTGGTTTTTCTTTCTGAAATAGTGGCAATGCCATTTAATAGCTGACGAAAATCATCCTGTTTCTGGCCGGAGTTCCGGTTCCCACTAACAACTGCTGCTATGCTGGCGACACTTTGGATCCCACGCGCTCCCCAAGAACCACGCGCTTGAGATTCCCTGGCCGGTTCATATTGAAAACTACGATCGGCATCCCGTTGTCCATGCAGAGTGAAATCGCCGTCGAGTCCATCACCCCCACGCGCTCCCCAAGCACCACGCGCTTGAGATTCCCTGGCCGGTTCATATTGAAAACTACGATCGGCATCCCGTTGTCCATGCAGAGTGAAATCGCCGTCGAGTCCATCACCTTCAGATTTTGGCTCAGCACTTCGCGGTAGGAAATTGCCGCAAAAAATTTCGCGTCCGGAATCTGCTCGGGATCGGCGTCGTAAACTCCGTCCACCCGCGTAGCCTTCAGGATCACGTCCGCCTTGATTTCCATCGCCCGCAGTGCTCCCGCCGTGTCCGTCGAAAAATACGGATTGCCCGTGCCCGCCGCAAAAATCACTACGCGGTCCTTCTCCAAATGGCGCACCGCGCGCCGCCGGATAAACGGCTCGGAAACTTCTTTCATCTCGATGGCGCTCAGCACGCGAGTAAACACGCCTTCTTTTTCCAGTGCGTCCTGCAGCGCCAGCGCGTTGATTACTGTCGCCAGCATGCCCATGTAGTCGCCGGTCGCGCGGTCAATCTCAAAGCCTTTTTGCCGCGCGCCGCGGAAGATATTCCCTCCACCGACCATGATCGCCGTTTGCACGCCCAGCGCGTGCACTTCTTTCAGTTCGCGCGCGATGGCTTGAATCGTTTCCCCGTGAATGCCGAATCCTTGCGGCCCCTGGAACGACTCTCCGGAAAGCTTCAGCAAAATTCTTTGGTACGCCGGCTTGGCTTTTTTCACGCCCTTCTTACCAGCTTTCTTCGTCGCCGCCATGAGTCTCCATTCGCGCCATCTGAAATCACCGGAATTGTAACAAACTATCCTCGCCCCCGCACTTTTGGAATGACGAAGCTCGTTCCCGCACTCCAAAGAAAAAGCGCTCCGAACGGGTCGGAGCGCATGGGGCACTGTTTCAGATGTTGTTCGAGCTACGCATTGACCGGCACTGGCAGCGAAGCCGTCTCTGGCCCAGGGCCGCCGGATTCTCCGACTTTGAAGCGCACGAAGCGCCGGATCGAAATATTTTCGCCCAGCTTGATGACGGCTTGGGCGATCATCTCGCCGATGGTCACGCCCTCGTCCTTGATGTAGTGCTGCTCGTAGAGGCAGTTTTCCTCGTAGAATTTTTCCATTTTGCCGTTGACGATTTTTTCGACCACCGCTTCGGGTTTGCCTGTCGCCAGCGCTTGCGCCTTGTAAATGTCGCGTTCTTTCTCGAGCATCTCCGGCGTCACTTCTTCACGCCGCACGTAACGCGGATCGAGCGCCGCGATATGCATGGCAATGTCGTGCGAAAGCTGCTGGAACGCATCCGTGCGCGCCACGAAGTCGGATTCGCAGTTCAGCTCCACCAGTACTCCGATTTTTCCACCCGCGTGGATGTAGTAGCCCACGAGGCCTTCCGATGCTTCGCGCATGGCTTTTTTCGCGGCCGCAGCTTGTCCCTTCTTCCGCAGAATGGCGATGGCTTTTTCGATGTCGCCGGCCGCTTCCACGAGCGCCGCGCGGCAATCCGCAAAACCGGCGTTGGTCCGCTCGCGCAATTCTTTCACGAGTTGTGCTGGGATTTGCATAGCTGGCTGTTGTGTGCTCATCCTTTTCTCTTTGCTGATTGGCAATTTCTAGGTTAGTTCGTTTGCTTGCAAAACGGCCCGCACCGAATCGCTCGGCGCGGGCCTCAGAATATTTTCACCCGCGCAATGTTTTAGATTTTTTCGTCGTCGGGAGGAACAGTGGCTTCCGCAGTTTCAGCTGGCTCCGCCGGGGTTTCCACAACACCCTCGACGAAATCGCCTTCCTGCTTTTCGTACTGTTCGTACGCGCTGGTATCCACGTATTCGACGCCGTCGACGAGTGCCTGATCCTCGGCGGCTTTCTGCTCGGCCACTTGCGATTGCTGGTAGGCGTTGTGGCCTTCCTGCACTGAATCCGCAATCTTGGTCGTAAACAAACGGATGGCGCGCAGCGCGTCGTCGTTTCCGGGAATGATCCAGTCCACCACGTCCGGATCGCAATTCGTATCTACTACCGAAACGACCGGCACACCCATGCGGCGCGCTTCTTTCACGGCAATCTCTTCCGCGTTGGAATCGATCACGAACATGGCGTCCGGCAATTGGGTCATGTTCTCGATACCTTCGAGATTCTGAAATAGGTGCTTCATCTCGCGGTCCAGCCGCGCTTGCTCTTTCTTGGAGAGCTCTTTAATGCGGCCATCTTCATTCATGGCCTTCAGCAGCTTCAGCCGTTTGATGGATTTCTGCAGCGTCGCCCAATTGGTCAGCGTGCCGCCCAGCCAGCGGTGATTCACGAAAAACGCACCGCAGCGCTTCGCCTCTTCGGCGACCGCTTCCTGAGCCTGCCGCTTGGTGCCCACAAAAAGAACGTTTCTGCCCTGCCCGGAGAGTTCGCTGACGAAGCGGCTCGCTTCGCGGAACATCTTGAGGGTTTTCTGAAGATCGATAATGTGGATGCCGTTGCGTTCGCCGAAAATGTACTCCTTCATCTTCGGGTTCCAGCGCCGCGTCTGGTGACCGAAGTGAACTCCGGCCTCCAGCAATTCTTTCATCGTAATTTCTACTGCCAAGTTTCCTCCTAGTAGGATAGCTGTTTGCGGTGGCGGCGCTTCAAGTTACGAAGTCATCGCCACAGAACAGCCTCTTGCCGGCTCCTTGCCGGCCGTGATCTCAGCGGACCAACTTGCGCCGGCCCGCTGGAGCTCGGAACAGCCCGGGCATCGCCAGGGCTGCAAACTTTAACGCTTCGTGAACTGGAAGCGCTTGCGCGCGCCCTTCTGTCCGTACTTCTTGCGTTCCTTCATGCGTGAATCGCGCGTCAAAAAACCGTTCTTGCGCAGCGCCGGCCGCAACTCCGGATTGAATCGCGAGATCGCCCGCGACAATCCCATGCGCACCGCGCCCGCTTGCCCGCCCACGCCGCCGCCATGCGCCGTCACCACCACATCCACCTGGTCGGCGATGTTCGTGAACTTCAGAGGCTCAATCGCGTCATGCTTCCACGCGTGATTCGGAAAATACTGCTCGACTGTCCGTTTGTTGATCGTGAACTTGCCGCTTCCCGGACGAAGGAACACCCGCGCCACCGATTCTTTGCGCCGTCCCGTTCCCAGAAACCAAGTCTGCGTGCCCGATAGGGGCGTACCAGTTGAACCCAATGTTCCTCCTAACGATGGATGGCTGCCCGGCAGCCATCTCGATACCACTCCGCAGAGCAGCAAATTCCCGTTCCGCTGCTTGGCGGATCAATCTCAAACTTCACGCCTGCTTATTCCCCGCTAAGGCACCACTTAGTAGGAACAGCTACGTGCGGAAAAAATCTTTCTTACAGCGTTACGGCTTGGGGCTTTTGCCCCGCGTGCCGCGCCAAACCAGCGGCATCCCGGTACACGCGCAATTTCTTCGCGCGGCGCGCTCGAAGCTTGTTCTTCGGCAGCATGCCGAGAACCGCTTCGCGGATCATCCAGTCGGACTTGGACTCGCGCAACCGCTTGGCCGGAACTTCCTTTAATCCGCCGGGATACCCGCTGTGCGAATAATAAATCTTTTGCTCGACCTTGTTCCCGGTCATGCGAACTTTGTCGGCGTTAATCACGACCACGTGGTCACCCGAATCCAGATACGGAGTGAAGCTCGGGTTGTCCTTGCCCATAAGCATGCGCGCGACTTTGGTCGCCAGGCGCCCCAGCACCACGTTGGTGGCATCCACCACAAACCAGTTTGCGCCCACTTTTAGGGCTTCGGCTTCTTCACCTTTGGCTACGTACGTCCTCATTGCGCTCAGTCACACCTTTCCCTGTAGGGATAAACCCTAATCTTAGAGTTTGCTCCCCATTTTGTCAACGAAGAGTTGCGTCCGATCGATTCCGATACGCGGGCGCGGCGTTGCCCGTAGAGTTATAGCGTTCCTGCAGCAGGAAGTTTCCACCATGCCAGAACAAAAATGAGCATCGTGGCGACCAGAAACGAAGTGGGGACAATGAAAAAGAACCGAAGAGAAACGGCCGTCATGGTGGCTAGCCACAGAATATTCATCAACGTGGCGCGCTTCAGCAGGTCTGCTCGCTCCCCCGAGAGCAAAAGGTCAAAAGCTCCTAAGGCGAGCGCCGCCAGCATGAAACTCATACTAAACCCGGTCAAAAGGTTGTCCATACTGCGGAGAGATCCCGCGAGGTTGAATTTGTAGTTGGACATCAGGTCCAGTAGCTGCTTCTCGGTATCATTTGCGGGGAGTAGTGGTTGGAAGAAAGAGATTGAGTGCACCGCTCCAATGATCAATAAGGCGATCCCGCCCGCCTTGAACAGCCGCCTACCCCATTTGTCTGCCATGGCGTGGATTTATAACACGAAAGCCGCTCCGTTTATCCAACAACCGCCTGCGAGAGCGGCGTCCAGACCTGCATCGGGGTAGCGGTGCGGTTGGCCCAAGCGTAATACGGAATGAAGGTCAAAGCGACAGGCTTGGATTTGCGAAGCTCGCGGGAATAGCGGAAGTAGAGCTGGGGGTGCTCCGCCGATTCTCCGTAGGCCGCACCGGCATGGCGCAGCAGGAGGACGCCGCCAAGCAAGTCCTTCTGAAATTCTTCCTGGAATGGCGCGTTCAAATTCGGACCCAACTGCAGCGCCACATCTTTCAGAGCCACGTCCTCCGGCTGGTCGATTTGCTCCAAACAATAAACCAGCGGTCCGCGCTGGACGGCGACGCGGCCATTGTTTTCGATGACTTGTGCATTGGCCTCCAGAAGCTGGGGTTGCATGTTGAACTGCGCGCGGATGACGTCTCCGCCGGACCAGCGGCGGCGGAGCGGAAGATACTGGCCGAGAGTGGCGCCGCCAACCGGCTTTCCGTTGACGACGACCTGGGCGCCGTCGGTCCATCCGGGGATTCGAATGAAAAAGGTGAACTCAGAGGGTTCGGCGGGAGTGATGGTAATTTCGGCGGCGCCATCCCAGGGGTAATTTGTCTTTTGGCGGACCTTCAAACCGACGCCGTTTTCGAGGTGCCAGTCGAGTTCCGAATTGTCGAAGAGGTGGAGATAAATGCCCTCGCTGCTGGTGCTATAGAAATACCCCGGCAGCGAGGCAAAGGTGCGCTCCAGATTCGGCGGGCAGCAAGTGGTGTCGTACCAATCGTTGCGAATCTTATCGCCGCCAGAAGGATCAAACGCCAGTGGATTGCGGTAGCAGTAGAGCGTCCCGTCCAGTGACATCCCCGAATTGATGCCATTGTATAGAGCGCGTTCTATGACGTCCGCGAATTTGGCTTCCCCGGTAGCGGCGAGCATGCGCCAATTCCACATCATGTTCCCGATAGCCGCGCAACTTTCTCCGTAGGCTCGGGCGTTGGGCAGTTCGTAAGGATCACCGAACGCTTCGCCATCGCTGCGCGCACCGACTCCTCCCGTGATATACATTTGCGATTTGACGAGGTCGTTCCACAAAACGTCGAGCGTCTTCCAGTAGGCGGAATCGCCGGTTTCCAGGTAATAGTCGGCGGCGCCGCAGCAAGCGTACATAGCGCGCACCGCGTGACCCTCCAGGTGCGTTCGCGAGGTGAACGGGGTGCCGCAGAAATGATAGACGTAATCCCCTGGCTGAACATGCATCCGCGAATCGCCGGCGAGGAGGTAGCGTGCAAGCTCGAGCTGGCGTTTGTCGCCGGTCATTCGATAGAGCTCGACCAAGGCCAATTCCATTTCCGGATGGCCGGAGAACAAGGGCTTTTTATCCGTCCCCGGACCGAAGGTGGGAAGTAGAAAATTATTTACAAAACGGATTCCGGCGTCCAGCAAAGCTCGATCGCCGGTAGCGCGATAGTAGGCCGTGGCGCCTTGCAGGAAATGGCCCATGTTGTAAAGCTCATGGCCCCACTGCTGGACCTTCGGCTGCATTCGTTGGGAGGCATGCTCGCCGACATAGTAGGTGTTCAGGTAGCCGTCGGGCTGCTGCGCCGCAAGGACGTCTTTCGAAATTTTCTCGACCGCGGCACGGAGTTCGGGACGATCGCCAGATTGCAGAGCAAATCCGGCTGCTTCCGTCCACTTGTAAACGTCGGAATCGGAATAGACCGGGCCGCGCTGCGACGCAGTACTCTTTCCGGTGAGGCGGCGAAAATTGTCCATGCGGCCGTTGGCTTCCAATAATTTTTCCATCGAAGGAATGCTTTTGTTGACGTTGACTTCGCGGCGTTGCGCCCAGAAACCATTTTCAATGGTGACGGCGTGCACCGGCACGTTCCGCAGTTTGGCGTACGGGGATTTTGTGAGATTGAGAATGCCCTGGTCCCGCCACGGCGGCGTGCTCGTGAGGGCGACCGATGATTGCGCGGAATTTTCAAGCGCGACAACTCTTGCCGCGGTGAAACTGGCAAGAAGTTCACGGCTCGACGGCAAGCAGGAAATCGTGGCGGCGGAGATTGCTGAGGATACAAACTGCCGGCGTGAAACGCCTGGTGTCTTGCTCATTGTTCGTGGACTCCTTGCCGTTGACTTGCGGAATCGTTCGCGTGCGAATCATAACTCAATGGGCAGCCGTCAAGCCCCCGGTGAAAGAAAAAACGGTCAGCCAGCTTCCGGGCACCGCATCGCGCAATGTGCCGAAATCGGTCATCTTGCTTACGCCCGATTGCTAGCCAGGACATAGAGAAATCGTCAGGATTCTACTCTTTCTGAGAGTCAAGAGGAGGGCGGAGGGGACAAAAAATGTGCTTTCCAAATGGGGTCCTTTTTGGTACTCTTTGGATCAAGCGGTGTCCCCCCGCGGGTCGGTTTTGCCATGCTACGAACTGATCTCGACACGCCCTTGCTGACCAGTCCCTCGTACGCCGCGAGGCCCGTTTCCCATTTTGTCAGACTTACCTGCTCTGGAATTCTCATCATCTCTTGCACAGTTTTTGGCTTCTCGCAGTGTTACGCCCAGGATGTCGCTGACGCAGCGCGCCAAGAGCAGACCCGGAAGCAAAATCAGCAAAAAAAACCCAAACACGTTTATACCGACGAAGATCTAAAGCGCGCCCAGATTCTTACTCCTGAAGATCGTGCTGAAGTAGAAGCGCGGAAATTGCAGCAGCCTCTTCCAGGTGCGGAGAATGCACAGCCGCTCGACGCGCAGGCAGTTACCGCCGACGAACCTCTTGGCGACGTCGCCCGGCGCTACCGCAAACAAAGGGAGTTACTCAGACTTCAGGAATCCGCACAGTTCCATCTTCCGTTTATCGAAGAGACCGTGCATGCCTCTCCCAAACCCTCGGTACTTGTCGAAATCAAGCCTCCGGCGCTCGATTCGCCTAAGCCCTCAGTGATGCCGTTGCGTACGATCATCTCTATTCCTGCGCCGCCGCCGCAGGAGGAACCGTTCCAGCCGCCCGTGAAACGCTCCCCCTTCGAGCGCCCGCGAGTTTTCTTGTCGGCCCCACGTGTTGCGCCGTCGCAACCGTCCGTGAATCACGTGGCACCTCCTCAGCCGCCCGCGGTAGGCGTGGCCCCTGCACACCCGTCAACAATCCCGGTAGCGCCCGCGAAACCCTCGGCACCGCCTCCGGTCGTTCGCTTGATGCCGCCAAACCGGACCTCCCCTCGGATGACGCCAGCGGAACCTTCTGAACCTGCCGTCCACACGGCACCTTCGAACGCGTCCACACTGCCTGTAACGCCTTCTAAACCGGACGCTCCCGCGCATGACTTAAAGGTGATGCCTGTTCCTGCGCCAGTCGTTCATGTGGCACCGGTGCAACCCGCGCTACCTGAAGTTCCCGCTGTGCCTGTGCGACCTTCGACCATCTCAGTGGCGCCTTCGGGACCGATTGCTCCGAAGCCAGACTTTAGGTTGTTGCCTTCTCCCGCGCCCGCAGTTCACAGGGCGTCAGCGCCTCCTTCCGCCCCTGTCGTTCGGACTATTCCGCATCAGACATCTGTAATCTCGGTAACGCCGTCGAAACCGGCTGCTCCGAAGCCAGACTTGAGCGTGTCGCCTTCTCCAGCGCCTGTCGTTCGCGTGGCGCCGGCGCTGCCCGTGGCGCCGGTGGTTCGTCCGACACCCGCGAAGCCGTCAGTCCTTGGCGTTGCTCCTTCCCAACCCGCCGCGCCTGTTGTTCGAGTTGCGCCTTCGCAGCCGCCCGCGCCCGCACGTACCGCACCCGTCGGCCCGGCGAAATTGAACGTAATCACGGTGCAGCCAGGCGATTCCCTCTGGAAACTCGCACAGCAGAATCTCGGCGAGGCTCTTCGCTGGCATGAGCTGCTTGCTGCGAATCCGGCTATCGTTGACCCCAACCACATCGTGGCGGGCGCTCACCTTTTTCTGCCCGCGATATCCTCTCGATTCCGCACGGCCACGAGCATCATCGTTCAAAAAGGCGACACCCTCTCGGAGATCGCCAGGGCCCACTTTGGCCACGCTTCCCTTTGGGCATGTATTGCGCATGCCAATCCCACAGTCCACGATGCCAATCTGATTTACGAAGGCCAGTCTCTGCTCCTCCCCGGCAGCTGCAAACCATAGCTTTTTCGGTGTCGCCAGGGCCGCGCTGCCTCTAAATTCCGTATAAAACTACTTCGGTATTTTGGAGGGGCCTTCCGTTTTTGGAAGCCTGATCCACGCTCCAGATTCAACTCAGCCGAGGTAAACCTTTAAGGCGCTGATATCACTCCCTTTCGGGCCGGGTGAATAAAAGTCCATTCTGGCACTGCGATTGCGAATTCACGCGGGGCAGCGTTGAGCAATTCAGGTGCGTAGGCACACAGGAGGAGTTGAAAAATGGAAGTTGCATCGAGAATCCTGCTTGGCACTCGTAGTTTTTTCGTTCGAGCGTTCGTTTTGGCCGTACTTACGGCCGCCTTGGGAAGCAACCTTTTCGCGCAGTCTACAGCGACTTTGGGCGGCACCGTGACCGACGCCACAGGGGCTGTCGTCGCAAACGCGAAGGTTGTAGCGACCAACCAAGCTACAGGAGTCGAAACCGCTACCCAGACTGACTCTGCTGGGGCGTATCTCCTTCCCTCGCTGCCAATTGGAACTTATCGCATCCAGATCAACGCTTCCGGTTTCCAATCCTCAATCATTTCCAACCTAAAGCTCGAGGTGGCAACCGCTCTCACGCAGAACATTCAACTAAAAGTCGGGCAAGCCGCGGAAAAAATCGAGATCGTGGCCGATGCCGCACTCGTCGATACCACCACCACTGGCGTGGGACAAGTCATCAACGATAAGGTCGTGCAGGAAATTCCCCTGAATGGGCGCCACTTTACGGATCTCAGCTTGCTGACCACCGGCACGGTTACACCGCCCGCAAACGGATTCTTGTCTGCGCCGCTGCGCGGTCAGGGCTCATTTGGGATCAATACGGCGGGCCAGCGCGAGGATACGACCAATTGGCTGGTCAACGGGATCAACTTGAACGACAACGTCCAGAACCAGATCACCTTTCAGCCGCCCATCGATACCCTTGCGGAATATAAGATCGACAACTCCACGTTTCCCGCTCAATACGGCCGAAACGCAGGTGCAATCGTGAACCTTGCCACTCGCTCCGGAGGCAACGACTATCACGGCGAACTCTTCGAGTTCCTCAGAAACAACGCACTGGATGCACGTAACTTTTTCAACCCCACTTTCAAGGCGGGCGTATTCAACCCTCAAGCCCCGTTCAAACGCAACGATTTCGGCGCCACTTTTGGCGGTCCCATCAAGAAGAACAAAATTTTCTTCTTCCTGGCCTACGAAGGACTCCGCCAGCACCAGAGCTTGACGGTAGCTTCCAGCCGAGTTCCCAGCCAGAATGAAAGAGCCGCCGTAACTTCCCCCACGATTCAGAAGATCCTTGCGCTCATTCCCGCTGCCAACCTGGTGGGTTCGGGCACCGCGACAGATCCCACCACTTTTAACGCATTTACCGGTGCAACCTTGGCCAACGTTTCTCTCAATCAGGGCTCCGCCGACCTGGACATTCAACTTTCCGACAAAGACCGCATTCACGGCTACTACGTCGTGCAAAAGGATCTCCGCCAGGAGCCGACTGCTGGTGGCGCAATTAATGCGAACCTCCCTGGGTACGGAGATACCCGCGACGGTTTCCGGCACCTGATGACGTTGAGCGAAGACCACGTTTTTGGCCCCTCGCTGACGAACACTGTTCGCCTGGGTTTCAACCGCATCCATCTGACGTTTACGCCAAAAGCGTTGCTTGACCCTACCGCATTCAATATCACCATGCCTGCGGGTGCTCCGGCGGCCTCAGGAATCCCCTTCTTCAACATAGGAAATGCGCTCGGCTTTGGCGGTCCCACTGGCGAACCGCAGGGCCGCGGCGACACTACGGGGGTCTTGAATGATGACGTGAGTTGGCTGAGAGGGCGTCATACCTTCTACTTTGGTGGTGAAGTTCGGCGCGCCTACAACAACAACATCGCGTTCAACGTGGGAAGCTTCACGTTCAACGCCACGGGAGTTAGCGCGATGCAAAACTTCCTGAACGGGAACGCTCAAGCGTTCACGGTCCAACTCGGCTCGGGAAATGACAAGATTCTCCAGCCCTCTTACGACGCCTTTGCGCAAGATAGCTTCAAGTGGAGGCCCAACTTCACCTTTAATATCGGCTTACGATACGCTTGGAACTCCTCGCCGTCCGAAAGTGCCGGTCAATTCACGCAGTTCGATCGCACGACGGGAACTCTTGTTTCAGCCCCCCAGCCGTATCACACCAACAACAAGAACTTCCAACCTCGTGTGGGCTTTGCTTGGGACCCCTTTAAGAATGGAAAGACGTCGGTTAGGGCCGCCTATGCAATCATGACCCAGGACCCCACGACCAACATCGTCACCGGGTTGAGCGGCAACCCGCCCTTCGCTATCCCCATTTCGATTAGCAGCGGCGCCATCGCTGTGAGCGATCCCGGAGGTTCTCTCGGCACAACGAGCCTAGGCCCGGCGGCCATCAACCCCAATTTCAACGACATGTATGCCCAGGATTGGAACCTGACGATCGATCGACAGCTAACTTCAAGCATGGGCCTTAGCGTTGCCTATGTTGGGTTGAAGGGAACACACCTTCAACTGAATCAGAACATCAATCAGCCGCTGGTGACAAACAACGTTTACGGTGCGACGCGGCCATTCCCAACACTTCCGGCTACTAGCTCAATCCTGCCGGCCCAGTGCACGGCTCCTCATCCAGCCTGCACCCTTGGCAACATCAACCAGGTGAACAGCAACGGAAACTCGAACTACAACGCCCTATGGGTCACACTCAACAAGCACTTCTCCCACGGGCTGCAATTCTTGAGCTCTTACACCTACTCCAAGTCGCTGGACTACAACTCCCTGTCCACGGGCGAGTCATACATCATTCAAAACGCGTACAACCCGCGCGGGGATTACGGCCCCTCCGAGTTTGATGTCCGCCACCGCTTCGTCCTGAGCGGTTTCTACCAACTGCCCTTCAAAGCCAATCGCCTTGTTGCCGGATGGGAAGTCGGCACCGTGGTTCAGGCGCAAACTGGAAATCCGTTGAATCCGACGATGTCGATCAACCCCGGTGTCAGCTTGACCGTTCGACCGAATGTGACCGGATCCATCAAGACCACGGGAGATCCAGCGGACTGGTTTGGCGCGCTTGGGGTAGCCGCAACCTCGACAACGCCGGCAATCCCGGGATTCTTTGCCTCGGAGTTGTCATCCCCCTGCGCGGTTGGGACCACGGGGACATGCCATCCCGGCAATCTGAGCCGCAACGCGGTCACCGGGCCGAGCTTCGTCAACACCGACTTCTCCGTCATCAAGAACACCAGGGTAACGGAGAGATTGAACGTGCAGTTCCGTGGGGAACTGTTTGACATCTTCAATCATCCGAACTTCGGGAACCCATTACTCACGTTCACACCGACAAGCACAACTTTCGGCGCAATCAACAACACGCGCTTCCCGACGGGCGATTTCGGCTCCGCTCGGCAGATCCAGTTCTCGCTTAAAGTGCAATTCTGACCAAGCGTGACTGTCCAGGGGGGCGGGCTCCGGCTCGCCCCCCTTTTGTTTGCCCCATCGACTTTCCGGTGGCGACGATCCCCGCCATCAGGGCTTCTCCAACCTTTGATTCTGAGATGCGAACCTGCCCCCGGCTCAGCGACAACATGCCTTTTTCAGTTACAATAATCACAGGTTGCGAACTGTATTTGTGAGGTCCAGTTGATTCACCCGAACGTCTTTCATAACGACGCCCTGCTGCCCATCGAGAAAGTACGCCTCTCTCCCGGCCAGGCCGGTCTCATCTGCGGCTGGGGTATCTTCACCACCCTGCGTATCTCGCGAGGCGAGGCGTTTGCTTATGAGCGCCACTGGCGCCGGCTCGAAAAAGACGCCGGGATCACCCGCCTTCCCATGCCCTACACGGCCGCCAAGGTGCGAGTGAATTTGCATGAAGTCATTCGCGCTAACCAAGTGACGGAAGGCTGCGCGCGCATCTATTTGGTTTACAACACCGTGGGGTACTGGCAAAGCGAAGAAAAACATCCGCAGGTGGATCTCATCATTTACAGCGCCGGCCTTCCCGAACATCGCGAGGTCGTGCGCCTGGCCATGCGCGAACACGGCCGGCACGCGGCGTCTCCGATGGCCGGCGTAAAAAGCATCTCCTGGCTCAACAATGTTTGGGCCGTTTCGGAAGCGGTGAAAGAAGGCTCCGACGAAGTCGTCATGCTCAACGAGCGCGGCGAAGTGGCCGAATGCACTTCCGCAAACATTTTCGCCGTGAAGAATGAAAAAATCCTTACGCCGCCGCTCAACTCCGGCTGCCTCGAAGGCGTCACACGCGGTATCCTGATGGAAATTGCGCCAGAAGCAGGCGTATCGGTCATCGAGCAGGCCCTACGCCCGGAAGACCTGTACTCCGCCGACGAAGTGTTTATCTCTTCCACGAACCGCAATCTGATCAGCGTCGGCGAAATCGCGGGCAACAAAATCCCGACGCCCGGCGCGGTCTGCGAGCGGCTCAACGATCTGTTCGACGCCTACGTCGCGGAATATGTCTCGCGCCGGCTGGCTTCGGCAGCGCGCTGAGCACCGCAGGGAGATGATCGTCAGAGGCAGAGTCCGTTGGCCCGGTAGTGACTCCCGCAAGAAGCCAAGACCCGCAGCGAACGCAGGCACGAAATAGACATGGCCTTAACGCCGCTGTAAGATTTGGCTGTCTCGCCTCTTTGGACTCTTATGTGGCCCATCCATCACAACTTTCCGGCTTTGCGTTTCGTGGCCGCCATACTAGCTGCGTTTTCTCTGGCGTTCTCCGCAGCGCTCTGTTTTGCCCAGAATTCAGCAATGGCACTCGACGGCACGGCGGCCGATCCACTGCAAAAATCTCCGGGGAAAGTCGCCGTAATTGTCTTCGTCCGCACGGATTGCCCGGTCTCGAATCGCTACGCTCCGGCCATCCAGCGCATCAGCGCCAAGTACGAAGGCAGGGCGGCGTTCTGGCTGCTGTACCCGGACAGTTCCGAATCGGCAGAAAAAATTCGTCACCATGAACGTGAATACAATTACAGGCTCCCCGCCTTGCGCGACCCGCAACGCGTGCTCGTGAAATTGGCCCAGGCTCGGGTCACACCCGAAGTGGCTGTGTTCGACACCAGCCGCCATCTGGCGTACCACGGCCGCATCGACGACTGGTACCAGGATCTTGGCCGCGCCCGTCGTGTGCCGACCACTCACGAACTCGAAGATGCGATCCAGGCCGTTCTCAGCGGACATACGCCTCCGGCCAGCGTCCCTGGCGTGGGGTGCTTTATTTCGGACCTCGAATGACACGAGCACTTCGGACGCTCGCGCTGATTCTGGGAATCAGTATTGCGAACTACCACCGCTTCGTGCAGTTGCTTCAAGGCCTTCCAAGCCGCGTCCCAGGAATATCCCGCCCTCGTGTCGTGTCTACAGGGAATCCGTGTCGGACTTCATGTAAAGTAGATGAAGCAAACAAATGTGCTTTTTCAGAGGGAATCAGTAACGATGAATCGGGAATCTGGGTTTTAAATGGCCAGCGATGCAAACTTGACGGCAGTCGGGGCTGCGGCCCCTTCTGACACTGGCGAGAAGACCGTCTTCAAAATCCTTTTGACTATCAGCTTCTGCCACTTGTTGAACGACACGATCCAGTCTTTGATGCCGCCGATCTATCCGCTCTTGCAGAGAACCTTTCATTTTAATTACTGGCAAGTGGGCCGCATCGCGCTCACTACGCAACTAACCGCATCGATCCTCCAGCCTATCGTGGGCTTCTACACTGACCGCCGCCCAAAGCCCTACTCACTGGCCGTCGGAATGGGCGTCACCATGATCGGACTCGTGGCCTTCGCCATGGCTCCCAGTTACGGCACCATTCTCGCGGCCGCGGCGCTCGTGGGCATTGGCTCCGCTGTGTTCCATCCGGAGTCCTCGCGCATCGCGCGCTTGGCCTCCGGCGGACAACACGGTATGGCGCAGTCCTTATTCCAGGTGGGCGGCAACGCCGGTTCTGCCCTGGGCCCCTTGTTGGCCTGGGCGTTTATCAGCGGACAGTCGAGCATTGCGTGGTTTTCGCTCTTAGCTTTGATCGCCATAGTCCTGCTCACCAACATCGGGACATGGTTTCGCAATCATCCCATGCATCTTCCGAAGCCGATCACCTTTGATCCCGCGAGTCTTGCCTCTTCGCGCCCCGCTCCTCCGAGCTCGGTCCTGGCCCCCAGGAAAGTGGCCCTCGCTCTGGCTATTCTTGGAGCGCTCATGTTTTCAAAGTTTTTTTATCTCGCCAGCCTGACGAATTACTACACGTTTTATCTGATGGGCAAGTTTCACCTCACCATTCAGAATGCGCAGTTGCACCTCTTTCTCTTCTTGGCTGCTGCCGCAGCCGGCACGTACATCGGTGGCCCGGTGGGCGATAAAATTGGCCGCAAATACGTCATCTGGGTTTCCATTCTCGGCGTCTTGCCATTCAGTCTGCTGCTGCCCTATTCCAGTCTTTTCTGGACCAGCGTCCTCAGCGTGGTAATCGGCTTCATCATAGCCTCTGCTTTTTCCGCGATTCTCGTCTACGCGCAGGAACTTATGCCCGGAAGAATCGGCCTGGTTTCGGGGCTATTTTTTGGCTTGGCCTTCGGCATGGGCGGCATCGGCGCAGCCCTCCTCGGCAAGCTCGCCGACCTCACCGACATCAATTTCGTCTATCGCGTCTGTTCGTTTCTCCCCGTTATCGGCATCTTCACCGCTTTCCTCCCCAACCTCGAACCGCCGAAAGTGAAAGCCGTGGCGCCGCAAAGAGCGACCGCCTGATTGTGGCAACTGCCGCCGCTGAATCGTGAATTTCAGGTCAAAACATGATATTCTGATCGCACCTAAAAAGGTGCGTACTTGGGGGTATGCCAATGCTGGACATCACGCGCGACATTCAATCGCTCACTACCTTTCGCCGTCGCTCTGGCGACTTTATGAAGCAGCTTAGCAAGAGCAAGCGTCCGGTGGTGCTTACCGTGAAGGGAAAGGCCGCGGCGGTCGTGCTGGACGCTGGCGCATATCAACGCCTGCTCGACATTGCCGCCCTCGCTGATCCTGAGGAGGGGATTCGTCAGGGCCTGGCGGACGCGAAAAAGGGAAAGACCCGGCCTGTGAAGGAATTTTTCGACGCGTTTGAAGCAAAGCATGGCCTACCTCGTTAGGATCACTTCCCGGGCAGAGCGCGACCTTTCTCACATCTATGGGAAGATTCACGCTGAGCATGCTGGCGCTGCATTGGAATGGTATCAGGGCCTCAAGGAAGCCATGTACAGCCTGCAAGAACGGCCCGACAGATGCCCTATCACGCGCAAGCGAGGCCCTCTGCGGCACCTGCTCTACGGGCACAAACCTCACATCTACCTTGTAATTTTCCGTGTACTTCCGAAACTCAGACAGGTCGAAGTACTTCACGTCCGTCATGGCGCAAGGCGCAAATTCAAACCGTCCGACATCGCCTAGCCTAGCCAACTCTCTATCTCTCCATCTTCTTCCCGCGTGCTACAATTCCCCGCCGAGTCGCCTATGCCCGATACCGCACCTCTCGCCGGTGAAGCAGTCCTCGAAGTCGTTTCCCCCGACGGCGCGCGCCGCTTCGCACGCGTCACGCAGACGCCCTTTATGATCGGGCGAGGCGCGGAGACCGGCAATCACTTGCAGCTCTCCGACCGCCGCATTTCCCGCAACTGCGCCGCCGTGGTGATCGAGGCCAATCGCTTCTATGTTGAAGATCGCGGCCAGCGCCGCGGCCTCTTCGTCAACGGCGAGAAAGTGGACAGCCGCGAGTTGCGGGACGGCGACTCGATCACTTTCGGTCTCGACGACTCCTACGAAATCATCTTCCGCTCCGGCAAGACCTCGGACGAGGACTCCCTTCCCCATCTCCTCACGCGCATGGAGCACATCACCAGTTCGGAGCCGACCAGTGGCGGCGGTCTGGTCAAGCTTAAGCGGCTCCTGGAAGCAACGTCCTTGCTCCACTCACAACTTCCGCTCGATGTCGTTCTAGGCCATATGCTGGACCACGCCGTCTCCGTCACCGACGCCGATCGCGGATTGCTCCTCGAAGCTGACGCCGCGGGCGCGCTCAAAGTGAAACTCGCGCGGCGGAGCGGCGGACTGCGCCTCCCTCCCGAGAGCCTCACGCCTAGCCAGACGGCCATCCAACTCGCGATGAAACAACAGTCTCCAGTCATTACCGAAGACCTTGCGCAAGCCGACGTGGATTTGCAGGCCGCGCAGAGCATCGTGGCCCAGCGCCTCCGAGCCGTGGTGGTGATTCCTCTTTTTGGGATGACCCGCGCCAACACGCAGGAATCCATGGTCAACGTAAAGCGCGGGGATTTCCTCGGCATCCTCTACCTCGATTCGCGCCGTCCCGCCGCCTTCTCCAAACTCGACCGCCAAATTCTCGATGCTCTCGCCGCCGACGCCGCGAGCATCCTTGACAATGCCCGCCTCGTTGAACGAGAGCGCGAACGCCAGCGACTCGAGCAGGAAATCAATATCGCCCGCGACATTCAGCAAGCGCTGCTCCCGCGCGATTTCCGCGAATACCCGCATCTCGCCGTCACCGGCTTCAATCTCCCTTGTTTATCCGTCGGCGGTGACTACTTCGACGTTTTTCCGCTTAGCGAAGGCCGCACTGCGTTTCTCATCGCCGACGTTTCCGGCAAGGGGCTCGGCGCCGCGATTCTCACTACCATGCTTCAGGGTGCGCTCTCCGGAATGACCCTCGGCATCGATCCCGCACGCGTCGTCAATCATGTCAATCAGTTCCTGTGCTCCCATTCCGAGGTCGGACGTTACGCCACCATGTTTTTCGGTATTCTCGATCAACAAGGCCACCTGGAATTCATAAACGCCGGGCACCCCTCCCCCATCCTCATTCGCCGCGGCGTCGCCGAAGAAGCATTCACTGAAGGCTCGTATCCCGTCGGCCTCGTACCCGAAGCCCAGTACACCGCGGTTTGTCTGAAGCTTGAACCGGGCGATACCCTGGTGCTGTTCAGCGACGGCGTCACGGAAGCCGCCGATCCTGATGAACAGATGTTTGGCACCGCACGCCTCAAAGAACTCCTTACCGGCCAGCTCGAGTGCCCCCTCGAGCAGCTCCAGAAATGCGTGCTCGAGGCTGTCGAAAACTTTGCCCGCGGCGCACACCAAGCTGACGACTTAACCCTTCTCATCGTCCGCTACCGGGCTACCGCGGCCACCACGGACACTGATGTGCCGTTATCTTCTTCGTCCTCAGCTTCAGTTGCTTCCGTCTGAATACAATTGTGGGGCGTTCGTCGCCGGATCTTATCTACCAACTCTAGAGACAAAAATAGGGCGAAAGCCGCGGTCATCGGCCTTCGCCCTGTTTTCATTGCGTGGATTTCTTCAGCCTGCGCGGAGAAAGCCCTTCAATTGCTTAGAGCTATTTCCGGCTTCCATCTTACGCGCCGAGTTCCTTCAGGTCGTCCTTGGCCTGCTGCTCGGCGTTCTTGGCGCCGCCCTTGGCGTCCGCGCTGGGATTCAGCTCATGGATGGCCTTGTG
>WNFQ01001181.1_pt1 | contig 18414 bp, 24 predicted proteins | sample 5400171 | NCBI WGS metagenome assembly WNFQ01 (sample SAMN13153356, study PRJNA577476) | soil metagenome | isolation source: 20 cm soil under Madrone tree | place: USA:California | collected 2016-06-14 | reverse complement strand
TTGAGGTTCGGGTGGTTGAAAAGCGTCCTTTCTGACGAGGGTCGTGTTCCTTCATCCTCTTCAAACGAGAGTGCCGGAAGAAATACTGGTGTTCCGGACGAAGCCGTCGGGTGGCGTAGGCCATCGATGTGGTCTGGGTTTGGCGATGGAATGCGCGCGAGAGGACCGGGCTCGTGAGCTTTGGCTGGGTGAGAGTTGTATGAGTTGGATCGGTGACGGCTGTAGTTGGTAGGTGTATCTATAAAAATGTGTTGGTCATACCCATCAGCATCTACGAACAGGCATGTTATTAACGTGAACATGAGCCATTGATTACGGCGCATACTTTTAAGAATTCCTTTAGATGGCTGAAGTGTCCGCTCGAAGCTCCGGCGTATGCCAGTTGCCCATGGTTCGTGATCATATTCATCATCGCCTAAGCTCGTTCGTTCAAGACCCTGGCGAATGGTGAGATCCTCATCGTCATCGATGTGGCTCCAGTCCTCGTCCTCCCACCCGTCAACATGAGCAGAGTAGTCGTGCGGGTGCTCGCTCTCGCCCTCACTGCCGGAATCGTCGTCCTCGACCACTACTTGCATGCCATCCTCATTCACGTGCATCGTACCAGGAATTCCGCGATTGGTAGTGGTGTTCTTCTCCCAGGTACTTGGCATAGGCCCCGCCGCTTGAGAACCATCGCTGGGGCCGGCTGCTGTGGCGGTATCTGCAACAGCAGTCGCGGATGCAGCTTCCTCCTGGGCTTTTGCCCTGGCGGCTGCCTCTGCATTGCTCTTGAGGGTATGCTGGCGCGCAAGCTTAGCTGCAGGAGAAAGACCGTTGAGTTCCGCGTTCCACTCGCTGCTTGGCCGGTCAAGCTCTGCCGTGACGTGTGATACGCTCGCCTCAGCAGCTTCACCCTTTCCACCCCTTTTCTTCTTGCCTTTCTTTCCGTCGCTCTCGCCGGCGTCATCCTTGTCCTTCTTGTCCTTGAACAGGGACGTAATGCCTGCGAGCGAGTTGCGCCGAGCAAGCTTGCCAATTGAGCCTAGCTTACGGATGACCACGGAAGCAGACGACATTGTAGAAGAAAGGGATATATTATCAGTCGATGCATTGAGCCGGGAATTGAACAACGCTGTGCGCTTTTTCTTCGCCTGTTTCGTGGCCGTGGAAGCAGTATCCCCCGCGTCTGCTGCATTGCTTTGCAGGCCGGCAGCTCGATTGGCGGGTGGTGAAGAAGACGAAGGCGTGCCAGAGGACTCCTCCTCAGCGATTGCCTGTGAAGCATTAAGGGAGAGGGCACGGCGTAGTCGAAATTTGAGTCCGCCGCTACGAATGGCAGCAGAATTTGGAAGGGGCTCAAGTAATTCGCTGTCATCACGTGACATGCGCTTCTCCGCTGTTGAAATGCCTTGTGACAGTGGCGATGGCCGTGCTGGACGTGGCGTTGGTGCATGTAGTACCGACGAACCGGACTGAGGAGCGCGAGTAACTGAAGAAGTCGAGGAGGAGGAAGAGGGGTTGCGGTGATGGGGACGCGCGGACGATTGGCTGGGAGATGAACTGCGAGTAGGGAGATTGCCACCGCTTCGGCCAGCAGAGCCTAAAGATGGATGCGTCTGCTGTTGCGGCGATGGGCCGTTCCGACTACGTACACTACCAGTAGCACCATTATTGCCAGTATGGTGGTGGGGGGATCCAGAGGTGCCGTTTGAGGAACCCTGTAAACTGGAAGCGCGTTGTCGGGAACTGCTCCCCGTGGAATTGACTGACGTAGTCGAACCGGCAGCATCGGCACGAGCATATGGGGGTTGAATAGCCTGTTGACGCCAATCACCCGTAGCGGGTTGATCAGAAGGTGGTTGTGTCGCCTGACGATGATTTGGCCGGCGATACGGATGAAAACCATCGTAAGCAGGGGAAGAACTGCTGGCGGATGCACTAGAGGTGGTGCCAGAACGATAGCCGTTCGGAAGTTGAGATGGGTGGGGAGGAGGTGTCCCAGAGGGGAATGGGCTGAAATTGTGAAGTTGGTTTTGGGCAAAAAAATCAGCCGGGGTGTTTGTACTGGAGGAGCGCCCGCGTTGAGAAGATGAGGGCGGCCCGTGCTGGGAAAGCTGGTGTGCCTGCTGCTGGGCGTTGAACATCATTTGCTGATAAGCCCACTGAGCAAATTGGGCATTGGGATCGTAGAACGGGCCGTGTGGCGGGACTTGACCTTGCTGGGACGGGTGGATTGGATATGGCTGTTGGTGGGCATTTTGGTAGAAGGCAGCAGCAGGATAGAAAGCCTGGGCGTGAGCATTCCATCCTGCTTGCTGCTGTTGGACGGGATAAGGATAATGGACGTTTTGGGGGGAAGCAACTCGGGAGGGCGCAGAAGAGGGATCGTTAGAGGGCGACACGCGCTGGCGGGGAACAGAGGAATTGGATGTGTTTGAAGCGGGAGAATCCATTGCGTGATCTTTGGGAGGGTGCCAGTCTTGAGGGACGAGAACTGCCATGGACTAGGAAAGAGAGAGGCAAGGAGAAGGAGAAGAGAGGAAAGAAGGAAGAAAAGAAAGAAGAGAAAGGCAGAACAAATGCGTTGTCGAGGAGAGATGCGCCCGCCTAGGTTATGTGATGTATTGAAGGAATGTTACGCTCAAAATGTTGGACCGAACTTACAACGACAGGGATAGACGGAAGGGAAAGGTCGACGAGCGGAAGGGCTCGCAGACTGGGACGATGGGGGACGGCTCAGAAGCTGAGGGGCTTTGAGCGAGAGGGGGAGGAGAACAAGCACAGCGGCAAGTGCGCTGTGCTGGGCTGGTAGGAAGGGGAGGAGGAGGAGGAGGCTGAGGTGGGCAATCGCAACCGTCGGGCAGAGCCGACCACAAACAAAGTCAAGCGGAGGCTGAGCCTCACTCAGGCTGCCAGGCGGCCGTCTCGGTCTGACCTCGCAGCCAGTCACAGCTGCTGTTTGCGAACACGTTGGTCTATTCCGACTGTTTCCGCAGAGTGCAGCCTGCACTGTCCCCTCTGTGCCCGCAAGGCAGAGTGTCCTTGAGACGGGCAAAAACAAAAACCCAACTCCGATCGACGACGGTCTCCACGCCACGCCTTCTAATGGCTGCGATCAAGACTTTATATCTCCCATCAGTCCCTATTCCTGGAATCACTTGTCCACCTCACCAGCACTGACCAGCCATCATCACTCTTCCCATCTGCTGCCCTGATTTGGGACCCCCGGTGCAAATCTTCGCCCCACGGACAATCGCGGCAACGCCTCTTTCTCTCTCTCTCTCTTTCGCGAACATTCAGCGCCACCTCTGTGCATTGTTCACTTTCACACTTTGCCCAATCTTTGCGTCAGGGTGTATCATCGGGACTTCCGCGCCACCCTCTCGGTTATTTACGGCAAGTGACTACGCTTCGTCAAAGGTATCTAAAACTTGCCAGCGTGAGTGTGATCGCGCACTCGTCCAGTCCTCCCCGTACGTGAAACCGGAACTGAGCAACAATACGTGAATACGGCGATTCGTGCTTGGATCTCGCCTGGCGAGGCAGATCACAGGCGCCATCAATTGCCCGTGAAAGGGAGCAGAGATCCAGTGGATTTGCGTAAGTAATCATAGTCAGGGGGTACGATTAGCCGGTCCCCAGTTGCGTTCTTGCGAAGAAAAGCAGTGCAGAATCCTCGGACATTTATGGTGACCAGGTCATTCTCTTTCCAACATGAGATTTCTGGATATACTGTACCGCCTCGCTTCCAAATTGCTTTTTTATCGCTCCACGGACTTTCCTTCCTTCTCCGCCACTTTTCATCACCCTTCTCTTCTTTCCAGCGTGTTGGAGTCAGTTGGGAAGCTCGAAAGCCGCGCAGGCGCCACATTCGCGTATCTTTTTTCCCCAATTGTCACCGCGATATACAGTAATGCCTGAAATGACATGATGGTTTACGTGTCGCTTCTTGGCAAGCCTCGTTCCCCGCCACCAACCATAAACGTTATCCTGGGCCTGAGGCTGAAACGAATGCGAAACACTGATCAATGCGTTGTCTCCGTCCACTGTGGTGGCTCCCGTGTGTTTTCGTCAAGCTGGCGCTACAACTTGACATCTTTCTACGTTGCGCGTAAGTATGAACCGAATATACACGTTTTCGGTGGGCTATTGTTAGCACTGTCCCTCGCTCGCTGCACCACCTGAATGAATCACACGGCCCTTTCTTCCCGAATCTCTCGTTTACCGGCGGCCTCCACGCGCCGCCTTGTCGTATGCCTGCCGAAGAGTGTTCGTTACGTTGATAGCGCTGTCAACTGACAGACGAGTGGTAGGGGAAGCCTACGATAGGCCAGTCGACTTGTTTTCATATGCAACGCAACGCTACTGTTTTGATATACGACATGCATGCGAATGCTTCCTGAATCAGAATTTGGCCATAAGTTGCTCGAATGATGCCTTCTTCCATCTCTTCTCGGTCAGACGATACTCGTCAGGGAACCACGTGTGCACGCCATTCTCGGTTTCCAGTCCAAGAACCATCAACGCAAGCGCGTGCGCACATAACCAGGCGTGAACCATGCCTTCGCCACTGTAGCCTGTGGAGACCCACTCTCCCGGCGCGGACAATGTGCGCGCGACGGCGTTATCAGAGTCCGTGAGGAGATGTGGGGGAGCAACGCGACCTGAGATTACAGACGGGACGCGTCCCACCCATGGCTGCAGGTCGGCGGAAAAGCCGAGGATGCCCGTCCAGACCGCCTTGACGCGCCCCTGCCCCCAAGGACTGTTCTCATCTTCCACCTCCCGAGAGACATTCACGCTCTCCGCGCCCCAGTTTCTACGTCCAAAGTACTCCGGCAACGCGCCCTGGACATGCGACGCGATGCCCAGGTGGTACTCGCTGTCATCAGCGACGCCCATCTCCGACGAGACGAAACCGCCGGCTTGCACTGCGCCGCCACCGAATAGCAGTTCGCCGCCCTCGTCCTCACCTTCGCGCCTGGGCAGTTGTACCAGATAGTCAAATCCCGATACGGGGTAATAAAAGATATATGCGCGGTTGCCGATCGTGTCAGTCAGAAGTCGGGTGCCGGGGCGCTGCGCGGTCATCGTGCCGCGAAGTGGGATGACTTTGCCACGCATGCGAGGTAGGAGATGTGACGTCCAGGCGTTCGTGGCATGGATAATGTGACCAGCAGTCACGGTGCCGCGCGGTGTCTCAACGGTGTAACGAGGCGTGGCGGCAGAAGGTGGGATGATTCCTGTGCACGGTGTCTGGGTAAAAAGGTCGAGCCTGCATGTATCAGCCACTGCACTTGGGTGATGTGGAGTAAGGGTGGCTCACTGATCCGGATATCGGTTTAATAGGTGTGCAAAAATCGATGTCACGGTGCGATATGGATGGGCAACACCACCAGATGAGGCTATGACACCTACTACTTGTCCAGAGAGTCGGAACATCTGTTCGCGTCTTTGAGCGATGCCCCATCGGAACAGTTGAGGAGCCCAGAAGAAAAGCAGATAGTAACCTTTGCGGCCTCGCTGCCCTCAATGACAGAGAAGTCCGCCGCTTCTTCAGGCATATCTTTGCGCCATACTTCAAGTGCCTCTATTTCTTCTTTGAAAGTATCGCGATCAAAATATACGTCGAGCTTTTCTACGTCACGTATCTGCGAATGGTCGAGCGCACCGATTTCCTCGACGGCTTCTCGAAGGGCTGAAAGGTGCGCCCGGCGGAAGCGGATCATCCGTTTCGCAGACTCGACCCCGAATTCTGACTTTAGTTGCATATAGTCGTGATACAGTAGTGGGTTAAGGTGCCCGCCATTTCTGCAAGGTGTTCGTGCAGCCACAGGAAAACGGAGCAGGTGGGAATACACTCACCGCCCTGTGGCACCTGAACATACATCTCGCGCCTCTAGTACGAGGACGCGAAGACCAGGATGTCCTTTGTTCAATAAAGTACGGGCACAGGACACGCCCGTGATACCCGATCCAATGATTAGGACATCTATGTGTGTGGGCAAGGCCGTGTTGTCGCGCGTCGGCAAATTTATGGGCGGCACTGTCCAGTATGGTAGCGTTGGGTCGTTTACGGGCAGACCCGGCGAAAGGTTTACCCTTTTTTGGACAGCGGAGTACTCTCCGACAAGTTCACGAAAAGTGGCAATTGCCAGTTTGAGTCTGGAAAGCAGTTGGCCCATTGTGGCTTGCGAGCGGACCGCGGGGGACCGCGGGGAAATGAGCGCGTTGTTTGTGCGTGTTTGTGCGGGGTCAAGTTGCGAGTGGCGGTCATGGCAGCAGCAACGGCGGCGGATAAAGTGCTCGTCTCGACGCATTTATCAGACGTTTATTCCCCTCTGCAGACCGCTGCGATAACAATCTCGACCTCAAAACCCCATGTGCCATTCCCACCTCAAGCAACTGACGACGAACCACCACCGGAACACGCTCAATACGCGTCCTTCTTCCACTCTGTCCAGACTGGTGTCATCCTCCTCCGCCTCATCCATAATGGCCTCATAGTCGAACTAGTCTCCCTTTCCACGGAGACGCCACCCATCCGCTTTGTCTTTCCCTATACTGTCCTGCCGAACCCTGCTGTAGTCTTGTGGGAGACCCGCGAGTTGCACATTCTCGCGGTCACAGCCAGTGGTTCCCTCTTTCGCATCGTACTGCCTCTACAAACACCCCAGCAACTGTGGTCTTCCCATATGGTCAACAACTGGTGTCGCGAATACCATCTCAAACACGTGAAAGAGTATCTTCAGGCCCTTGTTCAAGTTCAAGGAACACATTCAGTTGCTCTCGCCCTCACAAACGGATCGCTCATACGTTTAGATGCGGAGACCGTTGGTGATAAAACTTTTGCTGGTGCGTCTTTTGCTCGCCTTTAAGCTCCTCCGTTCTCATCGCCACTCAAGACCACTGGACCGAGAACCTGTTTCATCACAATACATTCCTCGCTTCGCTCACGTCCTTCCTTCACCAAGGCTCTACGGATGGGTCACACATAATCGCTGCTGCGAGTCATCCCCAACCAACCGACATTGGCCACATATGGACCCTCTCCCGTGATCGAACCCTTCGCTTGTGGACTGCACGCAGCGGCTGCACCTCAGCCAAATTACTTCCCTCCGTGGCCTCGCCAGGTAGAGAGCCATCACCCGGCACGAGCACCTCGTCTAGCAAGCCCGGCGTTCTTCTTGACCCGGCACCGCAAAAACTCATCACCGTCTACGACGGACCTAACGTCCTCGTCTTTATCCCAACGCCCTCCTCTTCATCCTCCGGAGGTTTCTTCCAACTGTTCAGTGCCGCGAATGACCATCTCCAGTTGGTCGAGAATTTCGAGGCTTCACGTGAGAGTGCGCGCTGTCATTTGCAGGATTTCGCTGTCATCAATGGCTACCTTCACACTCTGTGGGACTGTCAGGGCCAGGCGGCAGTTGAAATCCTTGACATACCCATGTCGGATGTCTCCAATGAACCTGAAGGTGTTGGTTGGCGCGTCGTACTCTATCCCTACGAACCCGACCTGACACCTGCCTATCTGGACGAGCTGTTACTTTCCCCAGGCTCGCTTACGGATAGGCTCTTCTCTGCCGTCATGCGTCCCGGCGTCTTTTCCACTTACACCCTTCGCACCGCCATCGGACAGTACACTGATGCATGTCGATCCCTTCCTGGTCCACCACCCGCACCCCTCATCACGTCGTATATCTCGCTAGGAGAGCAAATAGCTGCAATAGTTGGATGTACGGTGACTTTATCTCGCGATACACAAACGGGAGCCCTACAGTATGACAAGTATTGGGTCTCTCTCAAGCGCGATTGGGAAGGATTTATCGCCCGCTGTCGTGCTGTTGAACGCTCCGCACGCTGGCCCCTTGCACTTGGTACCGGTCCTCGCGGAGAAGTCCTCGTAGCTGAGCGCGAGCGCACAGGCGCACTTGCCGTTGAAGACTTGCCTTTACGACTACACCGCCACCTTCGCGCCGACCTTGGTGCTGAACCTCAATTCGCAGTATGCGAAATCGCGTGGAATCTTCGTACGAGCATGGGACCTCGCGCTCTCCGAGCACTCGAAGGCCGCGTGGTAGATCTCACACAACAGGAGATTGCGTTTCCCTTCGCAGATATCATCGCCGACACGGCAGCACGAAGCGCGTTCCGTGACTCGCTAGATGATGGTGCGGAGAGTTGGCTCGTCGGACGCCTGCAGAGCGTGGCTGACCTCGATGCATCGACCCGTCTCGTTTTGGACCTTGTCGGCGGCTTTGATCGCGCCGTGAAGATGGAGGAAGATGAAGTTGAACTCTTGCTACCCCAACATGTCTCTGTGTACACGCGCATGCTGACCACAGCATATGCGGCTCATTCCGTACAGGCGCGGTACGACTTCATCTTGGCACTCATAGCGCTCCTATTTCTCTTCGCCGAGGATTTAGTAGATTGGGATCCTAGCCTGCTTACCGAGATATTCGCCGTCTTTCGGGGCATCGCCATGCTGCGCTATGCCGCCGAGCAACCCGTATTTGATGCCGCTCCTTTTACCGTCGTGGACGATACCGACGAGGTCGCTGCGCGCCTCCGTACCCTCGGTATGTCGCGCACTGCGCCTGCCGCATCCGCTCCTACGCCCGCTTTGTTCCCTTGTTTGCTTGAGCAGATAGGTGGCGCTGCCGTCGATGCTCCGCTTGCCGTCGCCGCGCACGCGTTCCTCGACATGAGTGGGCTGCTACAGGCCACTTCGACGGCTCATGCGGCGCGACTGGAGGTGTTGTGGTGTGAACGTCTCCGCTCTTTGAGATTCCTGGATGCAGCCAGGGAAACGTTGGAATGGTTGCCCCGGACATCAGCGGTTATGTACGTTTGGGCAAGGCTGTGGTTGGATGTTGGGAAGGATGCGGAGGCAGCGGAGGCCTTGGACAACCTGGCTGGGAGTTTCGGTATGCCGGTATTTGTTGCTATCCCCGTTTGCCCTGACCGACCCTTGTTTGATAGGTCCATATAGCACGCTATCTTTCGAAGACGCCGATGCTCTTGCGGCTGTCTTGCCTGGAGGACAGCTGTTTGATTCAATGTTTGGGTTTTACCTCCACGCTTCGTCGTTATTCAAATCCGTGTCTCTCACCGACCATGACGTTCATTTTTGCCGTTTGGCAATATCCAATGCGCCTCCAGACTGGGACACCAATGATTTGTGGAGTACGGTTATCAGAGGCGCGACAGACTTGGGATATTGGGACGAAGCCTACGCGGCATTGATGGCGACTCCGCACGATATGTTGTAAGTTGCTACCTTCGGACAGTTCTTCCTTACCTAATGATCTTCGTAGGCGGCGCAATTGCGCTCACCACCTAGTGCACCGAATGTGTGAAGAGCACGCAATAGAGCGTCTCATGTCGTTCAACTTCGTTGGCCTTGTCGACGAGGTAGAAGGTTCATTATCGTTCAAAGCTCGGAATGCGGACCCCCGCGTACAGCCGTTCTATTCTCGGATTCTGTATACGTGGTACGTGACCCACGGCGACTATAGGAACGGTGAGCCAACGATGCTTCGCTTCACATTCTTTTTGTTAACATAGTCTTCAGCGGCCCTTGCAATGTACCAGCGCGCCAGAAAACTTACGGTCCTGAGCAACAAAAATGAGCCAAATCAGTATTTCTCCTTGGCCGACCAACAGCTAGAGGCTCTCGCCGTCTCCTCAAATGCCCTCGCCCTGCTCGACCAGAAGGACGCATGGATCATTCTCCCAATTGCGCCGGAAGGATTGGGAGCAAGACAACCGGAGCGGAAGCGCCGTAAGCTCACAAGACATATCCCCGAGGACAGATTCGCCAGCGGGAAGCGCGACTCGGAGATAGTCAAGCTTTCGGATATTATCGCGGAATACACCCTGCTGAGCGCGCAGCTGGATGTCGTGAGACGGGACCCAGAGTTGTTGCACTCAAGTGGTGAGCACCGCACAGCCTAACCCGAACGTGAGAAACTGACCTTGAATATCACGAGAAGCAACTCTCCGTTCTCCTGAATCCGTCGTCTTACGATTGGTCCAAAACAATCGCTTTAATTTAGCCCTGGCTACCGCCCGTACTCTCGAAGTCGACTTGACCGATTTGTTCTCGCATCTGACGAGACAATGCTTGCACCTGAGTCGTAACCCAGAGGCTGTTTTGTTGGTCGCTTCGATTCCTTGCACGTTCTAGTGCCACTGACTTGCGGCTCAGATCGGAAGACACGACTGACTGGTTACTCACCGATAAAGCGACGTCCTGGGTGGGCACACCCTCTGACCGCGGGTGGAGATACTTACGGCAATCGCTCGAGCGCCATGATGGACTGGACACAAGTCTGCGGTATTCGAAGGCCGTCTTCGAGACAATAACCGGGTTGGAGCGTGCATCAACTCCCCCTCCGTGGTTGATCCAGAGATTGGAGGTAACGATCACGTTACTAAGCTACTATGCCGTTTTTTTTCTCCGAAATCTTACCATGCGTGATTGAAATTTTAGGAGCATGATCTAGAGTGGCTTATTCGCGCATGTATGCGCTTCGAGCTACTCGAGCTGGCGCTTGAGCTTACGTTATCCCTTGTCCACAAAGTATGTTTCCCTCCTGAATGCAGCCGTGGAGATCATCTCACGAAGTTCGTCGGCAGTCTGAGTCGCGTCTCGCCCAGGACCCACCGAAAACTGCCATGTCGACATGGCTACCCTACACACTTATCGACCAGCTTCTCGTCGCGACGAATGAGCAGATGCAGAGCGACCTATCTAAGCGCGCGATAGGTATTCGTCGGGATTTGCATCGGGAGGTCTCGAACGGGGCTCGGAGAGCACAAAAATTAAGCCATCGCCTGTATCAGGAATTGTGATTTACTCCTTTACTTTTGCTCTTATTTCTACGGGTGAGAGTTGTTGCACACTTTCATCTAGCTTTGTACTCCGCGTCTGCCATGGATTGCGCCCCCATCCCCCGTTGGAGAAACAGCTCGAGCCAAATTAAGCACTACGAAACAGCCTCAAGCCCATACAACTCATTCAGCCACATTGGGCGCCTTATATTTCGTTTCTAGGGTACAATTGATGCCTTAGTTGGCAGTCACAGACAAAAGTCCTTCGGGGAATATGAAATTCGAGCCACATATACTTTCGACCGAATCTGGTATAGCTAAGGTGGTGTATGGTTTTTAAACTCTTTTGAGGTATTGTCCAACTGGAACAGATAGGGTAGTGGGCCGCGTGGTAGACAAGGATCGTAGACCGTTTTTAGGGTGCTCGGGTGTAATCAGAGGTTGCCGGCCAGTTCTCTCGTCAACTTTTCCTGCAAACTAGTCAAATAAGCAAGAAACTCTTGGTCCGGGAGTCTCGAATGTTCTAAGGCTTGTGTCAACGTTGTTCTCATCTAGGAGTTCATCGTGTAAACAAGTCAAAATAGAGATATCGAAAGTTCGGACGCATTGTCGTGTGCTACAACATACCTTCAGGACAGCCTTCCGTCTCCTTGCAACTTTACAGGATTCACTGCTTTCGTCCCCTTGTGCTGATTCATCACTAAGGTCGTTCGCAATCTTTCCAGCATGTGTGAGCACATCCTTCGGTAAATCCGCTAGCCGTGCCAGCTGAAGGCCTATGGTTAATTTAAGCAAAGGTTAGACCCCCAAACTAGGTCGGATTTGTGACAGATGGTACCATAATGGTCCAAATCATCCATCATACCGTTCACAATCCTGCGATAAACATACATAAGGTTTTGACGGGAAAAAGAAAGGTCAAAGAATACTTGTAGGTGAAGGTTAAGCCGATATTAGAACTCGAAAGTCGTGACCTCTGCTAGGCGTCAGGGCTGGCCATGATCCTGAACAAGGAAGCCTACCAGAACCGAAAGATGCAAGCTCAGGAGACGTCAGTTTATTCGTACGGAATCGGGGACTGACGCACTTACAAGACAACAGTCGGCTGTCGGGATAAAGTAACGGAGAGTTCGTGGAAGTGGCTGTGGGATTGTAAACATCTGGCCATTAACGAGCCTATGTAATATCTCACGTAGCAAAGAAAGTGATGCACTGCAAAGTGTCTGTCAGTTTAAGTACATTGTACGCAGACCTTTACCTTGAGCTTGATGAGTTCCTCAGCGATCGCATGGGCAATTCCCACACCCTCTTTTGGAGACGTGGCCCTACCCAACTCATCGATTAGGACTAACGACTTTGAAGAAGCGAGACCCAAAATCATTGCACAAGACGCCATTTCATTGGCGAATGTACTGAGATTTTTCTCCATGTCATCATCATTTGATAAACGTGTCAGAAGGTGATCGTGGATACTGAAAAACGGCGATGAGCAGCGGTAACAATAGCGAGGTGTCGGGCTCACCGGAAACTCGCGTACTCTGCTGGAACAAAACAACCACATTGGGCCAGAATGTTCAGTAAGCCGATTTGCCTTAAATACGTGCTTTTCCCTGTGCAAGATAAGTACAGGGTAGTCGTACCGTCTTGCAACAGCTAGAACGCACCAGACATGCTATTGTGGGTGAGAGACTGCAAGATTACCGCACCTCATATATCCTGCTCGATCACTTACTTAGGGCCCTGTATCACTTGGAATGCAGTGCAGTCGGAGCAATACACGTCGTTTGGGACGAGCATTCCTACTGATTGAACATTTTCTAGGATGGGGTGACGCCCGGATTTGATTGCCAGTGTGCCAGTGAACTCGGGACGGGCTAGTCGTGCAATCAGGGTTGAAGGTTCACTGAGTGAGGTGGTCCGTGTCACCATAATTCTTCACTATGAGTGGAAACAGTAAAAACTCAGCCGAAGAATGAAACTTCGGACGAACTGATGGAGACATGAGCAAATGACCATAACATGTCCAACATGGCTATCTGTCGTGGCTCAGGTTACGGCTTATTCACAAAGAGAGAGCAGACCGCTTCTGAGGCTTTATAAAGAGCCCCAATGTCCAAGAGAACCACCGAGACGAGATCGTTAATGGTCCTGAAGCCTGTTGGTGAGGCTTGGAAAGGCGAAGAAAGGCTTCACATACGAATGGCTCAAAACAAGGGCCTCTTCAAGCGCGTCTTTCATCCTGGCATTTCGTTTTTTCTGTAATTGCAGCCCATGTGTACTTATTAATGTCAGATACAACATCATTGCTCACCAGTTCCATACTCGTAAATAACCATCTTCCCTTTTGCGTGGATAGATTGGTGAACCCCCAGGGTAGTTTTCCCTCGACAAGATCTCCTTTCCTGATGGAAAACAGAAACCCCGACTCTTGATATACGAGTTGGATGGGTAAGCCATGCTTCGCGGAGAGATTGCTATGCAACGCATGGATGTCTCCGACATTCTCCTTGTATGTCTCACGGGCGACGTCAAGAAGGGGGTTACAATTTACCTGGAAGGCTTGAATTTGACGCCTTTCACAAAGGGTGGTATAGTCACCTTCACAGCATACACCCGAGCGCTGATCGCGCTAATACCTGTCTGCCACAAGCGGTCACTGGCTCGCCTTGGTCAATGTAAGAAGGGGACACACTTTCTGAAGTGAGGCATCCTCGTTCAAACTTTCCGAAACGAATCGTTCAACATTTTCCAGGCGCTCATCAGACAACATCTACAAGACATACGTAAGTTGAGAACGCTGTTAGAGTCCCATAACGAACGTTACATATAATTTTCAACAGTTCGCTCTTCGAACCCACGAGAGCCTTCTGCAACGCAGGCAAGTGCCGCATAACGTCCTTTAGATTTAGCATCTGCGTCACCCGTGAGGAGGCCTTCCGCGCCGAATTGGCTTCACGAGTCTCGTTCGAAGCCAGCTGCATGGTGGTGAGCATGGATAAAGAGGAGTAGTGTTTGATGCGAACACGCACGGAGCTTACGAGTTTGTCAAGGTCTACTTTACAGAGGTGTTTCAGAGCGTCCTTGACCTCGGTGAATCTGTCTTCTGACTGGACTAGCTCTGGAAAGCCATGTGAATGAAATCTAGACGAGTCTAACGGAGTCTGAATACCTCCCACTGCATCCAGCCGTGCTTCGAGCCCGGCTCCAACTGGAAGGAAATCAGAAATACAGTGGCAGTTTTGTATTGGTGTTAAGGCGTGCCTGTAATGGGTGCTAGCAAAGTCGCACGCAAGAGTCGTCTGGCCATGGCGGTAGAGCAATGGTTGAGAACACTAAGAGGAAAGAAAAATTGAAACGAGTTCTATTTAACTGGAGACAGAATCTCATACCCAAACAGCGAATGAGGTGACTTTGCGTTCCCAGTATTATCGACAATTTCGAGATTGCGCACCGTTTCTGGGTCAATCATCATCGTCCCTTCAACAGGGACGAAACGAATGCGCAGAGATGCGCTTGCAAACTGCGTGCTTAACTTGATTTCTACGTATTTGAATACTGCCGAGGCTGCGGATAGGGCATAGTATCTGACCAGGGAAGATATTAGAAGCTGTATGCGGGGAAGAATAGTTAGGTGGGTCGCATATATGCGCACTTTCTTGACACAGCTAGTATAGTGGCCGTTCGTTCTTCATCCCGAACGCAGAGTTGAGACACGAATTCTAGACCTTGAGATTCAAGATATGGGAACTATTTGCTGGCATAGACATGAGATATACCAGCATCCTCGTTCCAGTATTTGCGCAATACGGGTTCAACGGGAACCCCAGGAAATTCATCATAAAGGCATTGTACAAGTAGTGATATTGAGCTCGACGGCTTTCCGGATGACGGCCCTAGCTTATCTTTCGAGGAGAGAAATGTATCCGGAATTAGAATAAGAGTTGGGTAGTGAAGGTGCATCTGATGAAGAGTCTTCACGTATGTCTGACAGTCAGCAAGCTATCTCCGGTAATCAAGGCCATGCTCTACGAAGTATATGGCGATAGAAGAACCTGAATTAACATCACACGACCAGTATCGCGATCAAGTGCAGCTATGCCAACTTCTCGGGCGATACCACGACCTTCCAGTAGAGCGACGATGAAGCTAGCCTCATAGTGCGAAGTCGCAGCCGTGGTAGGAGCCTGTGCTGTGCCTGGACGGGACTGCCCCGTGCGAGGTCGAGTAAAGGATGTCATATGAGACTGTCCGGTCCAAGGTTGGGTGGTACTGTCTGAATGAGAATACATGACTGAGTTGCTTCTCCTGACTCAGCTCGTTAAATGGAGTTTCCATTTACGTCGACGCGCCATCGACGGCTACGCATTGCGATAGACCCTGGCTATCACTACCAAGCCCCTGAAGTGTAGGTACAACATAAGTACAGGTCATCGAAGTCCTGGTAACATTAGGCGCTTATGTAGGAGCGGGGCATCTAGTCTTGTCAGTAACGACACCTCGTCCACTAGCATCCCAACGTCGATCACAGGTACATCAGACCCGGGCGTGTAGGATTTGATACCAATTAAGGGCATGATAGGAGGCTGCGCCACGACAGCTGTTGCTGGCATGCTACCTCACTGATGGCCTGCCACTGTTGGCCTGTACGACAGATCCATCGGTTGTCGCAGAAAGGATGGGATTTTGAGGGCGGGTTAGATAGCAACCGAGTGCATGACTCCAGACATATTCGTGGTTCAGAATCATCGTGAGTGCACGATAGGCTGCTTGTGTCGCGTAAGGTACGCTGGTACGGGGATCGATGTATCGTGCAGGGCGGCCCGTGATCGAACATAGCTGCACGGGTCGAGCTGTATAATCCCTCAGATCGAAAATACGGCAAGAAATGCACAACTTACAGAGTGGCCGCCCCCTACTGACGTATGCTTTCAGGTCCTCCCACTTCACGTGATCACCAAACATCGCTGCCATGGTATCTTTCCACGGGGGTCGCGTTGCCGTCTCGTCTTGTGAGGTCTCGTGGATAACATAATTCTTCGACACCTCTTCTGTGCGAGAATCAAGTGGATACGCCGGCTGGGATGCATTGACATTATCTCCTGGTTGAGGAACCGCCGATGTCGTATTTGAGTTCCCCGACACCCGACTTGTAGAGCTGTTTCCACCATCTCCACCATCTTCTAGAGTAAGTATCGAAAAATACCTATAAACACAGCAATTCCAACATACCGGGAAGGCATTGCGTCTCAGCTGGAACTGTAACCGTCTCATGGCGACTGACCCATCTCAAGAGAGGACCGGAAATTGCTGCGCGGACGGCATGGGCGCGCTTCCTCTTTTCTTCCTCGACAAAAAGGTAATTTTTATGCTCAACAATGTTGCCCTCCTCCATGTCCAATGCGCGCGCGATAAGCTCGTCCTGCGTGGGCGCACGTACTTTGATCTTCGACTTCTTTGGAATCGACTTATCATGTACTTCGATGAGCACTTCCCCGCCGGGGTAAGGGCATAAACGCACCTTCTTGTCCTCAGCGTCTTTCTTCATTCGTTGTGCAGTAGCACTGGTGTTTAGAACAGTATGAGATCGCCGACTTTGACGCTGTGCATTATTGATAACTTCGCCCGTCTCGGCATCGATTGCGAGCCCGAGGGACACACGACGCTTCTTCTTCGCCACCATGGAGGAGGTTTCTTCTACTGCATCGTCATAAGCCTCTGGGTTAAAAGTCACTCTTTGACGGGCGTGCGCAAAAGCAGCGGCTCTTTCAACTCGGTTCTGCACAGTCTGCGTTGGATGGTGAGTCGATGAGTTGGAAGAATGTTGAGAGATCCACCTTCTTTTCCCTGCGTTCTTCGGCTCTTACTTGCCCTTCTCCTGCGTCAGCGGTTTGCTGTGCTGCTTCTGCCTCCTCGTCCGTGCTTTCAAAGTCAGATCCAAATACATCCTCTTCGTCTGTGACAATGGATGAGAGGGATGAGAGGGGAATGGATGAGAAGAGAATACTCACCTCTAACAATAATAAAGTCTTTATCATCTACTTCATCTTTCACGTCTTCTATGCTGAGCTCCGCAAGCGCCGCCTCCATACTGTCAATGTGTTCGCTGAGTTACAGAGGGATAGAGCTAGTCACTTACCGGTTTCCCGCAGTGGAACGACGGGAACGACGTCGAACTAGAGTGTCTCCTTCATCCATGTTCTTTAAGCAATTCGGGGGGTTAGTGAGTCGCGACAAACGGAACGGAACGCACACAACATCAAACAAACCCAAGACGCGGAACCATCGGAACCATCGACACGCGCACGCTCAAGTCTTCGGACAATGCCCAAGCCGCTTCCAGGGCCTTCACGCCTTTCGCAAATTCTGCAGAATCTTAACAAAGCACCTCGGGCCACCTTGGTCGGGGTCAAAAGCATCACACTTATGCTTGCACAGCGAAATGACCACTTTGGTGCTCGGTAAGTCCTTCAGTCATCTCTGTATTGTCACAGCGTGGACGGTTGACGAATGTGTGTAATAATAGTCATTTCCTGAAGAAGGATTTGCCCAGGATCCGGTATGCAAATCCCAAGGTTGACATCCAAGTGAACAAACTTGTAAAAACTAAGGAGGAATCCTGGCAGCCTGAACTTGTATTAGACTTTTGTTCGTCCCCATTCACTGCTTGCCACTACTGATAAAGTCTTACACATTTTTCCCTTTAGCCGATGGGCGGAAACAGAGCTTCAATCTTAGCAACAAATGGTCCTCGACAATCTTCCAAGAGCTCATGGATACAGCAGGTGGTAATAGCTGGACGCGTTGGAAGACAGAACGTGTCGAGGCTGGACTTCCCATCGTCGATGGTCCACCAGAGGGCCATGCCTCAACACCCCCAAGGCACACAACAGGTGCTGCGGCTGTGCTTCCATAGTGTGTTCTGCGCTTCCTTGCACCAGCATGGTGAACTCATCCTCATTATCACAAAAACTTCAAAAACTTTGCGTGCTGGAATGATAACTTTTCATGAGGAATCTACATCGGTCTACAACACAGTAGGTTTCAAGGGAGTGACCGATTTTCATATAAACTGGATGCTGCGACAAACAGACCTATCGCGACCACAGCGGCAGCGAGATCATCTGCCAGCGCCCCAATGAGCTGCAAGTACTTTAAACCGTACATGAGTATAGAAGGAAGGGGTTTTGGCAAGTAGGGAAGGGCGAGCGAGAGAAGCAATGGTGGTTCTGTCGGGTCCTACGAACCGCATTAAGTGGGGAAAGGTATGGATCGTGTAAGAAAAACTCACAAAGTTGAAAAAAATACGCGTCGAGTGAAGTGCAAGCTCCAAGGAAACAAATGCCCAGAAAAATGGCTTTCATGAATGTCAGACTACGACTGCTGGGCGGCAACGACCAGCGGAAGACTCACTACCATCTCAATGCCCCACGAATTCTGCTCTGCTGGGCCACTGGCAAGCCGGGCCCACCGGTTCCATATATCACCTGTGGAAACGACAGCAGAATTTTGTGCCCGAAATGCCTCAGGCTCCCGCCAAAAGATAAAAAACGCTACAAGAGTCCACACAGCAATGACATGCAAAACTGGCAG
>WNFQ01001410.1_pt2 | contig 18419 bp, 15 predicted proteins | sample 5400171 | NCBI WGS metagenome assembly WNFQ01 (sample SAMN13153356, study PRJNA577476) | soil metagenome | isolation source: 20 cm soil under Madrone tree | place: USA:California | collected 2016-06-14 | reverse complement strand
CGCGAGCCGTCCGGTCCAGTGTGCCCCGGGTGTGCCCCGGAGAGGGGGACACGAGCGGGCCCTCGCGTCCCCGCGATCACGTCGGCGGGGCGCGGAAGTCGAGGCGGGGTGCGGGCTCCTGCGGAGGTGGGTCTGGGGGTGGGTCCCGCTGTCCGGGGGGTGGCCGGGCTTGAAAACCGCTGGGCGCAAGCCCGTACAGGTTCGAGTCCTGTGCCCTCCGTTGCACCTAACGCGCCGGCGGATGATGGCCCCCGGACTGCCCCCCAGGGCGCCGTCGTTGGATCGCAGTGCGGTAACGTCTTGACGTCTGCTTGAAAGCGGCGCGCGAATGTCGGGTCATGCATCCCCCCGCGACCCCCGCCGCGCTGCTCTTCGCCTACGCGTTCCTGTCCAACATCGCCCTCGCCTTTGTGCCGCACGAGCCCGCCATCATCTGGTATGGGCCCCGCCTCGGCGTCTGGACCACGACCCTCGTCGCGACGGCGGGCACCATGCTCGCCGCCATCGTGGACCACCGAATGTTCGCACCGCTGATCGCGCGGATGGCGCGCGGCAGCTCACCTTCGTCCCGCCTCTCCGCATCGCGGACAGGGGGTCAGGGGCTGAGGACGTGGCCCGAGCGGTTGTTCCGTCGCTTCCCCTTTGTAACGATCGCGCTGTCGGGTCTGACACCGCTGCCGTTCTTCCCTTTCAAAGCCCTGGCGTTCGCGACCGGTTGCCCGGCCGGCAAATACACCGCCGCCGTGGCGGCGCGCTGCCTACCGCGCTATGCCCTGCTCGCATGGCTCGGTGCCGCCGTGCAAGTCCCGGTGTGGATCATGGTCGCCCTGTTCGCGCTCCTGATGATCCCCTCGCTCCGGATGGTCTGGTGGCGGCGCGCCGCGAGCTGACGTTCCTGCTCGCCGAGCCCGAGCGGCGGCTGCTCCGCGCCATCGCGGCCCGGTTGCCGCCGTGGATGACCTCCGACGGCCTGACCGTCCTCGGGATGGTGGGCGCGCTCGGCACGGGAGTGGCGTACGCGCTTGCCACCCTGAGCGCGGCGTGGCTGTGGGCGGCGAGCGCCCTGCTGGTGGTGAACTGGCTGGGGGACAGTCTGGACGGAACGCTGGCACGCGTACGCCGCGCGGAGCGGCCGCGCTACGGCTACTACCTGGACCATGTGGTCGATGCGTTCTCGACGGCGGCGATCGGCGCGGGGATCGGTCTCTCGCCCTATGTGAATCTCGGGGTGGCGCTGGCGGGCGTCGTCGCCTACCTCATCCTGTCGATCAACATCTATCTCGAGTCCCAGGCGTTCGGCGTGTTCCGACTGGGCTACAGCCGGATCGGCCCGACTGAAGCACGCATCGTGCTCATCGCCGCCAACGTCGCGCTGGCGTCGTCGTTGGAATGTTCGGGATGGTGGCGGTGCGGATCGGTCGCAACCTGTCCGCCCTCGCGCGACTCGAGCCGCCCCCGCCCCCCTTATCGCCCTACCGCCGCACGGCGTTCACCGCGGCCAGCGCGTCCACGTACCCCGCCCCCACTTCCCACAGCGCGTAGCCCGGGAGCGGACGCGCCGTCTGCGTGAGGACCGACGCGATCCGATTGGGCGTCAGCTGCCCGCCCGCCGCTTCCTGCATCAGGGCCACCACGCCCACGACGTGGGGGGTCGCCATCGAGGTGCCGGACGCGCAGGTATAATACTGCTCGTTCGCCATGCTGATGGCGCAGCTGCTCGTCAGATCGAAGTCGTGGTTCGCGTCGAGGGCGTTGAGCACCGTGCCGGTCGAGGCGCGCGTGGATACGATGTGCACGCCCGGTGCCGTGACGTCGGGATGGTACATCGGATCACCGGGGATCCCCCGCGACGAGAAGTCGGCCAGGATCGGGGCTCGGTTCTGTCCGGTCTGATCGGCGCAGTGGATTGCGGAGTTGGTCGGATCGGGGAGATTCTTGCAGCCCGCCGCCACGCCGATCACCCATGGCGCCACGCTGTAGGGATTCAGCGTGTTCTGATCGGGGCCGTCGTTGCCGGCCGCGAACACGACCGTGATGCCCTTGCTGGCCACCTTCTTCGTCGCCTTGTTGATCGGATCCTTGGGATCGAACGCACCGCTCGTTCCCCAGGAGTTGTTCACGACCTTGATGTTGTAGGCCTGCTGGTGGTCCAGGATGTAGTCGAAGCCCGCCAGTGCCCAGAAGATGAACAGGATGTCGCCCGTCCCGATGCCGATGAGCTTCGCCCCCGGCGCGACCCCCGTGTAATAGCCCCCGGACGCCGTACCCAAGCCCGCCGCGATGCCGGCGACGTGCGTGCCGTGGCCGACCGAAGTCTCGCTGTTGGGCAGATTCTCGACGAACAGGTTCGCTGCCTTCGCGGTCTTGTTGATCGAGCCTTTGAAGGTGAACAGATCGGTGAGGTTCGCGATCACCTTGATGTTCTGGACCGTCTTGTCGGGATAGTGCAGGTCGGGGTTGTACAGCCCGTCGATCCCCGAGTCGAGGATGGCGATCCCGACGCCCTTTCCGGTGATGCCCGACGCGTGCACCGCATCGGCTCGGATGGTCGGGACGCTCTCGTGCAGCATCGAGTACCTGAGCTGCTTGTTCGCGTACACGCCCTGCACGCCCGGCAGCGCGCTGATCGCCGTGATCTCGGCCGGCGTGGCGAAGGCGGCCACGAGGTCCAGGTTGTTGAACTGGATCACCCCGGAGCCGACGTTCAAGATGGCCGCGCTCATCGCATCCGACGTGGTCGCCGTTTCGTCGTAGTTGACGATCACCACCAGCCTGTCGTTCGGCGTGACGGTCGCGAGCGCCGCCGTGAGCGCGGGATCGACGGTGCGTTGCGGTGCCGCCGCGTCGCGCTGCGTGTCGCACGCCGCGCCGGCGAGCAGCGCGGCGGCAAGGAGCCAACGTTTCATTGGAATCCCCCTCTGTGATGGACCCCACCGGAAAGTGCTGCAGCCGGTTGTGGCGGAGCCGCAAGAGAGGTGCCGCGCCCTGCTGTGCTTTAGCGACAGGCCGGGTGTGGCGGAGACGCAACTGTCCCGTGTAGCGGGTGCCCCCACATCGGCGCTTCTGGTTGGCCCAGCGAAGCGACGAAGGCGCCATACACGGCCTTCGACCAAAACCCGCGGCAGCTGTCGATCTGCTTGAGCGCCGCCCTGTGGGAGAAGGCCGGCCGGTAGGGACGCGCGGTGGTGAGCGCATCGTAGACGTCCGCGATCCCCACGACTTGCGCGGAAAGTGGGATCTCGTCGGCCCGCAGGCGATCCGGGTATCCGGTGCCATCGTAGCGTTCGTGGTGCCAGCGGATGATGGGCTTCAAATCCCAGGGGAACTCGACGCTCGCGAGGAGCTCGATCCCCCAGATCGGGTGCATCTGCACCACCTCGAACTCGTCGCGTGTCAGCGGGCCGGGCTTGCTCAGGATTTCGTGGGGGACGCGCACTTTTCCCAGGTCGTGGAGGTAGGCGCCGAGCCGGAGCGTCGTCTGGGCGTGCTCGTCCATCCCGAGGGCCCGGGCCACGGCCACGCCGTGTCGCGCCACGCGCTCGCAGTGGCCGAAGGTGTAGGGGTCGGCGGACTCGATGGACTGGCCCCACTCGCGCACGACCGCGAGGTAGGTGGCTTCGAGCTCGGCCATTTTGCCATCGACATGGACCAGCTCGCGGCGCGCGTCGAGCCTCCCGAACAGGCGATGCGCCGCGTTGAGAAGAGTCAGCGCCTCCTGGTTCCGCCCCATGGCTTGGTGGAGCAGGGCCAGCTCGCGCGACGCCTCCGCCTCGTTCAGTACCGCGCCCGCACTCACCGCCAGCTCGATCGCCGACCGTAGCCTCGCCTCGGCGAGCGCGGGCCGGCCGGTCTCGCGGAACACCATGCCGAGGACGCGATACGCATTGGCCTTGTCGCTGAGCGCGTCGAGCCGATCGAACGTGACGAGCGCGGCCTCGGCGTTGCGCCGCGCGTCCTCGTAGCGCTCCCGCACGACATGTACGTCGGCGTGGTTGACCAGACACAGTCCCTGGAGGTGCACGTCGCCCGCGCGCTCGGCGATCTCGTAGCTCTGCAGGAAGTAGCGCTCCGCTTCGTCGAACTGCTGGAGGTCCGCGCTCGCCATGCCGAGGTTGTGATAGGCGATCGCGCAGCCATGCTCGTCGTTGGACGCGCGATACGCCTCGAGGGACCGCCCGTAGCGCGCCACCGCTTCGTCGAAGTCGCCTTGGATGTTCGCGAGGATGCCGAGGTTCTGCTCCACCCGTGCGCGCAGCTCGCGACTCTGCCCACCCAGCTCCAGGGCGCGGAGGAAATTCTCGCGGGCATCGGCGATGGCATCCGTCTCCAGGTCGATCCCGCCGAGCGTGTTGAGCGCTTCGCCCGCGAGCACGGTGTTACCGGCCTGGAGCGCCACCGCGTGGCTGCGGCGGCACAGCCCCCGCGCGTCGACCGAGTCGCCCCGGCGGTGGCGCACGATGGCGAGGCGCCGCAGCGCCTCGGCCAGCACCACGTATTCTCCCGCGGGCTCCGCCGCGGCGATCGCCGCCTCGTACGCCGTGATCGCCTCGGGAATCCGGGCCGACCGCTCTCGGGCGCGAGCGTCGTGGAGCTGGTCCGCCGCGGTCACCAGGCGACCGCGTAGTTGGAGAAGTGATCGACCCGCCCCGTCACCCTCTTAGAGAACAGGTTGTCGATCGACAAGAGGTACCAGAGGATGTCTAGCCCGTCGCCGACATACGCGACCCGCTTCGGCAGCAACCGGCCGAGCAGGTTGCAGTTCGCGTAACTCATCGTGAGATACGCCGACCGTTGGAACCTCAACCCCTCCGGCTGGAACCGGACGGCGTTGACCCCGCGGCCCGTCACCAGCGAGCCCGTGATCGTCACCGGGGAAGACAGTGCCCCGGCGGGGACCGTGAGCGTGTGCGGTCCGACACTAATCGTGCCGCCCGCAGACCCGATCGTCTGGGTCGCCGAGGCGTACGCGAGGTTGGAGCACTGCAGCAGCCCCGTCGCACCGAGGAGGCCCCCAATGAGCGATGCCTCAGGAGGGGGCGGAGCCGTTTCGGGAGCGCTGATGAGGGCGCGGTCGCTGCACCCGGACACGACCAGCGCGACCACCAGCCAACTCAGGGACTTCTTCATAGCCTCACCTTTTCTTGTTGGAGTGTGACAATCATCCTTCATGGCCGATCTTACTCCCGTGTGGTGCGGTCGCCTGAACGTCCTCCCTGCACGTCATCCCGAAGGCCTGCATGCGGTCCCATGGCGCTCTCCTTCTTTGGGACCAAGAGGTCCGGGATCGCCAGCAACACGTCCAGTTTCTGGATCTCCACCTTCGCCCCCAGCCGGTCGAACGTGGCGCGGGCCGTCTGCGCCAGCTGTTTCGCCGCGGCGACGTCGCCCAACAGGGCCAGCAGGTGGGCGAGATCGCGCTGGGTGCTGGCGACGAGCAGCGGCCGCTCCTGCTCCGTCGCGCGGGCGATCACCGCGCGGAGCATGTCCTCGGCCTCTCGCGTCTTCCCCGCGGTGCCTAGCGCCACGGCGAGGATTCGCAGGTCCTCGGTCTCGAGAGCAACGTTCTTCAGCTCACGGTGCACCGCCAGCGCCCGCTCCGCGTCCCGGATCGCGAGCTCGGGCTCACCCCGGATGACTCGGATCTCAGCCCGTCCCGCGAGCGCCTGAGCCTCGAGCGCCCGGTCGCCCAGCCGCTCGGCCTTCCCCAGCGCCGCATCGGCGGTCCGCATCGCGCGGTCGAGCTGCCCCTGCTCGCGGTACGTGATCCCGAGGTTGTGCTGCGACTCGATGATGCCGCGGTCGTGGTGGGCCTTCTGGTACGCGGCGATCGCGCGGGTGTACGCTCCGACCGCGCGGGTGTAGTCCCCCTGCATGTTGGCGATGATGCCGAGGTTGTTGGCGCATCGGCCCACGCCGGCCATGTCATGATCCTGCATCGCCTTTTCCTGCGCCCGCGTGAAGAAGTAGGTAGCCTCGCTGATGCCGCCCCGCTCCAGCGCGATGGCGCCGGAGACGTTGAGCGCCCGCCCTTCCAGCTTCCGATCCCCCAGCATGCGCGCCCGCAACTGCGCGACCATGGCCCACTGCTGGCCCAGGTCCAGCCGGCCCAGGCGACTGTGTGCGATGCCACACAGTAGGGTCAGCATGGGGGACTGCTCGAGCTCGTCCGGCGAGCGCTTACTCAGGTAGGTGAGGAGCTCGGCATAGCGCCCGGCGTCGGCCAACTCCTGCGCCGCATGGAGCGGCGCCAGCGACCCGCGCAGCTCGGCCGCGAAAGCGTCGTCCCAGCCCTGAGCGGCCAGATCGCGGATTTCGCCCTCGGCGCCGAGGCGCGCGAACATGGCCCGCGCCGTGCGTGCGACCGCATGGGCTTCGGTGTCCCGCCCGGTGCGGCGCAGCACCCCGCTCAAGTCCCGGGTCGCCTCCGCCAAAAGCTGAGGCCGCCCGTGCGGCTCAGCCCGTGCGATCACCTCGCGCAGCGCTCGCTCCGCGGCCGCCGGCTGGCCCTCGGCCACCAATAGCGACGCCGCGACCCGCAGATCCTCGGCCTCTCCGACCGTATCGCGCAGCCCGCGGCGGACCTCCCCAACGCGATCCAGTTCACCCCGCGCCGGCTCCGGCTCGCCGCGGACCAAGCGGATCTCCGCGTGGCCCCGGAGCGCCATCGCCAGGAGCGTGCGATCTCCAGCCGCTTCGGCTTCCGCGACGGCCCGGTCGGCCGTGGCCAGCGCGCGGTCGAGCGCGCCCTGCTGCCGATACGCGATCGCCAAGTTGTGGTAGCACTCGGCGACGCCCTGGCGCAAACCAGCGCGGTCGAAGGCGGCAGCCGCGATCTCCCAGGACCCGATCGCCTCCGCGTGCCGTCCCCGCAGGTTGCCGATGATCCCGAGATTGTTGGAGCAGCGGGCCGTCGTGGCGGGATCGCCGTCACGGCTGGCGGCCATGAGGGCCTGCGTGAAGTAGTCCGCCGCCTCGTCGATCCGCCCGCTCACCAGGGCGATGGCGCCCCGCGCATTGAGGGCGTGACGTTCGACCGTCTGCTCTTCACGCTTGCGCGCCTGGTCGAGCGCCAGGTCGAGCCACCGCTGTCCCTCATCGTGGCGCCCGAGCCGCGCGTACGCGGTGCCGTACAGCAGCGCGAGGCTCGGCGAATCCGCCAGCTCACTTCCCGGTCGCCCGCCGAGGTACTCGACGACCTCGGCGTGGTGTCCGGCGGCGGCGAGCTGCCGGGCCCTGTCGACTACGATTGACGACGCGTGCATGCCGCTTGTCCCTCGCCGCCTACCAGGAAACCGCGTACTCGCAGAAGTGGGGCAACGCACTGGTGAACGACTTGTCCGAAAGCAATTGAATCGTCGGGATTCTCTCCCACGTACCCTCCGTGCCCTCGCGATACCACAGCCCCAGCAGCCGGCCCTCGATGTAGGAGTCGGTGTCGTCCAGCACACCGTCGCCGTTCAGGTCGCCATCGGCGCCGCCATAGGAGATCTCCAGCTGGCCGGGCTCGCCGAACAGCAACCCTGTCGGCTCGAGCGACACTTTGATGTTCTCTGGGTCGATCGTGACCGTGATCAGCACAGAGTCGCCGGGCGCGAGGTCGCCGAGACCGGGTACATATGCCGGATCCGTGGTGGTGAGCCGCAAGAACGGCGCGCTGGTGTCCCCGGTGGAGCTCAAGTAGTTGATCTGGAGAGACCGCGGCTCGCCACGGACCGCCCAGAACGACGCCGTGTACCGATCGAGACTGACCCCGCCGGCAAGGGCGGCGAGGCGAGCGCGGTCACCGACCCCGCCGGACAGCGCGCCGATCGCGGTGAACTGCGGCGCGGCGCTCCCCGCCCACCGCAGGAAGTGCGGCGCTGGAGCGGGCGACTGCTGCACCGCCGTGGGATGCGGCCCGTCGGCGCAGCGGGTCGCGAACAGCGCGAGCGCCAGCGGGATCAGTGAACGGCGAAGGGACATACGATTCTCCGAAGCCATTGTGAGTCCTACCAGGCGACCGCGTAGTTCGAGAAATGCGGCAGCAGCCCGACAACGAACTGTGTCCCTTGACTCCAGGGGTTCTTCTTGGATTTGGCAACGATCTGCAGGTACCCGAGGACGCTCAGCGAGTCGCTGACCTGGGCGATCCGAAGCGTATCGCTTGTCGGCACCCCGCAGTCCTTGTAGCTGGTATAGAGAATCGCCCCCCATCCGTCATTGGGGTTGGTTTGGAAGACAAGGCCTTCGGGCTGGAAGCGAACCCATCTCACGGTACCCACTGGCGCCACCGCGGTGATGCTCACCGTGTGGCTGAGCGCCAACGCGTCGACGTACAGAATGTGAACGCCTACCGACAGCGATCCCCCCGCCGGTCCGATCAGGTTGGTTACGGAGTCATAGGATTGGGAACACGGGATCAGGCCGGACTTCTTGCTTGACGCGGGTTGGGACCGAGCCGCCAGCACGGTGGGGGCCGGCACGGCGGTGGGCGAGCGATCGCACGCGAACGCGATCGCGCCGACCACCAGCCCGACTCCCACCGGTCGGAGGGATCTCACGGCCTATTCTTGGAGTCGGGCGTCTTGACGGCGACGGTCATACCCCGCACTTTTTTTGGCCTGGGTGCGTCCCACCGCACGGTGTTTTAGGGACGCATAACGTCACCAAATTAGAGACTATTTAAGAACTGTCAAGGCCGCAAAAGGAGCCAATGTGGGGCCGATAGCGGATCGGCTCGCGATCCTCCTGCAGGTTGCTCAGCCCCTGGGAGCGTATCTCGCTGACGTATCGCCAGTTCGCCTCCGACTTAGGTCCGGGTAGCCGAAAGAGTCGGTTGCCCCAGCAGCGCCCGTGCTGTCCGAAATACCGCGTTCCACATCGTCGGGGTCAGCTTGCCCGTGTTGGTGTTCTGCCGGCTCGGGTGATACGACGCGATGACCACGGCGCCGTCGGGCAGCGTCGTCTCCGCGCCGTGAGCGAACGGAGGCCGCGCGCGCGGCGGGAGCCGCTCCCACCACCCCGCTGCCTTGAGCCAGCTCTCGTGCGCGATCCGTCCCAGCGTTACCACGACCCGCACCCGCCGGAGCAATCGCAGCTCGGCTGCGAGATACGGCCGGCAATGGTCGAGCTCGACACGGCTGGGCTTGTTGCCGGGCGGCGCGCACCGCGCCGCCGCGGTGATGTAGCAGTCGTAGAGCGTCAGGCCGTCATCGCGGGACAGTGATTGCGGCTGGTTGGCGAACCCGTGGCGATGGAGCGCGTCGTACAACCAGCTGCCGCTCGAGTCTCCCGTGAACATGCGCCCGGTGCGGTTGGCGCCGTGCGCCGCGGGGGCGAGCCCGACGACGAGCAACCGCGCAGCCGGATCGCCGAAGCCCGGAACCGGTTTCCCCCAGTACTCCCAGTCGCGAAATTCACGCTTCTTGTCCCGGGCTACACGGCGGCAGTAGGCCCGCAAGCGCGGGCAGCGGCTGCAGCGGATGATGGAACGATTGACGGTGGAGAGGGTCATGCGCCGAATGTAATCCGCGGCTAAAGCCGCGAGTCGGCATTACCGCTGAGGCGGCACGGCGGCGCCCGTTTACGGGCAGGTGCCGAGCCGCGAGTTCACTCGCGCGGCTAGGGGAACCGGATGGGTATCCCCTGGCGCACACTACTCTGGATTGTGAATGCCTGCACCGCGATCGCGGCGCCGAGCAGCCAGGGGCGAAAGCGCGGTGGGGCCGCCGCGGCCGCGCCGAGCACGCTGAGGCCGGCCAGGGCGGTGTAGCTGTTCACCCGGCCGACGCTCGGCCGCTCGCCCAGCAGCGGATTCGATTCGCGGAAGCCAACCCAGCCCTGGCGCGCGAGCTCGCGCGTCTGCCCGGCATCGATCAACAGGGTGACGAGGAATGCACTCGCCAGGGCCGTGTGAGATGGCGTCCACGACACGCGCGCCGGAAGCTGCGTCAGGTGCTCCGTACTCCACGAGGCTCGGGCCGGCATCGCTTCCGCAACGGCGTGCAGGGCTCGACGATCGGCGCTGGGCTGCACGGTGCGTGGGACCCGGGCCGTCAACGATCCCAGAAACGGGTTCGGCGTGAGATAGATGTAGGACGCCGCCCTGAGACTGGGTACCCTGGCGGCCTTTTGTGCGGCCGATGGTGTGAGCCACCCGCCGATTGCCGCCGCTGTAAGGAGCACTACCGCGATCCGCCGCATGGCCCACGGCAGGGGCAAGGGCGGTGCCACGTGCAGGCTGAACCGTGCTAAAGCCGCACGGTGACTGGGCTCACGGGCATTTCACAGCGTCACCGCGCGTATCGCGACAACCCGGTTTTTGTGGTCGAACTGTGACATTTTCGCTGCTACGCCGACCAAGCTGTCGGCAGCGCTCGTTGTGCCGCCGGGCCTTCCCCGCTATCCGTTAGGGCGCCTGCCTCCTCCACAGGGACTTCAAAATGGCACGCCTGTTCTGGATGACGCTCGTGGCCGCCTTCGTGGGCGCCCTGCTGCTCGGAGCGTCGTGGGCCGCCGCCTTTTACACCCTGGGTAACTTGCTCGGCGCTCCGCCGCCCGAGATGGGAACGCAATCCACGACGTTGCTGTGGCAGGGCGCACCCGAGCTGCCGGGACACCCGCGCGTATGGCGCTTCGCATTCGGACCCACCCGCATCCCCGGGGCCCCCACCGTGCGCATCTACATCACGCCGTTCGGCGACTTGGTCAAGACCGAGCCAGCCGACCTGGCCGAGCGCGTGAAGCTCATGGAGCGCGGCTACTGACGTGCGATCGTCTTGCCCGCGCATTCGAGCGCGACTACGTTCCGCCCGACGGAAGGAGCACGCTGGAGAGGTGGCCGAGTGGCTGAAGGCGGCGGTTTGCTAAACCGTTATAGGGGCTAATACCCCTATCGGGGGTTCGAATCCCCCCCTCTCCGTGGAAAGACAGGTGTCGGGGGCCAGGTGTCAGGTGTCAGCGACCCCGGACCAGGCACTCCTCCTGACACCTGACACCCAAGACCTGACACCTGCCTCATGACCACCCGCGTCCGATTCGCCCCCTCCCCCACCGGCTACCTCCACGTCGGAGGCGCCCGTACGGCGCTCTTCAATTGGCTGTACGCGCGCCACGAGGGCGGCAAGTTCCTGTTGCGTATCGAAGACACCGACAAGGCCCGGTCGACTGACGAGCACACCCAGGTGATCCTCGACGGGCTCACTTGGGTGGGGCTCGACTGGGACGAGGAGCTCGTGTTCCAGGGCGCCCGCGTGAAGCGCCACCAGGAGGTCGCCGACCGCCTCCTCGCCGAAGGCCAAGCGTACATGGACGAGGGCGCGATCCGGTTCCGCGTCCCGCCCGGTGAGATCGCCTGGGAAGACGCGGTGCACGGCCGCATCTCTTTCCAGGGTGTCGACATCAAGGACTTCATCATCCTGCGCTCGGACCGGACGCCGATCTACAACCTCGCGGTGGTCGTGGACGATCTCGACATGCGGATCACCCACGTGCTGCGGGGCGACGACCACATCTCGAACACGCCCAAGCAGATCGCGCTGTACCGCGCGCTCGGCGCGCCGCTGCCGGTGTTCGGCCACGTCCCGATGATCAATGGACCCGACGGCAAAAAGCTCTCCAAGCGCCACGGTGCGACCGCGGTGGGCGACTATCAGCACATGGGCATTCTCCCCGCCGCGATGCGCAACTTCCTGGCCCTGCTCGGCTGGAGTCCCGGGGGCGACCGCGAGATCATGACGGTGGACGAAATGATCCGACTGTTCTCCTTCGCCGGGATCCAGCAAAAAGCCGCGATCTTCGACAGGACGAAGCTCGAGTGGATGAACGGGCAGTATCTCTCCGCCACGCCGGCCGAGGACCTGTTGCCGCTCGTGGCCCCGGAGCTCGAGAAGCTCGGTGTGAAGGGGAACGCGGAGGCCGTGGTCAAAGCGATCGCCGCTGTGAAGACCCGGTCGCGCACCACGCTCGATGTGGCGCGCCAGGTCGCCGCCCGGCTCGACCCCAAACACGTCCAGCTCGATGACACAGCGAAACAGGAGATCGCAAAGGATCCGGCCGGCTACAAGGCGTCGCTCGAGGCGAGCGTCGCGGCCCTCAGGGACACCGACTGGACGCCGGACCAGCTCGAGCGGCGGCTGCGCGCGCTCGCGGAGCAGCAGGGTGTTGCTGCGGGGAAGATCTTCCAGCCGATCCGCATCGCGCTGACAGGCGGCACGGTATCGGAGCCGGTGAACGAGCTGTTATCCGTGGTGGGGAAAGCAGCAGCGCTCGAGCGTTTGAAAGCGGCGATTACGGCACCGCGCTGACGGTGTCCGTCTTCGCTCGCGTCGTGTCGCCCCGCGCCCGGCGCTCGGCGTCCCGCTCGGCTTGCTTCCGCGCCCGCAGGTCGCGCACGTACTGCTTGAACAGCCGCAACGTCTCGGTGCGTCGGGCCGCCTGCATCAGGTCCTGCCGCATCTCGTCCAGTTGGTGCGCTCGCCTCTGTTCATCGTAATTCCCCTGCGGCAGGCTGATCGGCAGGAGCGCGAGTGCCGCCGTAGGAATCTTGATCCCCGCCACGTGGATGAACTGCGAGTCGATGCCGAACACCTTCCCGGCAACGTCCGTGGTCCAGACGGGGATCCGCCGGGAGCGCTGATCCTGGTCGACGAGCACGTTGAGCGAGTCGACCATGGCGCGGAGCCGGCGCACCACCGTGGTGTCCCGGTTCTCTTGGATCTCGTACAAGGCGTCGGCGACGTCGGACGGCAGCGCGGGACGCGGCAACACCCACAGCCGGCCGTCACCCACCTGGGGCGGGCTCACGATGTGGGGACCGATAGCGACCGGGCTCGCGGCGAGCGTGGAGTCGGGCTTGCCGACCGGGGCCGGGACGGGTGGCGTCGTGTCGGGGATGGCGGCGCCCGGCAACGGCCGGCCCAGCCCCCCACTCGGACCCAGGCCGCGCCGCGTGCCGCCGAATGGCGGTAGCTCCGGCGGCTGCGGCCGCGCCGGCGGAATGATCGTGATCAGCCCCTGCGGCCGGTCGATCCGCCATGACCCGCTGAACGCCACGATGACGATCGCCACGTGCACCACGGCGCTGACGACCCAGGTGAGCCGCCGGACTTTGAACGAGGGCCTCCGGATCTCAAACAGCGGCGAGCACCTTTCCCAGCCGCTCGGCGGCCTCGACCAGCCGCGGCGTGCCGACCGTGAGCGCGATGCGGAAAAATCCCTCCCCGCCCCCCCCGAACCCGCTTCCGGCGAGCGTCACCACGCCCACCTCGGTGAGCGCGCGCCGCGCAAACGCCGCGGAGGCGACACCCTCCGGGAGCGGCACCCACACGTACATCGTGGCCTCGGGCGTCTCGGGCTCGAACCCCTGGGCGCGGAGGACCGGCAGCATGGCATCGCGCCGCTCCCTGAAGCGCGCGACGTAGCCGCGCGCCAGCGCCTCCGCCTGCGGCAGCACCGCTGCCCCCGCGGCCTGCACCGCGAGGAACGCGCCGGTGTCCACATAGTTCTTCACGCGCGCCAGCGCCGCAATGAGCTCCGGCCGCCCCGCGGCCCACGCGAGCCGCCACCCGGTCATGCAGAATGTCTTGGACAGCGAGTGGAACTCGACGGCGATGTCGCGCGCGCCCGGGATCTCGAAGATGCTGGGCGCCACGTGCTCGTCGAATGTGATCTCGCAGTAGGGATTGTCGTACGCGATGACGATCCCGTGCTTCCGGCAGAACGCCACCGTGCGCTCGAGGTATTCTCGGGGCGCGATCGCGGCGGTGGGATTGTTGGGGTAGTTCAAGTAAGCGAGCTTGGCGCGGCGGAGGATATCGGAGGGGATCTCGTCGAGCTCCAGCAGGAAGCCCGTTCGCGGTGTCAGCGCGTAGCGATAGGGCTCGGCGCCGGCGAGCACGGTCCCGCCCTCGTACACGGCGTAGCCGGGCTCAGGGACGATCGCCACATCCCCCGGGTCGAGCAGGGCCATGGCGAGATGCGCGATGCCCTCCTTCGATCCGATGAGCGGGTGCAGCTCGGTGAACGGATCGAACCGCACACCGAACCGCCGCTTCATGTACGCCGCGGCAGCCTCGCGGAACGCCGGCAGACCGAGCTGAAACGCGTAGCGGCTCATCGCCGGATCGCGGATGGCGTGCGTCAGCGCTTCCACCGCCACCTCCGGCGGCGCGAAATCGGCGTCCCCCGCCCCGACGTCGATGACGTCGACGCCCTGCTGCACGAGCCGGCGCTTGATCGCCGGAATCTCGGCCATCGGGTAGATCGGTAGCGCCGCCAAGCGCTTGCTGAACTGAGTCACGCGATGTCCTCTACGTGAATTTACGCTCTTCCTCGGCTGCGCGTTACCGCCCTCTACCGCCCTTGACCGCCTTCGACCGGCTCGGCGCCAATGCCATGCCGCGCAAAGAATTCCTCGCAGGCAGCGCGCACATCCGCCCAATGGCCCACGAGCCGCGTCGCCGGGGGCAGCCCTTCGAGGATCATCGCCCCGTAGCGCTTGGTGACCACTCGCCGGTCCAGCAGCACGACCGCCCCCACGTCCCCGCGGCTGCGGATCAGGCGCCCGAATCCCTGCTTCAGCTTCAGGGCGGCGTTGGGGACGAGGTAGTGCGCGAACCCGTTCACACCCCGTGCCTCGAGACGCTCGAGCCGCGCGGCCGTGAGGGGCTCCGTCGGCACCTTGAAGGGGAGCTTCGCGAGGATCAGCACCCGCAGCGCGCGCCCCGGCACGTCAACGCCCTCCCAGAATGAGTCGGTTCCCAGGAGAATCCCCGAGCCGGCCTCTCGAAAGCGCCGCAGCAGGTGATCGCGCTGCCCTTCGCCCTGTACGAACAGCGGCCACCGACCACCGATCGAATCGCGCACCGCGTCCGCCGCGCGCCGCAGCGCCGCGTGGCTCGTGAACAGCACGAACATGCCGCCGTCGGACGCGTGGGCCAGCTCCACGAGCACCCGCGCGACCGCGGCGCCGTGGCCCGATTCGTCGTCGCGCGGCTCGGGGAGATCGGTGGGGATCCCGAACAGACACTGCGAGGCGTAGTCGAAGGGCGACGCGTGGATCTCCCGTACCTTGGTCCGCGCCGGCGGCAGGTCGAGCCCGAGCCGCTCCTCGAGGTAGCCGAAGTCTCCTCCCGCCGCGAGGGTGGCGCTCGTGAGCACGACGGTCTCGATCCGGTCGAACAGGTTCTCCTTGAGGATGGGCGCCAGATCGAGGGGCACGGCGGCGAGGGACAGGTTCGGAGTCTTCCGCCCGCGCCGCTCGAGCCAGCGTACCGCGGCGGGACCGGCGGTCGGCGGCCGCAACGTCGCCGTGAGACCCGCGGCCGCCGCGTCGAGCCGCCGCACGACGCCGCGTAGCTCACCGACCAGCTGGGCGCGCCGCTCCGACGGGTCGTCGAGCGTCAGGCGGTCGGCGATCATCGCGCCCCCCTCCGACAGGCGCGAGAAGGCGAGCAGCAGATTGTCGAGCGCCACGCCCAACCCTTCGTCCCACACCGCGTCCGTGAGGAACTCGTCGCGCAACCGCAGCACCGGCGCGGGACCCGGCTCGCCGTCGAGCCGTCGCGCCAGTCGGGCGAACACGTCGTCCGCCGCGCGGCGCGCCGCCGCCAGCGCGTCGACCAGGCCCTGCTGCGCCAGCTCGCGGCTCGCGGCCGACAGGAGATCGTCGCGCCCGAACAGCACCGAGCGCAGTGTGGGGAGGAGGCCGCGACCGTTTTTCTCGAGCCGGGACAGGAGACGTTGCACACCGAGCATGCTGACCTGCGCGCCGAGATGCATGGCGGCCACGTCTTCGAGATGGTGAGCCTCGTCCAGCACCAGCCGGCGATACGGCGGGAGCACGGCGGCTTCTTGCCAGTTGTCCGACGCCATGCGCACGGCAAGGTCGGACGCGAGCAGGTGATGGTTGACGACCACGACGTCCGCTTCCGCCGCGCGCCGCCGCGCCTGGAACAGGAAGCAGCGGTCGAAATGGGGGCATTTGAGCCGCGTGCACAAATCCGACTCCGCCGCCACCGCGTCCCACACGTCGGCGCTCGGCTCGTCCGTGAGGTCGGCGAGCGAGCCGTCGCCGGTCCGGGCGGCCCACGCCGCGAGGCCGTCCAACTCCACCCGGCGCTCGTCCTCGAACAGCGAGTCCCCCTGTTCGCGGGCCTGGTCGAGGCGCGACAGGCAGACGTAGTTGCGCCACCCCTTGAGCAGCGCGAACGTCGGCGAATGGTCGCCCGTGCCGAGCGCGCGCGCGAGAATCGGAAGATCCTTGCCGACGAGCTGCTCCTGCAGGTTGATCGTGTTGGTGGAGACGACGGTCCGCTCGCCGTTCTCGCGGGCCCACACGAGCGCCGGCACAAGATAGGCGAACGACTTCCCCACCCCGGTCCCGGCTTCGAGCAGGCCGACGCCCCCGTCGTTGTAGAGGTCGGACACGTAGGCCGTCATGTCGCGCTGGCTGGGGCGATCTTCGAAGTTGCCGAGCGCCCGGGCCACGGGGCCTGAGGGGGAAAGCAAAGCCGCGACGTCGATCGGGTCGATCCGGGTGGTGGCGCGCGGCCGCGGGCACTCGACCACCACGTAGCAATCGCTGACCTCGTTGTCCACGATCGCGAAGCCGACGCCCCCGTCGTGCAGCCGCGCCGCGACACTCAGATCCGCGCCCGACGGCTCGAGCACGCCGCTCGGGTGGTTGTGGAGCAGCAACTCGCCGCGCACCGCGATTCCCGGGAGGGCGAGCACGGCGTCCACCGTCCCGCGCGCGACGACCCGCGCGTCGACGATCAGGCCGTTCGCGTCGAGCGAGGCCACGAACGACACCTCCCGCCCGCGAGCGGCCGCGATCTCGGCGCGCAGCAGCTCGCGGACCTCGAGCGCGAGGCGCTCGACGCTCATGTCTTCAGCTCGCGCTTCTTGGCCGCCGGAAAGAGCACGTTGTTGAGGATCAGCCGGTAGCCCGGCGAATGGGGATGCAACGACAGGTCGGTCGGTGGATCGCCGATCTGGTGCTGCTGGTCCTCGGGATCGTGGCCGCCGAAGAACGTCCAGGTCCCTTTCCCGTGGTTGCCGTTGATGTACTTCACCCAGGGAGCGCCCTCTTCGTCTGCGAGCACGACGTCACTGGGCTTCAAGCGGCTGCGCAGGAACGACGTCGTGAGCCCGTAGAAATCGGGAATCACCTGCCGGTGATTCTGCACCAGGAGCGTCGGGACCGGGTCGATCTTGGCGCTGAAGTTGAACAGCTTGAAAGCGCCGAGCGGCTGGCGGCGCCCTGGGGCGTTGACCTGGTGCCCGTCGATGTCCGAGAAGCTCGCGACCTGCGGGTTGGGCTCCACGTGCGCGCCCATGAAGGCGAGCGCCTTCGTCCAGTCGAGCTTCGCATCCGCCTGCGGGTCCATGGGCGTGCCGTCCGCGAACGCGGCGGCGATATCCACGCGCTCGGCGGCGAGCGCCAAGTCGATCGTCTCGGTCGCGGTGCACATCGCGAACAGAAACCCGCCGTTCCCGACGTAGTCTCGGATCTGCCGCGCCACCGCCTTCTTCAAGGCGGGGACGGTCGCGACGCCCAGCTGCTTCGCCGCGTCCGCGTTGAACCGCACCATCTCGGCGAGCCACGGCTGGCCGGCATAGATGAGGTAGAACTTCGAGAACTGCCCCGTGAAGTCTTCGTGGTGCAGGTGCAGCCAGTCGTAGCCCGCGAGCTTGCCGCCGAGCACTTCGAAATCCCACACCTTGTCGAACTGAATCCCGGCGTACTGCAGCGCCATGGTGACGGCGTCGTCCCAGGGCGGCGCGTTGGGGGGCACGTACACGGCGACCTTGGGCGCTTTTTCGAGCGGCACGGCGTCCATGTTACTCGCCTCGATCTCCCCGCGGATGGCCGTGACGCGGGTGTCGTCCACTGGTTCGACGCTCACGCCCGCGAGCGCCGCGTCGCGCCGGATGGCGGGCCCGTCCGGCAGCAGGAACGATCCGCCGCGGTAGTTCAGGAGCCACTCCGCCTTGATGCCCGCCTGGACCACCCGATAGGTGACACCGTACGCCTTGAGATGGTCGGATTGGGCGTCGTCCATCGGGAGGAGCAACGCCGGACCGGCGGACCGGCGGACAAATGGCATGAGACCGAGGAGATCGCTCCCGACCACCAGTCCGGCTGTCCGCCCGACCGCCCTCACGAACTCTCTCCGCTTCATGACTGCGGAATCGTCCCCTTCGCCCGCTCGAGCTCGCGCCGCGCTTCGGGCACCACCGCGCTCCCGGGATATGTGAGAATCAGGTGCTCGAGATGCCGGATCGCTTCCGCCGTCTGCGTCCGGCGTTCGAGCAGCCGCGCCCACTCGAGCTCGGCGGCGGGCGCCGCCGCGCCCAACCCCGCGCTGCGGACAATCTCGTCGAACAACCCCAGCGCGGTGCCCTGTTGCGCGGTGTCCAGCCGGGCCGCCACACGC
>WNFQ01001180.1_pt1 | contig 18422 bp, 20 predicted proteins | sample 5400171 | NCBI WGS metagenome assembly WNFQ01 (sample SAMN13153356, study PRJNA577476) | soil metagenome | isolation source: 20 cm soil under Madrone tree | place: USA:California | collected 2016-06-14 | reverse complement strand
GCTCAATGTCGCGGAAAAGCGACGGCGCCTGGCGGTATGGCGCGAGATGCTCCGCGACGAGATTCCAGGCGAGCCGACCCTTGCGCATGATATGCGGTGCTTGATCGACAAGTATTGGTTATCGATCGATATGCTCGAGGAAATTATTACCGGAGTTGAGATGGACTTGAGCGTCTCACGGTATGGGACGTTCGAGGACCTCCGTATTTATTGCTATCGGGTCGCCAGCGCGGTCGGTCTCGTCAGCATCGAGATTTTCGGATATCGCAATCCTGCCTGCAAAGAGTATGCGCTTCAGCTCGGCCTGGCGTTGCAAATGACGAACATTATTCGTGATGTCGGGAAAGATTTGCGGAACGACCGCATCTATCTGCCGCAGGAAGATATGGCGCGTTTCAGTTACTCCGAATCCGAGCTGCAAAATCGACAATATAATGAGCGCTTTGTCCAACTGATGAAGTTTGAAGCAGCTCGTGCACGACAGTTTTTCTCGCGTGCAGAGGCTGCCCTTCCACGTGAAGATCGACGCTCCATGATCGCCGCCGAGATCATGGGGGCGGTTTATCGCGACTTGCTTCGTAAAATGGAGATGGACAAATTTCGCATTTTCGAAAAAGAATACCGCCTCGGCAAATTGGCAAAAATGGGTCGGATCGTGGCGCAGCTGCTCAAAAGTTTTTGAATTAGTGCAGCAAACATCCGTCTGACTTCTCTACTACGAAAAGGGGTTAATAAACGAATACGAAAACTAAATTGGTCACTTTCTGTAGTGGCAGTGAGTTGGCTCGCGCTCATTTTTTCTAACATCGTTCCGGCGGAGTACGCAACCTCGCTCGACCGGCGCGGTTTAATTCATCACGGCTAATTATGAATAACAAAATTCTCACGATTATTTTGCTCACTGCGCTGGGTTCTTTCGTTCTCAGCTCCTGTGAAACGCCAGTTGGACAAGGTGCCGGAATAGGTGCTGCGACCGGAGCGATTATTGGCGGCGCAGCGACAGGTCATGTCCGCGGCGCGGCCATCGGTGCGGCCGCAGGTGCCGCAGCCGGCGCGCTAGTCGGGGCGGCCGTCGAAGAGGATCAAGCCGCGCGTTATGGTCCGCCGCCTCCAGGCGGTTTTCCATTCGCGCGCTGGGCTGGGACGCCCGGGTTCTACGACAGCCCTTACACCGGTCGCGTTTACGATCTTCGTGGTGTTCCGCCTGGTGGATTGACTCGCGACGTCGACACTGGACGACTTTTCCGTAAACCCTAATCAGCGGCAGTTTAGTTTAGGCGTTTACCTCGGAGATCAGCGCATTTGCGCTTGGAGTGCATCCACGAGCGCCTGCGCCTCTTCAGTCATTTTCAGCAATTCTGGCCACGGCCGGTGATAGTTTTCACCCGGCAACTTGCGCGTTGCGTCAAATCCCATGTGAGAACCGATGTTTTGATCGGTGGGCGCGTGGTCAAGCGAATCGCTCGGATTCTTAATGACAGTTGTATCCCGCGCAGGATCAGTGTTTGCACACAACCGGAAGAGCACTTCGCTCGTATTGTGCACGTCGCAGTCCTCGTCAACCACGACGATGTATTTACTGAACATCATCTGGCCCATGCCCCATAGGCCGTGCATGACTTTAAAAGCCTGATAGGGGTACTGCTTCCGGATACTGACAAAGACCAGATTGTGAAAAACGCCTTCCGGGGGCAGCGTCATATCGACGATTTCCGGGAAATTCATTTTGAATACTGGCAGGAAAATCCGGACACATGCGTCGCCGATATAGTAGTCTTCCATTGGCGGCACACCGACGATGGTTGTCGGATAAACTGCGTCACGCCGATGCGTGATCGCAGTCAAATGGAACACTGGGTAGTTTTCGACTGCGGTGTAAAAGCCCGTGTGATCGCCAAACGGCCCCTCCGGCCGCATCTCGCCGGGTTGAACATAACCCTCCAGGACAAAGTCGACGTCCGCCGGAACAGTGACATCGATTGTTTTGCAACGAACAAGCTCGATCGACTTTTTTCGAAGAAAACCCGCAAAAAGAATTTCATCCAAACCGTCTGGCAGCGGTGCGGTTGCCGCGAAGGTGTAGACGGGATCACCGCCCAGCGCCACTGCGACCGGCATGCGCTCGCCGCGCTCATAATAGCGCTTACCGTGGCGCGCGCCCACCTTGTGAATTTGCCAATGCATCCCGGTCGTACGCTCGTCGTAAAGTTGCATGCGATAGACGCCAACATTTCGCGCTCCTGTCTCCGGATCGCGCGTGTGCACATTCGCCAATGTGATAAAACGCCCGCCGTCCTTCGGCCAACATTTAAGAATCGGCAGGTCGTTCAATGAAAAAGCTTTTCCGTCGTCGATCTTGTGGACGACTTCGTGGCATTGGGCTTCGTGCACGTGCTTTGGGCGCGCGTGCAGCAGATGAAGTCCTTGCTTGAGCAAACTCCAACCTTCGCGCAAATCGGTTGGCGGTTTCGCTTTCAGAATGAGTTGAATCTGCTGGGCGATATCTGCGATGTCCGCGACCTGCAGGGCCAACGCCATCCGGCGGCGCGATCCCATCGTATTGATCGCGACCGGGAATTCCGATTTTTTTCCATCGACGATCGGTTGCTCGAAAAGAAGCGCCTTCCCTCCGCCAGGCGATTTCATTTCGCGGTCCGCCCACTCTGCAATGAGCAGATCTGTGTCGACCGGGACGGCGACGCGTTTCAGCTCGCCCGCTTCGTCAAGAGCGTCGAGGAACTTTCGAAATGAGCGGTAAGCCATTTGTCAGGCGTGCCGCGACTCTGATTCGTTCTGTGGCAGAACGCGAGAGAATTTCTTAATCAGCGGTTACGGCGGTACCAGGTATTGGAACGACACGACCCGGCCGCTCCCGAAAGTGACGGTCTTGGTTGGATACGGGATGCTCGGCGGAATGTAAGAATAATAGAATGGATCGAAGAAGGGATCGCCAAAGAACACGAAAGACCGGCCACCATGATGATGATGGCTGCCCACAAAACCGACGCTGGTGAATCCAAAACCGTAACCATAACCGTAACGATATGGACCGTATGGGTATCCGTAACCGTACGGAGCCGTCGTGTAATTTACGTAAATCCAGGTCTCGGTTGGGCGACCGCGCATATTACCCACAATTTTCCGATCGGCCGATCCCCAGGCGAGCCAGACTGCATTTTGGGACATGCCCGCGCGAATCTGTCCCTGGCTCACAAGCGCTTGATCCCTTGGAGAAAGAGTTTGGTAAATTTCCGGGTGTCCGGAGATTCGCGTCTCTGTCGTGGAACAACTCGCAAGAACTAGCGCGCTGGCGGCGATGCCGAAAGTCAGAGCCCTGAAAAAGAAGGGACGCTTTATAGGAAAAATCATACAGTCGGCGAGTTATGAGTCAATCCTGTCACTCCTTGATTCAACTCCGCATTAACCGTAACGTTGCGCTCGAATGCAGGATCGATACGGCCATCGGATTTCCTATCTGCGTGTCTCGATCACAGACCGCTGCAACGAGCGCTGCACGTATTGCATGCCGCATGAGTTGCAGGAATGGCTGCCGCGGGAAGAAATCCTGACTTTCGAAGAAACCTTGCGCCTCATTCGCATTGCAACCGACCTGGGTGTGTCGAAGGTCAGGATCACCGGGGGCGAGCCGCTCACTCGCCGCGGGGTGCTCGATCTTATTCGTGAACTTCCGAAAATCCCGGGACTTCGCGACATAGGTCTTTCGACGAATGGGACGCTGCTCGCGCGCGAAGTTGAGTCGCAAGGGACAATTGCGGCAGCTTTACGAAGTGCAAGCGTGAGATCGGTGAACATTTCGCTCGATACGCTAGACCGACATGTTTATTCCAAAATCACCGGGCGCGATTTACACGCACAAGTCCTTGACGGAATCGATGCCGCCATCACAGCAGGATTCAATCAAATCAAATTGAATACGGTCCTGATGCGCGGCCGAAATGAGGACCAATTAATTCCGCTGATCGAGTTTGCCGCGGCGCGTAATTTAATCCTTCGTTTCATCGAGATGATGCCCGTCAGCACGAGAGAAGTTCTCAGCGATGAAAATTTCATATCGATTTCTGAAGCAAAGCGGGTGATCGAATCGCGTTATGGCAGCTTGATTGCAGAGCCGGAGTTTCGAACGAATGGGCCAGCCTCTTACTATCAGATCCCCGGCCGTCAACAATGCATCGGTTTTATCGGTGCGATGACGAACCTTCACTTTTGCGAGAGTTGCAACAAACTTCGTCTTACCTGTGATGGGAAGTTACGTCCTTGTCTTGGCAGCTACCTCGAGTTCGATATCATGAAACCGCTGCGAGCCGGCGCGAGTGATGAGGAACTCAAACAGTTTTTCTTCGACGTTGTCGATCGCAAACCGGAGCAGCACGATTTTCGTGACAACTACAAGCCCGGCCGCAAAATGGTTGCGATCGGCGGCTGATCGATGAGGCGTCTCACCCATATCGCCGCCGACGGCCGCGCACAAATGGTCGATGTTTCGGCCAAACCGCTCAGCGCGCGGACTGCGGTCGCGACAGGAAAAATCCGGCTTCGGCGCGAAACACTCGATTTGATCTCGAAAGACCAAATCACGAAAGGCAACGTCTTTGCAACTGCGCGGATTGCGGGCATTCAAGCCGCCAAACAGACCGCGCAACTCATCCCGCTCTGCCACACGTTGCCCTTAAGTGAGGTCAAGATCGATGTCGTCACATCAAACAATCATGCGGAGGTAAAATGCACTGCGCGCACAGCTGCGCAGACTGGCGTCGAAATGGAAGCGCTTACCGGCGTCGCCACGGCACTTCTTACAATCTACGACATGTGTAAAGCGATCGACAAAGAAATGCAATTGTCGGGTATCCGGCTGGTCAAGAAGACAAAACAGGAACTGTAGGGGTTCTTGACCGCCGCTCAGTTGAACCAAATTCATGGAACCTTCATAGAGCTCCCATTCGCTCCAATTAAAGAATGCAGATCGTTACTGGAATCATTACAATCTCTGATCGCGCGAGCGCCGGCGAATACAAAGACCTCGGCGGACCGGCACTGAAAGAGGCTGCCCATAAAGCCGGCTGGCAGGTTTTGGCGGAAGCGATAGTCCCCGATGATGCCTCGCACATTCAGGGAGCGATTCGTTCCTTTTCTCAACAAGGCTGCGGCTTGATCTTGACGACTGGCGGAACCGGAGTTGGTGCGCGCGATGTTACTCCGGAAGCGATTCGGGCGATCATGCGGGTGGAATTGCCCGGTTTTGGAGAAGTGATGCGTGCTGAATCGATGAAGATCACTCCCAACTCGATTTTATCGCGCAATCTGGCAGCGGTTGTCGATCTTTCACTGGTGATCGCACTTCCGGGAAAGCCGAGTGGTGCTGTGGAATGCCTCGGCTTCGTCCAAGGCGCAATCCCGCACGGGGTCGCGCTCGCGCAACGCGTGCCGACGTCGTGCTGATCACTAGTGGGGCCCTGTTCGTTCCGCGGCGAATCTGTCCCGTGGCAAGGGCGGCGCCTCGGCCAGCTTGCGCGATGAGTGCTTCGCACAGCGAAGAGGATCTTTCACATCAGTCCGGCCAAATCAAAAGCCGCATCAGTCGTCGACCGTATTCGCTGAGATGCGCGCTCTCCCCCCTGCCGGATATTTCGTCGCGCGTGAGGTACGAGTAATCGATCAAGTTTTTTTTGACATAACCCAGTTCTGGCTGCGTCACGGGTTTATCGCTTGGTTCTATTTTCAGCGGCAACCCCGAGCGCGCGAAAGAAACGTCCCACGACGATTTCTCGTTTCCACGACTGTATGCCAGCATCCAGGGATACTCTTTCGGCAATTCGAAATGCGATGATTTAGGTAAGGTCACTTTGTAAAATATTTCTTCGCCCTGCAGAAACTGGGGAATCGTAAGCGAAGGGTTCTTATGGAGCGCGAGATACAGCCGCGCGATATCGAGACCGGCGAGATTGATGCCGTTGTAAATGCCGTTGTGATTAGGATCATTTTTGAAGAATGTCTCGTGCCATGCTTCGAACCGATGGCTGAGCATCAGATTCAATTCCAAATGGAGATGCGCGCGCGCCTGATTTAATCCAACCCCGGTATAGCCCATCACGGCGATGCGCTGACCGCGTCGCACGGATTCGCCGGGCTGCACTCCGATCGAATTTAGGTGCCCATACAAACTGTAATAACTCGAGCCATCCCAGTGGTGTTCGATCACAATGTACTTCCCGTAATTCGAATAGCCGGGCACGAGGTTCGTGTGCACGACTTTGCCGTCCGCGATGGCGCGCACTTCATCGAGCGGTTCGCCGCGCGCATCGCGCCGCAACGGCTTGATGTCGATTCCTTCGTGGAAACGCGTGTAAACAATGCCAGCCGATGTCTCAATGGGGTCACGCACAAACCCGTATTGCCCACCCTCCCACGGAGTCGACTTAATTCCTTTGAAATCCCGCTCGATATATTGGTAAAATGTCGGCCCGCTACCCGAGAAAATAGCGTCATTGTCCGTTGGCAGAATGAGATCGAAAACGGGTCGCTCCGTCTGGGCCATCATTGAGAAATGCGAAAAAATGACGAGCGAACCTGCCGCAGCGAATAACCGCATGGCCGATTATTGTTTACGTTGGCCAAGCAACCGCCAATCTTTTTTCATCAAGTTGATGTCGGCCGCAGTTAGTCCGGAAGCGATGTAGATTTTTCCGTCCGAAACGCGCTTGTCGATTGCAAGTTCGGTAATTAGGCGGCCATTGATGAGTACAAAAAGATAACTGCCCCGGCGCTCGATGCTTAAAGTGTCGAGCGCAATCCTCCCGTTCTCATCGAGTTGAAACAGCGCACCATAAGTTCCGTTTGCCGCCGGATACGGGTAAAACGCGATGACGTCGCGCTCCGAGATGCGGGGCATCTTTTCGATCGCAACATCTTTGCCGGAGAGCTGGGCGCGGACGGATGTTGAAAAGACCTCGGTATCTTGGGGGTTTCCCTGGACATGCACGCGGAAAATGCAATGTCGCTCCTTCGCAAAGCCAACCGGCAGCGCGACGAGCAGCCAAAGCCAGAGCGCACAGAAAGCCTTCATGTCGATTGATAAAGGGTTTGACAGGATTTGCAACGTTTGCTGTTTAACCCGCTCATGAGGCAACGCGTTGTTTTGCTCCTTCTAGTGTTCGCGATCGTGGGACGCAGCTTGGGCCAGGAAGCCGCGCCTACTGCAACACCGCCCAAGCGCGGCTGGTTAGGCCGCATGATCCATCCGTTTTCTTCCGAGCGAATCCCGCAGTACAAAGATCCAAGGCTACGCGGTCTCGGACTCGACTTGCAAATAACGCCACGGACGATAAAGCTCTCGGAGGTCCGACAGCTCGGGATCAAATTGACGGTGACGAACCAATCGAAACGCCCTGCTTCACTCGAATTTCCAACAAACCAGCGAATCGAAATTTATTTGAGGTACTCCGGAGGCGAAATCTTGACGAAATGGTCCGACAATCACGCCATCGCAGAAAAACCTGGAACGGTCTTGATTAATCCCCAAGAGCACGTCGAATACAACGAAACGATTGCGACGCGCGATCTCACGCCAAATAAAGTTTTTATCGCTGAGGTATTCTTTCCAAAATATCCGGAGTTGCGAATCCAGCAAAAATTTCTCGCCGTTCCATAGGTAGGGACGGACCGCCAGGCCGTGCGCTTCGAGGTCGTGGTTCGTGGATAAGCCCCCAACAGCAATGCTCGTTTGCGACTATCACACCCATCCGCAGGGACATCGGGTGCAGCTTTATACGCAGAAGCTCCTGCAGCCATGGGCGGATTCGGCACGCAAAATCGGATTACGCGAGATTGCTTTCACTGATCACGATCGGTATCACGCCGGAATCGATTTTGATGAAATCGATCGTTTGCGTGACAAAAATGTGGATCTAAAAATTCGCGCCGGCGTCGAACTCGATAACGATCCAATTCACTCAGGGGCGGGACGAAAATGGATCGAGCAACATTGGGACAAGCTCGATTTTGTTTTGGGATCCGTTCATTTCCTTGATCGCGACCAGATGTTCGACAGCGTCCCGACCGGCGCCGAGCAATTTAAGGGACGTGATATTGACTGTGTTTATGCGGATTACTTTCGCCGCGTCCGCGAAATGGCCGCGACTGGGCTCATCGATTGCCTCGCTCACCTCGATCTCGTTAAAATCCATGGACATCGACCGGCGGCGGAGATTGACGCCATAGCCAGTGAAACGCTCGACTTGATCCGTTCGCGCAACCTCGCGATTGAACTTTCTACCGCCGGCTGGCGCAAACCGGTCAATGAACTTTATCCGAGCGATCGAATTATTGAACTCGCCGTGGGGAGGGGAATCCCATTTGCGACCGCATCCGATGCGCATTCACACGCACAACTCGGCGAGAATTTCGATCGCTTGGCGGAGAAAATGTCGATCTTAGGTGTGCGCGAAGTTTGTGTTTACGAAAAACATAAAAGGGCGACGCGCGATTTCGCAAGCCAGGCACGAATGACCAATGACGAAGCTTGAATGGCTCGCTAAGTTTCCGCTTCGTCATTCTCTTCACATACCCAATCCGCCAGTTATCTTGCTCATCGCCGATTGCGCGAGGGTTTTGCCTTGCTCGACTGCCTGTTTCACCGCGCTCAAAACAATTTCCTCGAGAAATTCGACATCGTTCGGATCGACAACTTCTTTGTCGATTTTGATTGCGATGACATCGCCGGCGCCGTTTGCGGTCACCTTCACTTTGCCGCCGCCCGCCTTCACTTCGACGGTTTTCTTCTCGAGCTCAGCCTGCGTTTTGGCCATTTGCTCCTGCATCTTCTGCGCCTCCTTCATAAGCTTGTTCAAGTTCATGGGCGCTGAGTCAGGATGTTATCTCACCTTTAAACATCTCAAGGGCTTCTTGAATGAGTGGATCATTTTTAAAATCCTCAGAGCGAGAACCCTTTCCGCTTTCTGAGGTCGTTGTGTGTTTGGACGGCAGTTCGTTTTTTACGCTGAGTTTTACGGTCCAGTCTTTTCCGGTGATTTCGCGTAGAAGCGTTTCAAGACATTTGCGATTAGCTTGAGTTCCCAAAATTTCCATCAGTGGTTTCTCATCAGGCGAAAAACCGAGCTGGAAATTTCGCCCTTCGATTCCGAGCACGTGGGCCGCTGCTGCGGAATTTCGCAGGAAGGCTTTTTGCGATGGAATCTTGGCGCTGAGCTGTTCCCATACTCGCGCAGGATCGATATCGGCGTTTTTTTCGGCCGCTTTGTATTTTGAAGGCGACTCCGCTGCATATCCGCTTTTGTCGCTGGCAGGGTCGGTGACGGCGGCTGCAATTTTTTTCGTGGCCACAGTTTTGCCATCGCGCAATGCGCTCAAACTCTCGATCACTTCATCGAGTGTTGTTTGTCCGAGGCTCTGTATCGCTTTGATGATCGCGACTTCGAAATGAAGTTTTTTATTCGGCACCCACTTCATTCGGCCCTCGGCGGAGGCAAATTGATCGATCAGCTCAAGCAAGCGGTCGGTCATAATCAGCTGCGCATGTGCAGCGAGCGATTTTTGCAAATCAGCGTCGGCGTCTTCATTCAGCGCATCTGGCTTTGCCTTGAAAACGAGCAGATCTCGCAGGTAAGAGATCAAGTCCGACATGAGTCGCATCATGTCTTTGCCGCTTTCGCATTGCTCGTAAAGGAGTTCAAGCGCGCCCGGCGTCTCGCCGCGCAAAATCCGTCCGGTAAGATCGATAACCGTCTGCTCACCCGTAAATCCGAAGATGTTCAGCACGTCGGTCTCGTTGATTGTTTCCCCACAAAATGCCACGAGCTGATCGAGCATCGACTCCGCATCGCGCAACCCACCTTCCGCGCCGCGTGCGATCGCATGTGCAGCCGCGGGTTCCAGGGTGAGTTTTTCTTTTCCAGCGATGAATTGCAGGTGTTGCGCAATCAGGTTTGCTGGGATGCGGTGAAGATCGAAACGCTGGCACCGGCTCAGGATTGTCGGCAAAACTTTCTGCGGCTCGGTGGTCGCGAAAATAAATTTCACATGCGCCGGCGGCTCCTCGAGCGTTTTTAAAAGCGCATTGAACGCTGCCGGAGACAGCATGTGGACCTCGTCGATGAGGTAAATTTTGTAGCGACCCTTCGCCGGCGCATAACGAACATTTTCCCGCAATTGGCGTACGTCTTCGACGCTGTTGTTGCTGGCGCCATCGATCTCGATCACGTCAAGGCTGTTGCCCGCAGCGATCTCGCGGCAGTTATCGCACACGCCGCACGGCGTCACGGTCGGGCCGTTGACGCAATTGAGCGATTTCGCCAAAATGCGCGCCGTCGATGTTTTGCCGATTCCGCGGGGACCGACAAACAGATACGCATTAGCAAGCCGGTTTTGCGCGACGGCATTCTTGAGCGTGCGCGAAACATGGGTCTGCCCGACTAGGTCATCGAAGGTCTGTGGTCGATATTTTCTCGCGAAGACTTCGTAACTCACGCGGTCAATCTAAATGGCTTGAGCAAAACGTGAAAACAGAAAATCGACTGACCTCGAATAGACACCAATGAGCACGAATATAGGAGCACCAGGATTTCTTTTGATTTCAATCCTGTGTGTCCCATAAGTCCTGTTTGTCCATGGGCTCAAGAATTCTATGCGGTTCCCGACTCGTGCTCCTGCTCGTGCTCGTAATCGTACTCGATTCTTCCGCCCGCGAGCCGCAAAAATCTCCGCCGCCGAGACCGACAATTGAGAGGAAAGAGATCCGTGCTCGGGATATCGGCATTCCGTTTGAAGGCATGGCCGGAAAATTCAACGCCATTACCGATGTCGCTGGCGTCGAGGTTGGCTACACCACGCTAATCAACGGAGAGGGAAAACTCGATGTCGGCAAAGGCCCCGTGCGCACTGGCGTTACGGCGATTCTGCCGCGTGGGCATGATTCGCTGAACGATCCTGTTTACGCCGGTGTATTCAGCCTCAATGGCAACGGCGAAATGACGGGCACGGCTTGGGTCGAAGAAAGCGGATTTCTCGAGGGTCCGATCGTGATCACGAATACGCACAGCGTCGGCGTCGCGCGCGATGCAGTCATCGCGTGGCGAATTCAACACGGCGCTGCGGACAAAACCGGTTATTGGTGGAGTCTGCCGGTCGTCGCCGAAACTTGGGACGGCTGGCTTAACGACATCAATGGCTTTCATGTGAAAGCCGAGCACATCGCCCATGCCCTTGACTCCACGCATGGCGGCGCAATCGAGGAGGGGAGTGTCGGCGGTGGAACTGGAATGATTTGCTACGAATTCAAAGGCGGAAGCGGAACCGCTTCGCGCAAGATCGAGATTAAGGAAAAGAGGGACACGCCCGCCCGCAGCTTTACCGTCGGTGTGCTCGTACAAGCGAACTGTGGCCGTCGACCTCAACTCACAATCGCTGGTGTTCCGATTGGCAAAGAAATTCCAGGCGAAGTTTACAAGGAAGAAACGGGTTCGATCATTATCGTGGTCGCGACTGACGCGCCGCTCCTCCCGCACCAACTTAAACGTCTCGCGCGTCGCGCGTCCCTTGGCCTCGCGCGCACGGGCAGCGTTTCCGGAAACGGCTCCGGCGATTTGTTTCTCGCGTTTTCAACCGCGAACCCGAATGTCGCCAATCCGGATCAGCTAATGCACAACGTGCAGACAATCCCTAACGATCTGATGGACCCGATCTTTACAGGCGTCGTCCAAGCCACTGAAGAAGCAATCGTCAACGCGCTTGTTGACAACCACAGCATGACGGGCCGCGACGACCATCGTGTCGACGCCCTGCCACACGATCGCTTACGAGAGCTCTTGAAGAAATTTAATCGGCTCCGCTAATCGAGTATGGCCAATCGATAATAGAGGATTCTTATCGGAGTGCCTTCTCTATCGAGGTCGGATCATCGAGCAGAATCCATTCAACAACTGAGATTGGCAGGCTGCCATTCTTGATTAGATCGTCGTGAAACTGGCCGAGTCGGAAATTGTCGCCTTGTCGATCTTTGTAACGGCCGAGCAGATTCATGATCTGCCATTTGCCGATGATATAGCTGATCTTTTGCGTCGGACTCGAACCCGCCCCGGCTGCTTCGCCCTCCGCTGCTTCACGGTCGAGGCCGCCGGCCTGCATGAAATATTTCACTGCTTGCTCGAAGCTCCATCGGCCAGTGTGCAGATTTACATCCACACCGATGCGCGCGGACCGGTAGCGCGATAACCGCAATATCTGTCCCTGTGCGGCCGAGTTGTTCGGATAGAGACCGGTGCGCATCAGCATTTCTTCGCCATACAGCGCCCAGCCTTCGATGAACACGGTGTCCTGGTGCTGGCGCCGAATCTCATCGTTCAAGTGGTTCGCGATCGAGAGTTGGAGAAAGTGTCCTGGAATCCCCTCGTGTCCGAGAATTGGCCGCGGATCTTCAATCGCCGCGCGGATGTAAAAGTTCTTCGATTGTGGATTGTAGGTGGGGATGAAAAAGAAACCGGTTGGATCCTTGTCGTAAACGCCGGGCGGATTCATGAAACCGCCGGGACTGGTCGGTTTGAAAGCGTCCGGCAATTGCCGAATCTGAAATCGGCCGAGATAACTCGGCAGCGTCACGAGGTTGCGCTCCTTCATGAAACTGACCATTTCCTCTTCACGACCCTCGTAAGCTTTTAGGAACGAGCCTTGATCGGGTGGAATGTTCGCGCTACGCGCCGGATCGGGATCGGCCAGCTTCGGATCGGGTAAGAGCGCTTCCAGCGCCCGGTAACGCGCCAGTTCCGCGCGGCCAACCATGTCCACCTGCGCGGCGTCAAGCGGCAAAAGCAGGACGTGCTTGAGATAATAGTTGTAATTGGCTTCGCCCATGGGCGCGAAGTCCGCCATCTTTGGCAATCGTTTCTCTAGTTCGTCGGCGTACCTGTGGAGCGCAACGAGCGCGGCATCACGCGCTTTAACCAAGTCGTCATGTTCGTTAGGCGCAAGATCGACATCGAGCGCCATGAGACTTTTATTCAAAAGCGGATCGATTGCGCGCGCCGATTGGATCGCGAGTTGCGTGTAAAGTTTTACCGGATTGTGCAAATTACCCAGACCTTGTTTGAGCAATGGTGGCATTTGCTTTAAACGGTTCGCCGCGGCGCGCGCGCGATTCCGCGGCGTGTCGTATTCCTTTTTCAGCAAGGAAAAAATCGCGTTCGTGCATTCGCTGGCGTAAACCTGCGGATCGGTTCGCTCGAATTTCAGAACCCGATTTCCGAAGTCGATGTCTTCCAGTTGAGAGCGGAAAAGAATCGCATCGATGCGCTCGTCTTTCGGCCAGTTTTCAATCTTCATCGCGCATACTTTTTCGAGCAGCGCATGGACATGCTTTGCGCGTTCGTCGATCTTCGCCGCCGAATAATCAGTGAGCCGATCATCCCATGTGTGCAGGCCGGCATTGCTGCTGTTAACCGGGTAATTTTCGTTGCGCCAGGCGTAGTAGTCATCCGCCAGTTTGTGCAATGCCGCAATTGCCGTGTTCACGTTCTGATTCCTAAATGCCGCGGCGTCTATGGTAGGTGTCGATTTGGTGATCAGCGCCTTGTTCGAAACATCCGGAGTTCGCCTAGATGGTGACTGCGCAGAGACGCCGTGCAACGCGACGACAATTAAAAGGGAAGCGCAAAGAAATTTCTTAGTCGTCTTCACGTAACGATTCTAATGAGCGACCTTGAATGGGGAAGCGTAAACCTTGTAGACGCACTCGCAGGATCTGCAGATTTCAATTCGCCTCTTCCAAATCGGAGAGCAGTTGTTGTTTCAAGTGGCGCCGCGCGGATTTTTTGATGGCGCGCCGCTCAGCCGCAACTGTTTGCTTCTCCGCCTGTCGTTCTTTTCGTGTCCGTGTTTCGATCGACTTCGGCAAATGCGTGATCTTCGGGCGTTGCGCGCCAACTTTGCGCTCCTTGGGTCTCGCGTAAGGGTTCATTATCAAACTCAGCGGCTTTTATTCGCGACAAAAAGGAGAGGCAATGCTGCAAGTTGAAGGATTACTGAAAACAGCACCAGGGCGAGGATCGATTTCTCGTAAAGTAAACCCATGGCTGCGCTGCCGAGAAACCACGCAATTCCGTAGCCGGTATCAAACAAGCCAAACGCCGTGCTGCGCTTCCGCGCTGGGATTACGCCGGTCAATATCGCCTGGAGCAGCGATCCTTGTGCGCTCATTCCGATTCCCCAGAGGATCATCCCGATCAATGCGAAAAAGGATGTGCCCAGGAAAACAAAAGGCGCAGATGCCGCGGAAATGAAAAACGCGAACAGGGCAATATTGCCGCCGAATTTGTCGAACAAGCGGCCAAGTGGTAGTGCAGCGAGCGCACTGCTCGCCATCGCGACTGCGTAGAAGACGGGAATCAGATTTGTCGGGACCGTGTGCATCTTTTGGAAATGAAATCCGATTAATGCGAAATCGGCGAAACCTGCGGCGATCAACACGCCTCCGCCGAGATAAATCCAATAAGGCGCCGTCAGGTAGCGCGTCACAAGAGGCTGCGCCGACAATTCCTCCAATTCCTGTGGGCGAGGATGTAAGAACCGCGCCACGATCAAAATGCCCAGACAAAGCAAAGCCGGAATGAGCAATGCGCCCAAACCAATTCGGTATCCGCCCTTTAGAAAAAGGATTAGGGCGATAAGTAGCGGGCCGATCGTTGCGCCCGCCTGATCGAGCGCCTCGTTGAGGCCGAAGACCCAGCCTGCCCCGATCGAGCGACCGGCGTGAGAGAGCATCGCTTCCACAACCGGCTTTCTGATCGCTCTACCGGTGCGTTCTGCAACTACTAACCCAGCCGCAAGTGGCCATTGTCCAGCGAGGGCAAGCGTTGGAACAGCGAGCATGTTGATCGCGTAACCCGTAAACGTCACGAACCAATACTTCTGTGTCTTGTCCGCGAGATATCCTGAGACGGAGCGTAGGGCGTACCCTGTGAGCTCGCCGAAACCGGCGACAAAGCCGACAATTGCCGCGCTCGCTCCTAACGAACCGAGAAACGGACCGACGATCCCGCGCGCGCCTTCGTAAGTGAGATCAGCAAAGAAATTTACGATGCCGATGATGAGGACGAAGCTGAACGCCGATCTAGTTTTCATTAACCTCTAATCAACACGAATTGACACAAATAAAGGCGCTGGCCAACAACGAAGGGGCTTTTATAAATTCGTGTTCATTCGTGGTTAAAAAATGAAAACTCTTGGAATTATCGGCGGCGTTGGACCGGAAAGCACGATCGAGTATTACCGGACGATCATTGCATTATATCGGGCACGGAAGTCCGATGAGAGTTATCCAGAACTCATCATTAACAGCGTTGATCTGAAGAAGGGACTCGATTTCATGGCCGCGAACGACCTTGCCGGCATGGCCGGATATTTGCTCGAAGAAATCCCGAAGCTCGCTCGCGCAGGTGCCGATTTCGGATTAATCGCCGCGAATACGCCTCACGTTGTGTTCGACGACGTAGCGCCAAAGTCCCCGATTCCACTGATCAGCATTGTCGAAGCCACTTGCGCAGCGGCCAAAACGCGGAAGCTAAAACGGCTAGCTTTGTTCGGGACGCGCTACACCATGCAGGGAGCTTTTTATCCAAAAGTTTTCTCGCGCGAAGGAGTCGGGCTCGTTCGCCCAGATCCGCAAGACCAGGATTACATGCACGACAAATACCTGAATGAATTGGTCCCGGGAAAATTTCTGCCCGAAACGCGAGAAAACCTGCTCACGATTGTCGATCGCTTGAAAGCGACGAGCGACATCGACGGGGTGATTCTCGCGGGAACGGAGTTACCGCTTATCCTGCGCGATGAAGGGCACAGTGGAATCCCATTCCTCAACACGATGAAAATTCATGCCGAAGCAGCAGTCGCCGAGATGCTATCATGAGGGATGCGTTCGCGGGCGCGAGCCGCGAATGAGCGATGAATGACAATCCGAACAGGCTCGTAACTCTCGTCCTTCTTGCCTGGCTCTGCTTTGCGGTCGGGCTCGCCGGTTGGTTCCACAATGCGAACGCGCCAGCGGTTGCCGCAACGATATGGACTTTGACCGCGTTTGCGTTGCTGGCGTGTTGGAAAATCGGGCCAATCAAAGCTTGGGCAATGAATGTCGATCTTCGCTGGCTCGTGCTTTTCCATCTAACGCGGTTGTTCGCTGGCATTTACTTTCTGGTGCTCTGCCGGCGGGGCGAATTGCCGTGCGGATTCGCAACTCGTGCCGGTTGGGGCGACATCAGCGTTGCCGTCTTCGCGTTGGCAGTCGTCGCCGCTAAGCGAACTCAATTCGCAAAAACGTTGCTAATCATCTGGAACACGATCGGATTGGTCGACATCATTTTCGTCGTCTTCAGCGCGCTCCGGTTTGGTTTGCGCGATTGGCAATCGATGCATGCGCTGCGAGAACTTCCATTGAGTCTCCTGCCGACATTTGTGGTGCCGCTCATTATCGCCTCCCACGTTTTGATTTTCGTTCGGCTTGCACGTGCCGAGACGCGACATGAAAAGTTCGCGCGCTGGCCAGAATGTACGGTTACCAATCGCAAATCGAAAATCTAAAATCGAAAATGGACTTGGGCGGTGAGGGGTTCGAACCCCCGACCCTCTCGGTGTAAACGAGACGCTCTACCACTGAGCTAACCGCCCAATTTTCGTAGCAGTCGGCGTTTTGTGCCTTCTCTTACCGGTCGAAATTTCTTCACCGACTGGCGTCGTCATGTTGTTGTACGGCATAAATCCTACCGTAGAGGCAGCCGTCTCGCCCGTAATTTTTTCCAGCAAACGGGACGCCGGAGCGGAGAGCCGCAGGCTCACGTCCCCATGTCCCAAGGCTCTTGTATTTACCGGGTGAAGCAAATACGGTCCAAATCGGACTCGTGCAGATCTATTACGCCCAACGTTCAAATCTCAGTCTCACATGCACACAGATGAAGGGCCGGCAACCTTAACGACTGCGCTTTCGTGAGCACGCCAATCCCAGCAGTTTGGCGAATCGATGTCGAGCCCGACGAGCACCAGCCCGATGTGCAACAAAAACCCTGGAAGGGCTTTGTCGCCATGGCGAAGTTAGTCGAAGAACTTCGTGATCGACTGGGGGAACGTTCGGGCCACGTCGTGCACCCTACCTGGTTTGTGCGTCTCGATCCCGATATTGAGCGCTGCTTTGGCCAGGTCGATTTCGTCGTCCGTCGGCACCAAGAGTTGTTCGATCGGTTGATTGCACATAAAGATCCTCTTGGCATCCATGTCCATCCTCAACGCTGGGATCAGGAGCGCTCCGTGGCATTCGCCGACCATGCCGACGACGCCTGGACGACACACTGCCTGACCGTTGCGTCTGATGCCTTTGCTCACTGCTTTGGTGAGCCGGTCCGTCGTTCCTGCCAAGGCGGGTATTTTCTAACCGAAACTCTCCTTGACTCTGTGATCGCGCTCGGGATCAAAGTTGATGTGACCGCGGAGCCTGGCTTGCCGCCGAAGTCCGCAGACCCATCGTTTGGCGCCTATGCAAGCGCGGCGTCTGGAGATTTCCGCAACTGCCCTCGCCAGCCCTACTATCCATCCCGGGACTCGTTGATAACTCCATCATCGTCGCTTGCCGACTGCCGCCCCATTTTGATCGTGCCCCTTACCGCCTACGACTACCAGAGCGCGTTGACGTCGTGGCCTCGGCGAATCGCCAAAAACCTCCTGCGGAGACCGCGTCACCACTCTCCCCTCAATCCGTGGAAAGAGTGGCCTAGTCCGAAGGTTTACTGGGATCTCGTCGCGCAAGCCGCGGACGAGCAAGCCGCACGCTATTTCGCGTTCGCCATCCGGACCGATGCCCCCAAGCGCGTTCATATCAACGCGTTCAGACACTTCTCGAGCACCTGCCGAGCCACCCTATCTCAGCGCGATTGCAATTCATTGACCCGCTCGGACCGGAAATCCGTGCGCTTGCGACGCCGTCGCACTGACGGGACGTCAACCGTGGAGATTGTCCTTGACCGACCGGGTTAGCCACGTTGTCGGAGCCGTCATCGATCGACACAATCGAGTCGTCTTGAACGACACCGTGGCGGCCGTGATCCGATTCCGTAGGTACATGGTTAAGCTGCCTGACGCCGAACATCTTCTGACTAGAAAGCGTCGGCGGTACAAAATCCCACTGTACAGGCAGCCGTTTCGGCTGCAATTTTTTCCGGCGGATGGGACGCCAGAGCGGAGAACGGCACACATTCGCCTCCCTCAGCGCAGGCCCCAGCTGTCTCCGACCAAATTCTCGCAGCGGACGCGAGCAGCTGCTACTGACTTGATGGAGGTTGCTCGGGGGAAACAACCGGGGGAACCGGCGGAATAAGGGGAGTGATGATCCGCGGTTGGATGAAAGCGTTCGCCAC
>WNFQ01001908.1_pt1 | contig 18429 bp, 24 predicted proteins | sample 5400171 | NCBI WGS metagenome assembly WNFQ01 (sample SAMN13153356, study PRJNA577476) | soil metagenome | isolation source: 20 cm soil under Madrone tree | place: USA:California | collected 2016-06-14 | reverse complement strand
ATGATTGGCATAGTGTCCTTTCTCTCCGCACTAATTAATGCCGTCTTAAGCCTATCGCATAACGACGTAGGTAAGCACGACGTACCTTGAAACAGAGCACCTCGTCGAGATTTCGGCGTGGACCTGGTTGTCCGGGACCGTGGGATGGACCCCCGCCCGCGGCACCTCGATCGAAGTCGGCATACCGACCATAACCCGGGGGCGGAGGGCCGAGTTCTCGCTGTGATAGTGGCTCAGGCGGCTCGTAAGCCTTTGAGGGAGGAAGCGACGGATTCGGGCTACGGATCATGCGTGTCAGTACATCACTACTACCATCTTGGGTAATGTAGCTTTCACTTACTGGCCCTTGGGACAATCGGGACCTCGAGGACAGTATCCCGTGAGGTACAGCTGACATGCGACTCGTCGAACGTGTTTACGAGGACATGTGGGGCCTTCAGGACGTCAGCAGTAAACCTATATGAGAGGAATAATGGACGTACCAAGGTTACAAAATCCCCGCTTATAGTCAGGGCACTCAACCTTCCTCTCTTTTGGATGGGCATACAAGCACTCATCACCAGCAGAGCAATATCCATATTTCGCGAACCACCAACACTCCGGCATGCGTCTGAGGTTGTACTCGTGGAGAAACTCACAGGCGTCCCCTTTCTTACAAAGGCCTCTGAGCCAGTGCTTACATACGGTGGCAAGTCGCTCCCTGTCTCGGGGATGAGTCGGTAGTTGTTTTGGCGGTTGGAAATTTAATGTAGATGGCGTCGTATGGCGTAAGGGACAGTGAAGAGGGCCGAGTGGACACCCGGCGGGTGTCAAGTTCAGACGACATATTTGATCATCTATGAGAATGACGAGTCAACGATGCGGTAGGTACAATTATGAATGAACCGTACCTTTATCGAGCCTTATGCCAAGTTCATTCTTAATATAAAGCTCTTCAGGGAAATTATTTTGGTGAAATTGAGGGTTGATGAGGTCTCTCAGTGCAGACGGTCCAACCAACGGGTTGGTCATGTTTAAACAAGTGAAGTCAAGAGTCAAGTCGCGTTGACGCGTGTTGATGGTGACTGACCCGGTATTTGGGACCAGCTGAGTCAGCCAAGGGCTGATGTGAGTTTCGGGCTTAGGTAAGGGAGGTCTCCGAACGCCTGGCTCGCGAGGCTCTGGCAGCTGCTCTATTGAGTGTTCCCCTGGGATCTTTCAGTTCTGAAATGATGTTTGCCATCATCAAGTGGTCAGGCCAGTCAGGGGATACTTGGCAACTGTCAACCAAAAATGTGTGATAGGAACAGAAATCAATGAATCATACTGTTAGTAGCATGATGTGGGATGTTACGATTACAGTTACGAAATAAAGTGCTTTCCAAAGAAAGGTGGAGATATATGTTTGGCGAGACGAGACGAATCTACCACAAAACTGAATAGCACTGAACCCCCGCACGACCTCTTTGCAAACTGCAATAAATGATACCGTCAAATAGTACATGATATGAGACGTCGACGTAGGACGTCATATTCTACGACAACGGTCACCAAGTTCCTACTAATGTCGCGCGTCCTCCGCTCTCGGCCACGCGTGCAATGGCATCAAGGACCCTTTCCCTCCACGATAGCAGACCGGTGGTGATTCCCGTTTTGTCTGCGCATTGCAATGATGATGATGGCTGAATGCCATCTGACCGTCGTTCGTCGTTCATCACTTCAACAAGGTACACGCTACCAAACTGTTCGCGCGGTACGGATGTTGATGGTCGTCGGTCTAGGCGCACGGCAGGTAGACGGAGTGCGGCCAGTATGTCGGAGACGGTCACGATGCGTGCACCTTGCGACTCGGACTCCGCCTTGTATACCACCTCCAGACGAATCAGGGCGTTACATTCTCCACGCCCATTAGACCATGTATTCGGCAGGGGTAATGAATGATGGTTTGCGAGGACGTAAAATCGGGTGAAGTTATCTTTCCGAGAGTTTAGATTTCAGTTCCCAGCCGGCTGCGCTCCCCATAAAATCCAGGCCCCAAACTTACCGTGGCTGTCCTGGACACCCTCCTGTAACATCTCTAGATTATCGAAGAGTTGTAGGCAGATCTTAGAGCAAATCGCTGCACTGTCAGCGTCATCAATATCCGCCTGCGTCGAGACCGCTTCGGCGGCTGCAGCCGTCGAGGGTATTTTAACCAGCTGTGCAGCAGGCAAGTGCGTAGCAAGGTATTGCCGACACTGTCCCAAGGCCTGCAAGTGGGTGTAGCGCAACGCGACGCGTCGTGCCAGGTGTCAGTCGAACCGAACCACCTCGATGACCAACCAAAAAAATGCGAACCTGTTCATGACTGAGGACTCGCTTGATATCTCGCATCGTCTTTCCGCGTCGGACGAGAAGACAATGTTGGACCGACAGCGTTACAGTACCTCGGATCCATTTGCTTTTCCCGAGCTCAGAAGATCGCAGTAGATCATAAGTTTCCGTAACGATCCCAAAGATACTGTTCTCCTGCGGCAACAGTCCCAGGGTCAGGTTCGCAGAAGGACCGACGCTATGAAACACATCTAGTTAGCCGTCAATACGGCAAATTACAGGTGAACGGGTTTTTCCATTGCCGAAATTGAAACGGCACAGACCTGAGATGGTATCCCGGGAATGGTAATGCACGGTCTCGGCAAATCTATCGTGTGCGGCCTGTAAGAAGAAATGGCTTGAGCGCGCAGCCTGTGAACTTGGGAGTGTGGTAGACCTGATGTGAATATGTACCAGCTGGACCGAGGTAAACGAGGACCGGACGCTGGCCCACGTTTAAATCGTCGCTAGTTTGGAGGTCAATATCGTATGTAGCTCGCTCAGGAGCCGAATTAGAAGACATTTAGAAGCCGCTTCACGTTGAAGTTGCGTACCATCGGACTTGCCAACCGCCTGTGCCTACTAGTAAGCGGCAAAGTAGAAGCGCGTGAACGACCCCCTGACACACTACCGACGCACTCATCCAAAATTCAACCTTCTAAGATACAAGCTATACATACATCCACACATACATACAAATGATATCAGAAAAGCGATCCCCTTATGATGTAACTGAATGAAACATAAGTAAAGAAGTTGCGCGACAATCACAAAAGGTGTCATCCCCCGAATAGCTCGCGTCCATCACTAAATCGTGGTAATCGAACTCATACCGTTGGCCCTGGTGGCCACCTCGTGTAACATCGCGTTATATCGATCTAGTCCAAGAAAGTTAGGATGCCGGGAAACATCAAGTCAAGGAAATGACTGACTAGCAAGTGGGACACGCTCCCCAAGTTTAGCAAGAGCACCACTAGAGATGCATCTATAAGGTGCAAAGCCCGCTTCAAGAAGTAACTCAACGTACATTATGTACTCAACCTCAGCGCGCAGACTCATAACCTGTTCTGCCGAATTGGCATCCAGTGCGGCTTGCCAAAAGCGCCCCAGCACACGGCCAGCCATGAACCAAGAGAACTGTCGAATTTATGTCAGCGATCAGACCGGAAACTCTACATTGCAAGATATCGCACCGCGCAAAAGATATCTAGTAGTGAAACGTCGAAGCTTGTGGAGCACACAGCATAGATCAGCTCCAGGATATTTCGAGATGCCTCCAAGATTTTAAACGCAGACACACAACCAGGAATGTAGATATGAGCGTAAGGATCGTGCAATAGGATAACGGCGCTATAAATAAACATGAATGTAAAATTGCATCGGGGAGGAAAAACAATTCGCGCACATATGGGGCATAAGGGAGGCAGAATACAGATGCGAATCCAGGCGACCGTCGCGAATTGGATTGCGCAGATGCAACGGGAAGCTTTGTCTGAACATTGATGCGATATGGTCGATCTCGATGAAGACGGGTGTTCGTCGTGGATCAGCAGTCACATCCAGTGCCTCATCACTATCCTTCTCCCACACTTCCGCGTACATTGGAGAATATATATATGCAGGGTCTCCCATGAAACGCCTGGCGCGGAAACGGAGGTTAAAGCTTTTAACCCGCGATAACAGTATTGCCCCTTTGATATACAAATTGAAAGAGTCCACTTGGTCTTCAGGATGGAGAAGAAGGATATCGTTTCCTAAAGCATGTTGCCGCTCGCTACCAGACCACGAAGCCTGTAGCCCTTCGTTAAGCATAGAGTTACACTGCACACAGCAACATCATGCATACCCCCAGCTCGAAATTGAAGCCACTCATGGGGAGTAATTGCGAAACATCCTGGTCGTCCAGGCTCAACGCCCACCCATTACTGCAACCGCCCATACGTTCCATGGTATACAACAACCAGAACGTGTTCCTGCGAACTTCTTCCTCGACGACGCTTTCTGGAGGCGGGATAAGAGAGGGTTTTCTAATGTAATCCGAGAGAGATGAGAACGTTGTCTCCACGTTGAGCCCTAAAGGAATTGCCGCCCGTATTGCCTGGGCTATGGTCATGAAAGCCTAATCAGCCATCTCAGTCGATCGCGTGTTGAAATAGAAAATTATTGCTACCTCAACCCATCTAAGTTCCCACATCACGAGGGTGAGGAAGGTTTTTTAAAATAGCAGCGGACATACCGTGCGTGGCACCAATACCACCACGTGGTAATCAACAGAGCTGGGATCCGGGGTGACCCTCCGCCTTCCTGTAGAAAACAAGATGGGATGCTAACCTTGAACGCCTTCAAGAAGCTTTTTGCCAGCCCACAGTTGCTGTTCGCTAGTTTGTTTAGCTAGCTTTACCTGCTTTTCAGAGAACGAATCAACATAATCCTTCTGCTGGTAACGGCCACCGAATAAGTCATCTGGTAGAGGCGTGATTAGAGGAAATCTGCGTTATCTTTAGACATACGCGGCCCCATATTTTTATCTGGTAGTGGCGTCGGAGGAACGGCCATTGTGTAAAGACTTCCAGCTGCACAAATCGCGTGTAAGATACAGGACGAAGGGAACTTGGGATGGTTTGGGGGTAAGTTCAGCGTGGCCATGAAAGTGGGTAAGTGGAGTAGCCTGTTTGCGTGTGGGTGGAAGGCGAAAAATGACTCGACGCTGTATTGAAGTAATCAATTGAAATCAACGGAGTGGCCGGCCAAATTTTCGACTTACAGATGGCGGACGAGGCTCGGTGATGGGAGATCCCGGGGCCAAGCAGGCCAGATAACATCGTAACCGAAATCCTGCGAGAGAAACGAAGTAGAATCGCCTTGAATTTCCGAGATAACAGCAGCAGTGGTGGGAATATTCACGTCTTCCGGATGGGTATCTACTGGTGAGATGAAGCTTTTGAGAGATGGCGAGACTCCGGTGAAGGTGAGCGAAGATGGTTGGTAGTCTTGTTGGAACCCAAGGTCGGGAGAGTGCAAGGTAGACGATGGTGTGGATATAGTGGTGTTCGCGAGGCCAGCATAATTTGGAAGGGATGATACTTGGGGTTGGGATTGCGCCGAAGTACTAGGCGAAAGACTCGGTGGAGAGGGGGACTTGTTGGCAGCTGATGGGTTTTGGTCCTTGAGCATTGCCTCGAGTTCGCCTGGACGGAAAGAAAAAGATAAAATGACGTGCATTGCAACAATAGCGCCAGGTACGAACTGATTCGGTTTTCCAGCTTCTCGTATCGATTTTTGGGGATCTCTTGTGTCCCAGGCGTGCTGGGTACTACTAGTATTTATAAGGTATGAGATGCTGGGCTACAAGTGGGCAATGAAAAGAATCAAAATACCTTCATCAAAAGTGCAATCTGGGCGCTCTGGAAGGGCCACACCAGCCGGAGCATGGGAGAGAGCATGAGCGTGAGATCTGACGCAAGTCGAGCACGGCCTTTGCGCGTCACTGGGTTTGCAAGTGTGAATTGGAGTATCGAGATCAAGACAATCCGATTACCATTTCTGTTCCTATAAGGATCGACATACGTTAGACAGCAGGAGGACGTACCAGTTTACGTCTACGACATTGGTGACAGGCCTTGGGAGGAAAGACGTGACGTGAGTAGAGGACCCCCGAACAAGCCCGAGGCGAACACACTTGATTTCTTCTCAGTACGTTCGGGTGACTGGCCGAGGCTATCGGGCCCGAGGCCGAGTCTTGTTTTGCAGTCGAGATCTTGGGCATAATAAGTCGGAACTGAGGAGGAGTCGCGGACACGAGCTCGGGCAGCGTCGAGTAGCGGTGAAATAAATCGGATAGCTATATGGATGTCGGGATAAGGCAAGACGGGGACAGAAGGTGAAGCTGGTGAAGTTTGGTGAAATCGAACGACTACTGTATAAGCAACTTGTATCATGTAATTTCACCGGCAAATAAAATGGTTCAATCGCAAGACGCGTCATCCTTCCCAAGACGTCACCAATATCCTGCTTCTATCCATTCAAGGTATAAGTAATAATAAAATACATAACAATAGTCAACAGAGCATATGGACAACGAATACAACCATGCTCAAATACCAGTCACGTACTCACAAACTTATTAACAGCCGCGAATCCTGAGGTAATATTTTTTACGCCTACTGTAGCATCCGAGGAGGAATGAAAAAATAGGTATGCAGGGTTCCACACTGCGTTGAAAGCGTTATCCGTAAATGAGTTGTCGTCAACGACCTCGGGCGAGTTGGCGAACTCGGTCCACGTAACGCTCGACCGTGTAGCTACTATCGCCCAATCTCGCACCGCCAGCGATTGAGTTGTACCGAAGAATAGATTGCCCGACGGCGTCGTGAACGACGACGCAACGCCTACGACGTCTGGAGGTGTCACAGACCCAAAAATGGCTACTTCTAATGTAGGTATGGTGTCCAAGGACTGTCCCAGAAGGGTATAATTTGAGGGCGGGGTCACCGGGGAAGACAACACGTATTCCACAAATTGCGTGGCGACGTCGATGTCAGGTATAGCTTCGAAAAAGTCCAAGAGAACATGGTTCATATGGTTCAGCGTACCGAACTGGCGAGGATCCGTCGTGGGAATAGTGGACGTATTTGAGTTGGTTAAGCCGCTGAGAACTTCTCCTTTGTAGACCACTACGCGGGGAGATGCATCGCGCGACAGGATGGCCGCCTGTTGTGCACTACTTTGCAGGTATTGAAAAGGGAGCCGTAGGTGAAGAATATCCAGTACACCGTAAACAGGCCGGTTTGGGAAGCACGAATCATTGAAGTTGGTTTGCGCTGTCAGAGGTGACAACCCAAAGACGGAAGTTTCGAAGTTCGAGATAAGCTGAAATTGGGACTGCGTTAGACCCGGGTAGCATGCAAGTGGTGGAGGAAACGGTGCAGTGCTGGAATTAGTAAGTAATGATGAGATCGAGGTGTTGCCAGCGGTCCCATTGGCGTTAAACGGTAGGAGAACAGGGGAAGACATTATTAAGGAAACAAATGTGAGTAACTTGCTCGGATCTTGTTGGAGGACATTTTGCCAATAGTTAGCCATAGCAGTTGTCCGAAGAGTGGATGAGGCTGTTCGTGCTCTAGGATTAGCACTACTATTAGGCACTGATTCTTCGACGAAACACGCACCAGAAGCAAATGAATACATTCTATCCAACGCGGCGCGAGCGGTGTAATCTACCTCTACGAGTTGAGCATTTGAAGGTTGTCCATCCGTGACGAACGAGACGCTGAGTTCAGAAATGGTCTGAGCCGCAAAATCGTAAGTATGACCAAGCCGGGTCGTCGAAAACCCCGATGAAAAGCCAGTAACAGGGCCATCTCCCGGAAGACTCTTCCAGTGAGCTTTTGAGATGAAATTGCGTAGCTGTCCCACCGAGGACGTATTCTGAGACAATACGAAAGTCCAGAGCAATGCAGCCTGGGCCCACTCTGTTCGATTAGGCACTCTCTGTGAATCAAGTGCTGGAGAAACGTCCACCACTCGGGCCTGCGCCCCGCAACCATCCCTGAGAGCGGAAGCTCCGGAGGAAGACATTGCATCCGCGACAGTTTCCAGTGTAAAATTTGCATTGAACTGGTTGTTGACGATAGGAATCAGGTCGACGAGACTTTGAGCAACGGGGTTGCATTGACTAGCGGATGAGGTGCAGACACAGTTCGAATCTACGTTGGTCGGTAAACCGATCGACTTACAAGCCAGGGTGCGCAACACTCACTAAGGCTACATGTGTTTCCAGTGCGGTTGCCAGAGCAACTCATTGAATGCGCATGTCTGCGGCCCACCACGACACCGACAATGATTCCGATGAGAACCAGTAAGGCCAGTACGGAGGCCCCAATAAAAAGCTTGACCTTTCGGTCTATTGGTAGCTTGAGAAATAATTTGAACTTCCGTGGGCTAGGCGGACCTTCGGGCGGAGATTTGTCAGACTTAGCGCCCCGAGGCCTTCGGCTTCCAGTCAGCGAGCCCTTATCGGAACTGAACCTGGAGGGGTGAATGATGCTGTTGTGAGGAAAGTGACCTGAATCAAGCATAACTGCGAGACGATCAGCTCGATCAGCAAGCTGTGGTAAAGGCACAGCGCCCTCTATTCTTCTGTGCTCCTGCTCTTGATATATCGAAGTCTGTGGGATGGTTGGTATTGGGGGGAGCGGTTTGACTCGCATCCATCCCATTGTCGCGCGCGCCGCACGAGCAGTACGTTGGCCAACAGAGGAAATGAGGGAAGAAACATGGCTCCTAACGGTCCTCGATGACTGGGCAGATGCTCGCCGCTGAGGTTTACCTGGCTTTTTACCAGAAAAACAATCAGGGCTCACAGGCCTTTCGGGAGTCCAGAGCTGGGAAATACTCATAGATGGTTGGATATTAGTGGTTTGCATCTTGTCCATAGCTGACGAAAATACCGGAGGCAGATGGGGGTTCAAAGGCGCAGTGCTACCGTACGTAACTTGACTTCGTGGATGGATAGACTCAGAAACGTCAGTATCACTGGACATGTGGCGGAGCGTTGCTGGCGCTATGCCCCCAACAGAGACCCTTCTGGTCAGGCCGTGCGCGGATCGAACAAGATTTGCATGCTCCCCATCTGAGAACGAAGCCATGGTGTCATTCTCGCCATTGATACCGAAATCAGGGCCTTCTCCCGGGAAGGTTGAAGGGTGCGAAGTCGGAAGAAAATGGCCCGATCCGGCGACAGGCTCGTCATAGTGCAAAGAAAGAGGAAAGGACATCTCGGATACACGATTACTCACACCAGCCTGAGATGGTGGTGGATGAAGACCCTGGGGTGAGCCATCACCAGGAGATGGTGTTTTGTCGGGTGTAGTCGAGGAAAGCAGCCCAGTAATGAGCGAGGTCGAGAGCATCCTCTCTTCAGTAGGGTCCACAGAAAGAATCGAGGACCCGTCGTGCCAATCATAGGGTGACAACTTCCCGTCCCTCAGTACGGGTGTGGGAGTCTGTGATTCTGCCCGAGGGTCGGAGTTCTGCGGGCGTTCAGGCATGCCATGCCCAAGAGAGGAAGTAATCCCGATGGATGGCGGTGAAGTGAAGGTAAATGAGCTCAGTGCAGGAGAGGAAAGGTCACGATCTAGCATATGCCCTGGTCGAACGATTGGAGTCGCTGATCTACTCCCATGGTTTTGAGCATGTGCGGTGATCGTAAAAGTGCTCCGTGCTGGGGAGGGTTGACCCTGGTCTATGCCGGGATAAGCGCGTGCGTGAGCAGTGACCGTAGAAGTACTTTGTGTTGGGGAGGGGACGAAGCGTTCGACGGCGGGGCTAGAAGGCAACGTCGCGGGCGGAGGGGGAAACTGAGACAGATTTAGGGATCCTTCTGTAATTCCAGTGGCATAGGTATTGAAGCTGATAGTGCTGTCCGCAACGCCAGATGCACTGGTAGTGAGGGAGGGGTGTGTACGATGCCGGGGATAAAGGTCATATGGACTTTGTGGATCCTGAGACATCACCGAGAAAGCGACGCGGAGGGGGATTGACGGGAGAGGGAAGGAGTCGGGCCGAACAGGTCACAAAAAGGAAGGTCAACGGGAGGGTTGTCGCATATACGAGAGAAAGGAAGAGATGATAGCCAGCAAAGGGAGAGTAAAGGAGTGGAACTGAAAAGAGCGGGGTGGCAAGAGAGAGACAATAAAGCAAGAAAGAAACTGAGAGAAACGGAGCGGTTGACGTGAGAAACCGGACGGCTCAGGGACGGAATTATCCACACACGCATCCGCGGCATAGCGGACTGTTCACCGCCAAAGTCATCGCCTGTTCCCGCCGCATATTACAGTATATTACTCTATGTTTATAAACCTGACTCATTCGATGCAGCACTAGGCAGCGTACGCAGCAATTCTTCTTGTAAAGCAGCGAAAATAAAAATAGATTCGAACAAGGGTCAATTCCTTGATCTACCTTGATTTAGCTTGATTGATTGACACTGGGCAACCCCACTTTTAAATTTCATATTCAGGGTCGCAATACGTATCAATTAATCCCCTTGTCTACTGCCAACCAAAGACACGGTCATGCCCCACATCAAGCTCACTAGCCACGCCCTATGAGACGTGACGAGGAAACAAATCTCTTATAAACACGAAGGGGAACATGGTGACCACGAGACATGGGACCCGGATCAAAACGAGAAAACAACGTAAGGGACCACCACCGTATAACGCGTAGAAAGGTAGTCGACACGGGTCGTGATCAATGCCATAAAAGTCGTAACCTTGAGCACGGGAATAAATGGTATGATATGTTTCAAGTGCAGTCCAGATGTAGCAGCAGGTTCATGCGATGATGCACTTGGTGCTCCTCGGTTTCTCCTTCTGTTTAGGGGGGTTCACTAATTGTCGAGGATAAGCCGAATAAGCAAGTCGCAGGGATCTTAGAGCACGCACAGACGGCACGGATCGCCTCATCAAAGACGTTCTTCAACCCCTTTTGCGTAAGGGCAGAACATTCTAAGTACTTCACAGCGCCGATCTCTTTCGCCATGCCGGCGGCTTGTGTGTATTGAATGGGGGCCATACGACTTTAAAAGATGGTCAGGGAGAACTCATATCATCAATTCGAAGAGGACATACCGATCGCGGAGTTTCTCAACGGTGCCAGGATCCTCACGCAAGTCTAGTTTGGTGCCGACCAGTACTACTGATGTTTGGGGTGCATGATGAGATATCTCGGGATACCACTGAAATGAATGAGATATCTCTTCCAAGTTGCTGGATAGGGGAAGCGCAGCCGTACCTTTGTTTTGACGTTCTCAAAACTAGGTGGACTCACAAGAGAAAAACATATAAGAAAGACGTCAGTTTGTGGATAGGACAATGGTCGAAGGCGATCATAATCCTCTTGGCCGGCAGTATCCCAAAGTCCGAGAGAAATTGTCTTGCCATCCACCATGACATTGGCCGAATAATTGTCAAAAACTGGGTAGGGACACCTTAAGTGGGACACTAACTCGCATAAATTAATATGGGCTTGCCTGTTGGGATGTATTCCCCCTTGGATATGAGGTGTAAGTATATGGAGGGAGGGGGAAGAAATTAGCGCGGGACGTACAGGGAAAGCATTGGTCGTATAAGAAATAAGAAGACATGTCTGTTTTAAGGCGTCCATAAGTGATTGGATCAGGTGAGTGCAAACGCCTTGCCTTTCCAACAGCACCATCTCCCACAACGACGCCTTTCATACCTCTTGAGCTTGCTGCTCAACAGCAGTTTAGTGACGAAAAGGCTTACATTTAATTGCTTGCATTACAGAGAAATTTCAGAGGAATGAAGTCGGCGTGTCCGTGAGAATTGAGGTGAACTTGAGGGGAGATTGAACTAGTTATCTGAGAGAGGAGAGTGAGGGAGTAAATTCAGCCACTGGAAAACCACGGAGAGTATTAAAAAAAGGAGTAAAACGAAAGGCACCTGTAAAAGTGGATCGTGAGAGTAGAGCAGGGTTGTCGTAGTAGCGAGCACAGATGACCGGCAGTGCCGGTGATGCTCGCCACGCTGGCACAAATAAGGGCATCACTCCAAACTACTGCGATCATGTCCTCTGGCCCTCCTCCCCGTCTTATCGTCGTTCGTCACGGTAGATAGTCCTCTCTTCCACACACGCCCACCTCACCACACGTTCTCTCCCACAGGCGAAACAGAGTGGTCTCTCAACGGGTTCGTCTTCTGCTTACATATCCGGTTGCGCACGCACTGTCTAACATGCCTCAACCTCTAGGCGTCATGTTCGTTCTTTCGTCAACTCTGCATCTCTGTCACACTGTGCTTAGACTCTGATCAGACTGGGCGTACCGACATTCCTCTCACTCAACGTGGAGAGGAGCAAATCAAATCCAAGGCCCCATTTCTTGTAGGGGACGGAAGTTGGTCGAAATGGATTGCCCCCAGTTCTCTTCTGATTACTTTCTTCAGAACTTATCGACACAGTCAACTTGCAGGTTGTCTTGGTATCACCCCGTCGTCGTGCACATGATACCTTCCACCACTTGACGAGTCACCTCCCTCAATCACCGAACCATGTTTTCACCGAAAACGTTCGCGAGTGGGACTACGGGGATTTCGAGGGATTGAAGCCCAACGAGATCAGGGCCAAGCAACCCACTTGGTCTATCTGGAGGGACGGGTGGGTCCTCATGCCCCTGAACCAGCTGATCGACTGATGCAAAGCGCCCCAGCTGTCCAAATGGAGAATCAGCCGAAGAAATGACAGCTCGCGTTGACTGTGTCATCGCCGATGTGCGTTACCTGGCATCGCCGATATGATGTCAGAGGCTTTGTTGATTTCAGTTCACAAAGGTTCGTGAGTATCATCGGAAGTGGAAAGAGGAGGGTCAAGGTACCCGAGACGTCGTGATTGTTGCTCATGGCCACTTCAACCGTTGCCTTATCGCACGCTGGATTGGTCTGCCTCTCTCCGAAGGTGCGTGTCCAGAGAACGGAGCACAGTGATATTCATCCTTTACAGGTACCAAGCTCAATGTGGAACCCGCTGGGGTGGGTGACATCTAATTCCTCTACGAACGACTATTGAGAATTGTCACGATTTCAGATTGCGGTTCTCAGTTACAACCATAATTCGCTTCAAGAACCAGCACTGAATGCGCTTAATTTGAACGCATTTTAGAGAAGATGAAAGGATAGAGGTGTAGGATAGGATTACGAACGAATGTAGTTCGGACTAGACGGGCCGGTGTCACGTTGTTCGTCTGATTATGTCAAGAGACTCCGAGTTCATCCTTGGCCGTTCCCCCTCGACTCGATGGCCAGTACAGACATACAAGGTGGGGACACTAACGGCCATGTCCACCGCCCCGACGGTGCAGACAACGGGCAGGTGTGTGGTGTTGAACATGAGGATAGCACGGACCCGAACCCTGTTGAACCGAGAGATGGTCCGGGGCAAGAGAAGCAGGTGCGATCGGCAGAGCGTGACGACCCTGCCACTGCCCAAGACAAACACAAGCCGCGCCTCCCTTCCGCTATTCAAACGACAGCCAAAGCCTCTTCTGGTGCCCCGACCCCGCAGGTAAAGAAGGTACCCATTTTCCGACCTTTCTTGTCTTTTGTCACTCTTTCTCACATGCACCTCCCGCATTGCAGATACTAAACTCGGGCAAGTTTGGCACGGGCGTCGCAAAGGCCATTCCACCTCCAACCTCCAGGCCCGCTGCCTCGCCCTTCATTTCTGCTAAGCCTTCCGCAACCCCTCAAGTCTCTTCTACCCCCAAGCCCGCACCCCCGTCCAACCCTATTGTGGTGAAGAAATCCATCTCTGCACCGTCCTCGAAAACAACCATGCCACCCAAACCGTCATCCACCCCCTCCGCTCCTCCCCCGACACGTAGAACTTCGCTAGCACCAGCGAGGCCTGCCGGTCCTCCGGTGCGGTCGTCTACGCTGTCCGCCTCGACATCCGGCAAACCGCCGTCATCGATGGTCTCTTCCGCTCCCGCCAAGCTTGCTGTTCCACAACGCGCGTCTGTTGCCTCCCCAGACTCGACGACATCCGCCAAGTCAGCTACAACGCAACGACCACGTGCCTCGGTCTCTGAGGCTGTGATTCCGAAGAAGGCTGCTGCGCCAAGGAGCAGTCTGGCGCCATCCAAGCCATCGGCGACTTCCATGGTGCGGCCTGCGCGAACTCCTGGCGCAGGCTCAATATCTTCGCTAAAGGAGGCAAAGGAACCCAAGGGCAGTGGTGCAGATCTTGCAGAGATGCAAGTCAAGGTATCGCACTCCTCACATCCAGAAGATGCGGCATGCTGATCTCGTTGCAGCTCGACGAAGCAACGGCGTCTCTTGTCCTTAAGAGTAGCACAATTTCTGAGCTTGAAACTCAGGTCGGAGAGTTAAAGACATCTTTGAACAATATCACAGTGGACCTGGAGGCGGCTCGGCAAAAGTTTGAGGATGCAAAACTTGCTAAAGCTACTGCCGAAAAAGACCTTGCAGAGGCGAGGGATACTTTGGCGGTGACGCAGGGTAATAAACACAAACTGGAGCAAGTCTCTGACGAGGTGCGGCCAAATATATTATTCGTTGTTGCTTTTCTCATTCAATCCGAGCAGCTGGAGGCTGCAAGGACGACTATCACAGAGCAGAATGCTGTCATAGAAGCCTTGCGGGAACAGATCAAGGCATTGGAAATTAAAGTAGATGAAAGCCTGCAAAGTTCGGAAGCTCTTCGTGCCGACCACGCCAACAATTCTGACATCATAGCCGCCGCAGAAAGAGATCGGCAAGCCCTAGCTGAAGCCAAGGCACAGCTTGAAACTATGGAGACCGAGACAGCTATTCAGGCCGAAGCATTGGATGCGGCTACGGCGAAGATTAGCGCACTCGACCTCCAGGCGTCACGTGCCGAAGCTCTTGCCACTGAAATCCCCGACCTTCGTGCTGAGAAAGAGGGGACATCTAACAAGCTCTCGGAGCTAGAAGTCGAGATTCTGGAGCTTAAGGAAGCACGGGACCTAGCGGAGGGAGAGCACGGAAACCGAGCACTTGGAGGAGAACAAGAAGCAGCACGAAGCGGCACTGGCGCTCGTCGTAGAAGGGAGCAAGAAGCTGACCGAGCAGCTCCACGCCTCGCAGGCAGAGATTGATGGGCTTCGTAACAATCTTGAAGCCTCGGATGCAGCCGCCGCCTCCGCCGCAGAGGAGCACGCGGGCCATCTCACAGAGGTTGAGCAGGCGCACAAGGCTCGACAGGATAAGTTGATGGCAGAAATCGAGAGGATTTCTGCAGAGCTTGCGGTGCGTAGCCTGACTGAATTACTCGCTTCATCCAATGTTTATAAAGTGATTTTCAAGACCCAGGAATCTGTGTACGATGCTAAGGTTCAGGGAGTAAAGGACGAGCACGAGCAGCGCCTGCAGCAAGCTTTCGAGCGGGCCAAGGTAAGCTTTCCTAATGACTGGATGCTATTATTTTTCTCATTCATGTAGAGCGAGGCAGGTGACGCCCATACCCAAGATTTGCAGGTACTCAGAGAGAAGTCAGAGGAGGCCACCGAACAGCTCCGCTCTTCACATCAAGCTACGGTTGAGAGTCTTAAGATCGATCATGAAGCTGCACTCGCCTCTCAGGCGCAGACCTCCCAGAAGCAACTGTCTAGCCAGGCGCTTGAGCTCAAGGCCACTACTGAGGATCTCGCGAAGGCGAAGACAACACTCAGCACATCACATCAAGCAATGGAGATGTTGAAGGCACAGCTGGATTCGGCTCGACAAGGCGCTCTAGTTGCTGCAAGTACTGCGGCGGCTAATCAGAACGCTGAGATTGAACACCTAACTAAGGAGCTTTCCAACGTGCGGGAAGAGCTTGATGGGGTCAACGCGGTCTTCCGCGCCACCCAAGAATCTATGCAGGGTATGGGTAACAATCACCAGAAGGAATTGGAAGAGGCCGCCAAGGGACGTGCTGAAGAAGTATCGAAGCTTCGCGCGGCTCATGACACGGAAATCCAGTCGTTGGTGACCGATAAGGCAGACCTCGTGACAAAACTCTCGGACCTCGAGGGCGAGCTGCTTTCCTTGCATGCGTCTGCTGCGACTACTGGGACCCCCGGGTCGCCCACTGGCAGGAGGAACGGATCCGCCGCAGCGCCCGCAGAGACCGTGACGAAGGATGAACTGCTGCGCATGCATGGGGCGCACAATTTGAAGATGAACGACTTGCAGGCCCAGCACGACAAGGAGATTCGAGCTCTGCAAGAAGAATTAGATGCCGCACGCACGAGGGCAAGCGAAGTTGAACAAGACTTGGATCGAAAGAGGATGGAGATCACGTATCTCGAACGGGACCAAGAGGAGAGTCAAGATGAAATTACAAAGTACGTCAAGTTGTTCGGTTATAAGAGTTTCGTCGGTTCTTTATTTGCTTTGGCCGTGGTCATTGGTTCCGGCATCTTCTGATTTCTTTGGTGTGATGCGCCGGCGCTATGTGCGCTTTTTGGAGCCGATGTCAATTTCATTGGCCCATTTCAATGGGTTTGATTGCGCCACATTATTATTGCATTGATTTCATTTAAATGATCTTACGATTCTATCAACCGTGTTTTGATTGCAATTTATCTTCGTTCTTCTATTCTTTCAACCTTTTCACATCTTTGATCGTGCTTGATGCTCACGTGGTTTCCACACTGTCAGACTGAAGGAAGATCTGGAAGGCCTGAAAGAGAAGTCATCCTCAGATCCTCAGTAATTTTTCGAAGGACCCGTAGCCTCGCGATTTTAACGATGTTTCCTGCTGGGATCGTGCAGGAAACCTGAAGGTGGCTGGTGCTTTCACACGTTTCATACTATGCGGATGGCAACATACCTCATTACCCTATGTCATACCCCTTTGTTATTCTTATCCATGGATACACTCGCTCCTAATGCGCATTTTGTTCCTTCCCCGGTCTGAACTGCGTATGCGATTGTTCGGGGCGGTACCGGATTTCCGACTGCTGACTAATATACGCGTCTCCCCCACAATGGGGCAACAAAAAGCAACAAAAAGTGTGAACGGCCATATAATCACCGGGCGCCCACTAAACCCGCTTTTCTCTCCGTCTATCCACCATCCACCCCCTTCGCCGGCAATCATGGGCATGCAGAAAGAGCCAGGTCAGAAAGGTGTCAATTGGTCTAACATTGCCGTCGGTGCGTATGCATCTTTCATGCTGCCTGACCCCGCTAGACCAATACACGCGACAGGTGCAATCATGAATATGGTACTATCAGTACGATTTTATCTCTGAAGTAGAACTAATCACGCTATGATTCTGTTTCAATCTGATAGTTTGTGAGCTATCCTATCGATCATGTGTGTTCATGAACTAATCGCCCTTGTATTCCAGGAGGCAAGTTTGGCAGCAACATGAGGGGGCAGAGTTTGGCCACTGACTAATGCCACCATCAGGTCACGACCCTTGGCCAGCCTCTAGAGGTTGTCAAAACCCAGATGGCTGCAAACCGCTCGCAGACGATGGTGCAGGCGTTACAATCCGTCTGGGCTCGTGGCGGCCTTGTTGGCTTTTACCAAGGTCTCATTCCATGGGTGCGTATTCCCAACGCACAGGTGTTTCTCCCGACCCACTGGTTTTTATCCAGGCGTGGATTGAAGCTTCGACAAAAGGCGGTGTGCTTCTCTTCACTGCGTCGGAGATTGAGACGGCCACGACAGCCATCGGAATGAACCCAGCCACAGGCGGGCTTCTCGGTGGTATGGGGGGTGGTATCGCACAGGCTTATGCTACTATGGGTAAGTCCAGCCAAGTAAGCCAAGTCCTTTTTGAGTTGAAGTCCTATCTATTTCTAGGTTTTACGACTAGTATGAAAACGGCAGAGATCACTCGCCATAAACAAGCTGCTTCGGGTGTGAAGCCCCCCTCAACCTGGGCATTGTTCTTCGAGATTCTTAGAAAAGAGGGCATTCGTGGCGTCAACAAGGGTGTCAATGCCGTTGCTGTACGCCAGTGCACAAATTGGGGCTCTCGGCGCGTGAAGTTTGTCTGTTGTCAATTTGTTGGAACCTGACACTTGGTTTAGTATTGGTCTTGCCCGACTTGCTGAAACCTCGATTCGGAAGGCCCGCGGTAAGGAGGGTGGTCAATCTCTCGGTGCCTTGGACAAAATTCTGGCTTCATCTATTGGTGGTGCTCTTGCTACATGGAACCAGCCCATCGAAGTTATTCGCGTTGAGGTACTTTGTCGCTTAACTCCTCTACGCCCTGCCCTCTCATTATTGAATGCAGATGCAAAACATGTCAAAGGAGGCGACCGCCTCTGCTAACCGCCCAGCGAAGTTAACCATGTTCAATACATTTGGTTATATCTACAAAGAGAATGGCATCAAGGGTCTTTATCGTGGGGTTACTCCTCGAATCGCTCTTGGGATCTGGCAGACAATTTGTATGGTATCATTTGCGGATTATGTCAAGGAATGGGTAAAGGGGAACCAAAAAGTGTAGAGGATGCGGGCGATTTCTTTACACCTAGATGCTTTCTCTGGTAGAATAGATAGACGATTACAATAATACCTATTAACCGTCACATG
>WNFQ01001179.1_pt1 | contig 18430 bp, 16 predicted proteins | sample 5400171 | NCBI WGS metagenome assembly WNFQ01 (sample SAMN13153356, study PRJNA577476) | soil metagenome | isolation source: 20 cm soil under Madrone tree | place: USA:California | collected 2016-06-14 | reverse complement strand
CGCGGCCGGTCTCACGTGCTCCACGACGGAAATGGCTTCCCGCGGCGGCACCGGCATCGAAATCGATCTCGCGAAAGTTCCGCAGCGTGAAACCGGCATGACGCCCTACGAAATCATGCTCAGCGAATCGCAGGAGCGCATGCTGCTCGTCGCCGAAAATGGCCGCGAACACGAAGTGCTCGCCGTCTTCAAGAAATGGGGACTCGACGCCATGGTCGTCGGGCAGGTCACCAACGGTGGCCTGATGCGCGTCAAAGATCACGGCAAAACCGTCGCGGAAATTCCGGCGCATCCGCTTGCGGAAGAAGGCCCCATCTACAACCGCCCGCTCGCCGCCCCAGCGCCGCGCGTGGAATCCGAAAAAGATTGGTTCACGTTTGCGCCCGAAGGTGCGAACCTCACGCCGAATTTCGTCAAGTTGTTGTCATCGCCTGCGATTGCCTCGAAGCGCTGGATCACTGAGCAGTACGACACATCGGTGCGCACAAACACTCTGGCGGGCCCGGGCGCCAGCGACGCGGCCGTCGTACGCATCAAAGATCCGAAGACGGGCGTGGTGAAACGGGCGCTGGCGCTTGCGACCGACGGCAACGGCCGCTGGTGCCAATTGAATCCGCGCGTCGGCGCGATGCACGCGGTCGCCGAAGCCGCGCGCAACGTCGCCGCGAGCGGCGCGCGCCCCATCGCCGCTACGAATTGCCTCAACTTCGGCAGTCCGGAAAAGCCCGAAGTGATGTGGCAATTTTCCCAGGTCATTGACGGCCTCGGCGAAGCCTGCACTGCCCTCGGCACACCCATCACCGGCGGAAACGTCAGCTTCTACAACGAAACGCTCGGCAAATCGATCTATCCCACGCCGGTCATCGGCGTCCTCGGCATACTGGACGACGCCTCTCGCGTCCTGAAAATCGCGTTCCGCGAGGAAGTCGACATCATTTTGTTGCTGGACGGTGTTGGAGCAACCGCAGGGGCACGATACATTGCGCCCTCTTCGGAGAATGTCGCCCGCGAATTCTCTTCGAGCGAATATTCAAAAACGGTCGGTAGCGTCGTAGCTGGCGAACCGCCAGCCATCGACCTAAATGCCGAAAAGCGCCTGATCGGCTGCCTCGTTGCCCTAGCCGCCGAAGGCAGCATCCAATCCGCTCACGACATCTCCGACGGCGGCCTCGCCGTTACCCTGGCCGAGTCCTGCTTCGCCGCGAACGGGTTGGGCGTAACCGCAAAACTCGAAGAAAATGGCACGGCCGAGTCCGCCCTCTTCGGCGAGCGCGGCGCTCGCGCGGTCGTATCCGTCACCCCCGCGCACCTTGCCCGCGTTCTCGATACTGCGAGACAATACCAAGTGGCGGCGCACGAGATCGGCAAAGTCATCCGCGGCGATGCTTTCCGCATCCAATATAAGGGAAGCGCGGTGATCGACAGTTCCATCCCCGTGCTGCGCGACACCTGGGCCATCTCGCTCGAACGCACAATCTTTGGGAAGTGACGCTTGAAGAAGCTCGATACTGGAAGGCTGGGACGCGGCTACTTGGCTGGGCTGTGGCTGGGCACAGTAGCGTTGATTCTCATAGCCGCGGGGAAATGGATCTTTGAGAAACATGGAGCGCCGTTTGATGGCACGGAGTGGAACACCGGCTCTGTGATGCTAGGTGCAGTATTGGTGCATGGAATTACCGCGTGGGGTATCTTCCGACTGCGGTCCTGGGGCTATTACCTCTCGTCGGCCATCAGTGTCTATTGGTTGGTTGATTCTGCCCATGATTTCTTTGCAGTTCCGCTAACCGCAGTTCCTAGCTGGTTTCCTGCAATGCCTTTCGTCTTGGGTGCAGTCGCGCTAGCATGGTTGGCTTCTCCGGCGTTGCGATCTCAGTTCTCGCTGACGTTCCACAAGGCAAAAGTCGTATGACTACGTTGATGCGCACGCACGACGATCACTTCCACGACGAGTGTGGTGTCTTCGGCGTGTTCGGCCACCCCGAAGCCGCCAATCTCGCCTATCTCGGACTTTACGCGTTGCAGCATCGCGGCCAGGAATCCGCCGGCATCGTCTCCAGCGACGGCAATGAACTTCATCTCCATCGCGCGATGGGCGAAGTCGAAGAAATTTTTCAACCCGGCGTGCTCGCGCAACTGCCCGGCAGCCTGGCCATCGGCCACACGCGCTACTCGACCGCCGGCGACAAAGCCTTGCTCAACGCGCAGCCCATCATGATCGATTGCAACAAGGGCAAAGTTGCTCTCGGCCACAACGGCAATCTCACCAACGCCGCTGAGTGGCGCCGCAAGCTCGAGCATCGCGGCTCCATTTTCCAGACCAACAGCGATACCGAAGTCATCGTGCACCTGATCGCGCGGTCGCAAGCCCGCAATCTTTCCGGCGCGCTGGGCGACGCCCTCAATCAAGTCGAAGGCGCGTATTCGCTGGTGATGTTGACGCAGGATGAGCTGTACGCGGTGCGCGATCCCCGCGGTTTCCGTCCGCTCGTTCTCGGAAAACTGACCACGCCCGGCGGCTTCGTTTCCTGGCTGGTGGCGTCCGAAACCTGCGCGTTCGATCTCCTCAACGCGCAATACGTGCGTGAAATCGAGCCCGGCGAAATGGTCCGCATCTCGAAATCCGGCATTGAGTCCATTCACTTCGCGCCGCAAAAGCTGCTCCAGCAGTGCATTTTTGAGCACGTCTATTTCTCCCGCCCTGACAGCATTATTTTCGGCCGCTCCGTCAACGAAAGCCGCGAGATGCTCGGCCGCCTGCTCGCGCGCGAACATCCGGTTGACGCGGACATCGTTGTTCCCGTGCCGGATTCCGGAGTCCCTGCGGCGGTCGGCTACGCGCTCGAATCCAAAATTCCTTTCCGCATGGGCTTGATCCGCAATCATTATATTGGCCGCACGTTCATCGAGCCTTCGCAAGCCATCCGCAATTTCGGCGTGAAGCTGAAATTAAATCCCATTCGCGGCCTCATCGAGGGCCAACGCGTCATCCTCGTCGACGATTCCATCGTCCGCGGTACCACCAGCCGCAAAATCGTCCGCATGGTCCGCGAAGCGGGCGCGAAAGAAGTCCACGTGCGCATCAGCTGCCCGCCGACGATTTCACCGTGCTACTACGGCGTGGACACGCCCACGCGCGAAGAATTGATCGCTTCTTCCAATACGCCGGAAGAAATCTGCAAATTCCTCGGCGCCGATTCCCTTGGCTATGTTTCGCTTCCGGCACTTCGCCAAGCGCTCAGCGACACCGAAGGCAAATTCTGTACGTCTTGTTATACGGGTGTTTACCCGACCGATCTGGTGCAACTGGAAGTTGGGAAAGGCGCGCCAAACGGAAAATCCCGCGAGGCGGCAAACGGAAGCGCAAGCGACTCCGTAGCCGCCGAGCGCCCAGTGGCGGTGGAACGTGAAAGCTGAAAAGAAGAAAACAGAGCAAGAAGAAAACGTGCCGGTGAAAACCAAGATTCAGCGCGAGATCATCGCGTGGTTCTGGGTTGGACTCGCCTTTCTGCTCATCAATGGCGCGGTCGGCCAGGCGCGCGTCATCCCCTCGGGCTCGATGGAAAACACGCTGCTCATCGGCGACCACCTCATCATGAGCCGCATCGGCTACGACGCAGGCGTGCCTTTCACCAATTTGCACGTCCCGCTCTGGCGCAGCCCCAAGCGACAGCAAGTCATCATCTTCAAGCCGCCCTTTGCGCCGGACCAGCCCGACTATGTGAAACGAGTGATTGGACTCCCCGGCGACACCGTGGACATTCATGACGGCGCGGTGTGGGTCAACGGGCAAAAGCTTGTGGAAAAGTACACCATTGGCCCAAGTGAGCCCCCGCCTCCGGACTACGTCTCGCCGTACCCGGGTTTTGAGCCTCTTCACTTTCCGTACAAAGTTCCTCCGAATTCTTACCTGGCCCTAGGTGACAATCGCGGCAACTCCCTCGACAGCCGCTTCTGGGGCTGCGTGCCACGTAACAACATCATTGGAACGCCGGTGATTATCTATATGTCGCTGGATGTGTCGCCCCAGGCCTGGGAGCCTGGCGAGATTCGCGAGCGGTTTTTTGCTTATGCCAGCGCCCTTCTGCATCCTGGGATCGTGCGCTGGAAGCGCATTTTTCACACATTTTAGTTCGTCTTAACAGGCAATCGCAGTCGGCAGCCAACGCCGCCGCCCTCCGCGGCGTTCGAATGAATTCCTTGAAGTGAATTGCGGGCCGCGAACTTTGCCCGAATCGGTAGAAGAAACGGGAGCGCGCAGGTTTCTCATGAAATATGCCGATGCCGGGGTGAATATCGCCGTCGCGGACGACGCCAAGCAGCGCATCCGGCATCACGCCAGCCGCACCTTCACGCCCGGAGTCCTCGGCGGAATCGGCAGCTTCGGCGCGCTCTTCGCGCTCGACCGTAAAAAATGGAAAGAACCCGTGCTGGTCTCCAGCGCCGATGGGGTCGGCACAAAACTGAAGGTCGCCATGGCCATGGGCGTCCATTCCACCGTCGGCGGCGACCTCGTCAATCACTGCATCAACGACATTCTCGTGCAGGGCGCCGAGCCGCTTTTTTTTCTGGATTATCTCGCGATGGGCAAGCTCGATCCCCAAGTCGTCGAGCAGCTCGTCGAAGGCATGAGCCGCTCTTGCCGCAAAGCGGGCTGCGCTCTCATCGGCGGCGAGACCGCGGAGATGCCCGGCTTTTATCCTCCCGGCGAATACGATATTGCAGGATTCATCGTCGGCGCGGTCGAACGCAGAAAGCTCCTCACCGGCAAGAACGTCACGCCCGGCGACACGCTGCTCGCTCTACCTTCCGCCGGTCTTCACACCAACGGGTATTCCCTCGCGCGCAAACTCATTTTCGAAGTCGCCAGGCTGAAGCCGGACACTTACGTCGCCGAAGTCGGCAACAAGATCGGCGCCGAACTCATGAAACCGCACCTCTGCTACGCCCCCGCTTTGAAAAACATCGTCGCGCGCGGCTGGTTGTCGGCGATGGCGCACATTACCGGCGGCGGCATTCCAGGAAATCTCCCTCGCGTCTTGCCTAGCGGCGTTAAAGCCGAAATCGATTTGGCCTCCTGGCCCGTGCCGGCGATCTTTAAATATCTAGCTCATCTCGGAAAAATTGACACCGACGAACTCCTGCATTCTTTCAACATGGGCGTCGGCATGATTCTCGTCGTCCCGCCGAAAAATGTGCGCGTCGTCGAAGCCGACCTCAAAAAGCGCCGCGAAAAATTCTTCCGCATCGGCCGCATCGAGCGCAGCGAATCCGGCAAAGCCCGCGTGGCCTACACAGGTTCACTGCACCTCTAGTCTGGGACGCCGGTGTTACTCGCATAACTCGGCCGCTTCGCCCTTTCCCGCTTCGGCAGTTCTTGCGCCAGCTTCTTCAACCAGCGCAGCTCCGTCCGAAACTGCTCGATCATCAGCTCGATCATCCACACGGCCTCATGATAACGATGCCCGACTTCTGCGAGCACGCTCTTGAGCGTTTCCTCTTCCCGCGCCAGTTCCCGCTTCAAGAACTCTTCTCGCCGCTGAACTTGTTTTTCGATTGTGCCTGGCCGCGCCAGCCAGGAAAGTGCGACCCAGGTGAGAAACGGCGGCCGCTCCCGCTGCTTCGTCCACTCTTCGAGCTCCAGCGCATTCGCCAGCGCAGCGCTGCCCTTCGCTGTCGTCTCAAATGTGCTGCGCTCCGGCCCGGCCGCCGGCTCAGCCGATTCCGAAGCGCGAATCATTCCCGCGCGCGCCAATTTTTCCAGCGAGTAGTAAACCTGTGGCCGCGAAATCCCCGCCCAATCTCGAATTTCCCGCCTCTCCAGCTCCAGATTGGCCTGGTATCCATGCATCGGCCGTTCCGCCAGCAGGCTCAGCAGCACCAGGTCTGGCGTCGTCAGCGCCAATTTCCTGCGCGCGCCCGCAACTCTTCTCGGTCTCTCCGCGGTCCTCAGCGCCCCCAGCGTCTCCGCGTTATCTTTTCTCTTCATCTTTCTCCCGCTTTTGCCCTTTGCATAGCGACCACGCGAAATCTTCACTTCTTTACTTCATTACTTAGTTGCTTCCTTTGTTTGCTCCAATACCACCACTGGCATTTCTCCGCATCCAGCCGCGGATTCCGCGCCTGCGCCACCGCCGCGCAAAACACGTCCAGCACGCAGATATCCTGATGCTGCCGCGCCACGCGCCCCAGCTTCTCGTACAGCTTCCGCGGGTTCTGCCGCGCCAGTTGCGCCACGCTACGAATCCCCAGCAGGTCAAAGTCCCGCAGCATGGCAGGTCCAATCGAAATCAGATCGGCGAGTTGACGGGCAGCTTGGGCCATAAAAATCTTCTTGACTTGCCTCTTTGTATTCCCTAGACTTCACTAGTCTAAATGAGACTAGTATGGTAGTCAAGGAGAATCTTCACCATGCGCTTCGCCGCCATTTCCTTTGCAGCTTTCACCCTGTCTCTCGGTTTCGCTTTCTCGCAACCCAATCCATCCCAGGAGATCAAGTCCATGAACGTCAAACGCATCACCCCGGTCCTGCTGGTCAAGGAAATCGAGCCGCTCATCCCCTTCTGGGTAGGCCGCCTCGGCTTCACGAAAACCATCGAAGTCCCCGAAGGAAACAAGCTCGGATTTGTGACGTTTCAGAAAGGAGCCGTCGAAGTGATGTACCAGACCTATTCAAGCGTGGAGAAAGACGCTCCCCCGTCCATGTCTGCCGAAGCTAGGAAGGGTCCCACCTACCTTTACATGGAGGTGGACAACTTCGACGCCGTCCTCGCCGCCATGAAACACGTGAAAATCGTCATGCCCGTCCGCACCGCCTTTTACGGCATGAAGGAGTTCGCCGTCCAGGACCCCGGGGGCCACTTCATCACATTCGCCCAGCCGGTTGCTGCGGCCCAGCGATAGGGCTGCATCCTTGCAGCCGCTTGCGCCTCAATCGTCACTGAATAGGCCCCTTTATTGGCTGCGGAATAGACCTGCAACTCTTTCCCAGCCTTCGGGTTAAAGCTACTACAGGCGGTGCTTCAGACTAACCTGAGGTGCCAGTAGGCCTCCAGATCCAGTTAGGTGTTGGACAGGTCATCCGGATCTGACGAAAGGTCTAAAATGCGTTATCTAAGATACCTCGCTCTACTCGGCATTTTCATGTTCACTGCAAGTTACGCAAAGGCACAAGTTTCCTTCGACGTTGGAATCAACTCGGGCTACGGCTACGTCGGTGTAGCTCCCATTTGCTCGTACGGATACTACGACTACTACCCTTACGACTGCGCCCCGTATGGCTTTTACGGCCCTGACTACTTTGTCGGCGGCGTCTTTATCGGCGCCGGCCCGTGGTACCGCAGCGGCTACTACGGCCGTGGCGGGTACGGCTACTATGGCCGCGGTCGTGGATACGATCGGGGTTATGACAACGGCCGCTACTATGGTCGTGGCAACGGCTATAACGGCAACCGAAACGGCTATTCCGGGCGCAACAACGGCAATTATGGACGCGGCAATGGGTACTCCGGGCGTGGCGACGGAAACTACAACCGCGGCGGCGGCAACTATGGTGGCGGCAGCGGCAACTATGGGCGTGGCAACGACCACTCCGGAGGTGGCGGATACAGCCATGGTGGCGGTAACGGACGCGGCTCAGGTGGCGGGAACCACGGCGGCGGCGGATCCCATGGTGGTGGAGGGTCCCACGGCGGTGGCGGATCTCACGGTGGAGGCGGATCTCACGGTGGCGGACACGGCCATCGGTAATTAGTCCCGATCCATCTAACAGAAAATAGAAACGGCTGGCAGCATCTGCTGCCAGCCGTTTTCCATTGTAAGGACTTTCTCGTTGGATAACGAATCACTGTTTGTTCGGCGCGGGCAGTGGTGGAGGACGGCGTTCGATTTCCGTGGGGACGGCAATCGAGCGAGCGCCATTCTTGCCCACGGCTCGCACCGCAAAAAAGTGATTGTCCGTGGAGACGCCCTTCAAGGCCGTTACGCCGGGTGAAGCCGCAAAGTCATAAACCGTCCAGCGCGGATCAGTAGTCTCGCGCCACAGGATTTCAAAACCCGCCCGCTCGGGATCATCCTCGGCGCTCCACGAAACTTTCGCATCCGGCGTCACCGCTCCTGTGAGCTTCGCATTGGTTGGCGCAGCGGGAGCCTGTGCCAACTGCCGCAGCGCCTCGGCATTGTCACGCGCCACGTCTCCCATAAACGTAAAGTTGAGATATTTCTCGAAGTCTCCATACTCGATTCCGTTTTCCGTGCGGGGCGTTTGATGTTGGTGATTGTAGTCTTCGAGCGGTTCGGTGAAGCGCACCGCGGGAAGCCCCGCCTTGTAAAACGGATAGTGATCGCCGCCGCGGCCATAGCGGTCGATGCGGAAGATCATACGAATCGCCGCGCGCCCATCAATTTCCTCGATGGCACGCGCCAGCTCCCGCGAGGGTGAGTCCGCATCGTCGATTTCGCCATTGCCCGAAAAGAGCCGCACGCGATGCGGCGCGCCAGGCGCGGGATCGGCGCCCACGATGTCATCATCGAGCATTCCGCCCACCGTGTATCCCTGCTGCTTCGTCCATTCGAGCAGCCGCGTCGCTCCAAGCAGTCCTTGCTCCTCGCCCGAAACGGCTGCGAACAGAATCGTCGCGCGATACGTCCCGCCCCAGTTTGCGGCGGCTTTGCTCAGCAGCCGCGCGCATTCCACGCTGACCGCCACGCCCGAAGCGTCGTCGTCCGCGCCCGGCGCATCCGCCTTCGGGTCCATCACGTCCGAAGGCCGCGAATCAAAATGTCCAGAAACGATGAAAATCGTTTTCGCCATCTTCGGATCGGAGCCGGGCAGTATCGCATACACATTTTCCACCGGAATGGGTTTCAACGAAGTTCGCTCCGAAGTCGATTCGAATTTATCCACCACCACCTGCAATTTCCCGTTCGAATCCTGCGCAATCTCATGGAATCGGGCCGCAATCACGTCGCGCCCGCATCCAATCCCCCGCTTCAGGTCTTCCCATGAAGAAAGCGTAAGCCGCGTCCCGCACGCCACCAGCTTCCCGATCAACGCCCGCATCGATTTTTCATCCACCGATGCCCGCGCGATGCTTCCCGCCGGCCGCGCCAAAATCTTCGGCTGCGGCTTGCCCTGCGCCGGCTCCGCCGGATCGCGCGGAGCCGTCCGCTGCCCCAACGTGGGTGCCGCCACAACTCCCAGCAAAACAAACGCCGTGATAGCTACTTTCTCTCCGACCTTCTGCATTGTGCCCCTACGATTCCACATGTGTTACTCTCCTCCGGCTCAACTCGAAAAAGGAATAGGCATTCTAGCGCGAACCTGGGGCCGACTGGCATGGCAGAGGAAACTTTGCCCGCGCGCGGTTAAATGGTTGTGAATCTCCCTAAATAATTTAGAATCTCCGCCGGGCGTGCTCTAGGCCGCAAAGCACAGGAGAAAACCATGAAGCTCAATCTCTTTACCGGAGCAGCTTTTCTCGCGCTCCTCGTCGGACTGGCGATCGGTCCTGCCGTGCTCGAGAGAAAGTCTGCCGCGGAAGCCTCTGGCCTCCAAGCGCCGCGCTTCGAAGTGGATCCCATGTGGCCGAAGCCTCTTCCCAACCATTGGATTATCGGTGCTGCCGTCGGCGTCTCCGTGGACGCCCAGGATCACATTTGGATTGTTCATCGGACCAATAGCTACGAACCCATGGAAATCTACGCGACCGCGAAGCCCCCGGCCGCGGAGTGCTGCATTCCCGCCCCGCCGGTCTTAGAGTTCGACGAGCAAGGCAACCTCATCGGCCACTGGGGTGGCCCAGGCGAGGGCTATGATTGGCCCGACTCGAACCACGGCATCACCGTAGACTACAAGGGAAATGTTTGGGTCGGCGGAAACAGCCAGGGTAAGGACCACTCGCGCTTTCACGACAACCAAATTCTGAAATTCACGCAAGACGGCAAGTTCCTGATGCAAATCGGTCATCCCAACAAAAGCGAAGGCAGCAATGACACTGGCAATCTGAAAGGCCCGGCGAAACTGTTCGTCGACAACGCTACCGACGAACTCTATGTTGCCGACGGATATGGCAATCACCGCGTGATCGTCTACGACGCGGAGACCGGAAAGTACAAGCGTCATTGGGGCGCCTACGGCAAGAAACCCGATGATACCGATCTCGGCCCCTATGATCCGGACGCGCCACCCGCGCAACAGTTTCGCAATCCTGTGCATTGCGCCGAACTTTCGAGCGACGGCCTGCTCTACGTCTGTGATCGCCCCAACGATCGCATCCAGGTGTTCAAGAAAGACGGCACCTTCGTGAAGGAAGCTTTCATCGCGAAGAGGACTCTCGGTGACGGCTCGACCTGGGACATCGCTTTTTCCAAGGATCTCCAGCAGAAATACATCTTTCTTGCCGATGGTTCGAACGAGAAAATCTACGTTCTGCTTCGCGACACACTCGAAATCCTCACCAGCTTCGGCGACGGCGGTCGCCAGCCCGGACAATTTTATGCCGTGCATAGCGTCGCCGCCGATTCGAAGGGCAATCTTTTCACCACCGAGACGTATCGTGGTCAGCGCGTACAGAAATTCGTTTACAAAGGCATGGCGCCAGTCACAAAGAAAGACCAGGGCGTCGTCTGGCCAAGTAAATAGCGGGTTTTCTAAAGGAGATAGCCATGAACAAATACATTCTCAGTTTTCTCGCAATTGTTTTCGCACTGTCGATCACCAGCAAATTCCCCGCGCACAGTCAGAACGCGCCCCCCAGTGCGCCGCATCTGCCCCGCGGTACAGCCACGGACGTCAACAACTCCGAAATTGATACCTTGGTGCGTAAGGTAGCCGCTGTTCGCGTCAGCGATCAGGCCATTCGCGTCATCAGCATTAACAGTGAATATAACGTTGGAGTCAGTGTCGTCAGCCGTCTCAAGACCTCCGGCAAAGAAGCCCCCAGCGGCATCGAGCACAGCCAGATCACGGAGGTTTATCACGTCATCTACGGCAGCGGAACGCTTGTGACAGGCGGCACTCTCAATGATCCCAAGGAAGTTCCGGCTAACAATGAAGTAGTCACCGTTTTGAACGGTCCCAGCACCGAAGGAAGCGGCATCCAGAATGGCGTGAGCCGCAAAATCGGACCCGGCGACGTCGTCGTCATTCCTCCAAACACGCCGCATTGGTTCAGCGAAATCCCTTCGGACAAGATCGTCTACCTGGTCGTGCGCGTCGATCCTCACAAGATCTTGCCGGCGGGTTACGTCGCAAAGTAAAGAGAAAGCTATGCTTCGAATTCACCGGGTGCTCATCATGGCGTCGTTTTTTCTATTGCCGTGGTGTGTGCAAGCCCACGACATTCCCAACGACGTCACCGTTCAAGCCTTTGTCAAGCCCGAGGGCGCGCATCTTCGGCTGCTGGTCCGCGTGCCGCTCCGAGCCATGCGCGACATCAGTTTTCCCGAACGCAGTTCCGGCTACCTCGATCTCAAGCGCGCGAGCGAATTGCTTCCCAGCGCGGCCACTTTGTGGATTTCCGACTTCATCGAAATTTACGAAGGCGACGCTCCTTTGCCGAAACCCCAGGTGATCGCCACTCGCATCTCGCTACCCTCGGATCGCTCCTTTGCCTCCTACGAAGACGCGCTGGCCCACCTCACGGGGACCCCGCTGCCGGATACCACGAATATCTCCTGGGACCAGACCATGCTCGACGTGCTATTCGATTATCCGATTCGGTCGGAGCGATCTCGCTTTTCCATTCATCCCGGTCTTGCGCGTCTGGGTTTGCGCGTGATGATAGCACTTCGATTCCTCCCCTCAAGCAGTGTAGTTCGTGCCTTCGAGTTCGATGGCGATCCAGGCCTCGTCAGTCTCGATCCACGGTGGCATCAGGCCGCCCTGCGCTTTGTCGGCTTGGGTTTTCTCCATATCCTCAGCGGCATCGACCATCTTCTCTTTATCTTCTGCTTGGTGATTCCGTTCCGGCGGCTTCGCACCCTCATTCCCGTCGTCACCGCGTTCACCGTCGCGCATTCGATCACGCTGATCGCCTCGGCCTACAACTTCGCTCCCGATTTCTTATGGTTTCCGCCGCTGATCGAAACCCTCATCGCCGCCTCGATCGTTTACATGGCCCTGGAAAATATCGCCGGCGCCGGCAGCGCGCAGCGCCGTTGGATGATGGCCTTCGGCTTTGGCCTGGTGCACGGATTTGGTTTCTCCTTTGTGTTGCGTCAGTCGTTGCAGTTTGCCGGATCTCATCTTTTCACGTCTCTGCTTTCATTCAACGTTGGTGTCGAGCTGGGGCAACTCCTGGTTCTCATGCTGCTCATTCCGGTGTTGCAGTTTTTCTTCCGGTTCGCTGTCGCCGAGCGCATGGGAATCATCATCCTTTCGGCGCTGGTCGCTCATACCGCTTGGCACTGGATGCTCGACCGTTTTGTGACCCTGCGTCAGTTCAGGTTCGAATGGCCGGCACTGGACGCCATGCTGGTGGCGATGGCCCTGCGATGGTTGATGTTGCTCCTGATTTTGGCCGGAGTGCTTTGGCTTTTTCAGAGCGCACTGCGCTGGTGGAACAATCGAGCCAAGCCCGAAGCTCGTGCACCGGCGCATCCCGTCAGTTACCCAATTCCCGACCCGACAGAGACAAGTATTTCAGTGGAACGCCCCAACTGAATTCCTCGACTCGTTAGTGCAGTCGACAAGTTATTCGCAATCGGAGGCAGCGATGAAATTCGCGAAGATTGTGTTTCGGGTTGCGGGCATCTGGGGCCTGTGGGTCCTCACGCCGCTCTACTTTATGTTCGATCTTATCGGACGCAACGATCCGCCCCCTATCACGCATCCGGGATTCTTTTATGGATTTGTGGGAGTCGCTCTGGCGTGGCAGATTGTCTTTATTTTCATCGCCACGGACCCCGCGCGTTATCGGCCTCTGATGATTCCTTCCGTCCTCGAAAAAGTGAGCTTCGCCGCAGCCGTGATTATCCTCGTATTGCAAGGACGAATGCACAAGTCGGACCTGGTCTTCGTCTGTACGGATCTGCTCCTTGGCCTCCTCTTTGTCATCGCCTATTTCAAGACTCCCGTAGCAGTAGCGCGATGATTTTCGGCTGCGGTTGTATCCTTCAACCTTTAACTTTCAACTTTGAACTTCCCGCTGCAAGTTTTGCCGATTCGAATGGTTATGCTAACGTTTTCCGTTTATGAAGAAGCGCATCGGCGTGCTCTTAAGCGGCCGCGGCTCAAATTTCGAGGCGCTGGCGGACAGTGTCGCCGCGGGCCGGATTCCGAACGCGGAAATCGCCATGGTCATCAGCAACCGCGAAGGCGCGCCAGGTATCCAGCGTGCCGAGTCCCGCGGCATTCGAACGCGCGCGATTTCGTCGAAAGGTCTGGAGCGCGAAGCGTACGATCGCCAAGTCGTCGCTGTCCTGAACGAACACAAAGTGGATTTGATTTGCCTCGCCGGGTACATGCGTTTGTTGTCGCCGTATTTTGTGGCGGCGTTTCCAAATCGTATTCTGAATATTCACCCGTCTCTGCTGCCGTCGTTTCCCGGCCTGGAATCGCAGCGCCAGGCGCTCGAATACGGCGTAAAATTCGCCGGTTGCACGGTCCACTTCGTGGATGAAAATCTCGACGCTGGCCCGATCGTCCTGCAAGCCATCGTCCCGGTAGAAGACAAGGACACGGAGGAGTCGCTCAGCGCCCGCATCTTGAAGGAAGAGCATCGAATTTATTCGGAGGCCGTTCGAATCGTGCTCGATGGAAAATTCAAAATCGAAGGCCGCCGCGTCCTTCGAACAAATTAAAACACTTCATGACCCAAACGAAATTCAAGCCCGTCGAAGAACAGCTCGCCTACTTGAAAAAAGGCGTCGCCGAAATCATTCCCGAGGCCGAACTCAAGGCTAAACTCGAAAACTCCCTGAAAACCGGAAAGCCGCTTCGCGTGTATCTGGGCGTGGACCCCACCGCGCCGGATATTCATCTGGGGCACACCGTGGTCCTTCGCAAGCTGAAACACTTCCAGGATCTGGGACACACCGCGATTTTCCTCATCGGCGATTTCTCGGCGATGATCGGCGACCCCACCGGCCAATCGGAAACCCGCCCCCCGCTCACCCGCGAGCAAGTCGACGCTAACGCGAAAACCTATCTCGAGCAGGTCTTCAAAATTTTGGATCGCGACAGAACCGAAGTGCGCTACAACAGCGAATGGCTCGGCAAAATGTCCGCCGAGGCCGTAGTCCGACTCTGCGGCCACTACCGGCTGGCGCGGATGCTTGAACGTGAGGATTTTCGTTCCCGCCTCCGAGACAACCATCCGATTTCCGTTCATGAGCTGCTGTATCCCTTGCTGACTGCTTGCGACGCTGTGGAGCTCAAATCGGATGTCGAGATTGGTGCAACAGAACAGAAATTCAATCTGCTCGTACATCGCGACATCCAGATCGCTTACGCCCGGGAAGCCGCAGTGCAGCACCAGCTGCAGAATCCAGATATCGACCTCACATACAAGCGCGAAGCCCAGGTTTGCTTAACCATGCCGATTCTCGTTGGGCTCGACGGCCAGCGCAAAATGTCAAAGAGCCTCGGCAACTACGTTGGCATCACCGAACCACCGAACGAGATGTTCAAGAACATCATGAGGATTCCGGATTCGCTAATGTGGGACTACCTCAAATTGCTAACGGACAAACCGACAGCAGTGATCGCGGCCCTACAACACAATGTGGAAGCAGGTACAACCCATCCTAAACATGTCAAGATATCTCTTGCGAGCGAAATTGTAAGAGATTTTCACGGCCAAGCAGCTGCGGAGAAAGCTGCTACGAATTGGCAGCAAGAAGTTGGCCTTGGGCTCGTGCCTGAAGACGCCCCCGTAAAGAACTTGCCAGAAGACAATTACATTGGGTCCAAGCCTGGCAAGATGAAACTCTCAAGAGCACTGTTGCGCCTGGACGCTGTTCCCTCCCGTGCCGAAGCTGAGCGTTTGATCAAACAAGGGGCAGTGGAACTCGACGACGTCGCGATTACCGACCCAACATACGAAATTGATCTCAACACGCCCCGAAAACATCTATTGAGAGTTGGCAAAAAGAAAGTCTTCTATTTCGTAGTTCAATGATGGGTTCCCCTTGCGGATTTCTCTAGCTCAAGGCTTCCGCAACAAGTTTCGAAACATGCTCGGCGATAGCAGGAGCCGCGGTAAGCCCCGGCGACTCGATGCCGACGAGGTGAATCGCTTGCGGCACATTCGAATCGCGCGTAATCACAAAATCCGCGATGCCCTTGCCTCCCGGCGGCACGAGTTTTGGCCGAAGCCCGGAGTACCCAAGTTGTAGATCGCGTTCTTCGATCTCCGGCAACAATGTTTTTGCGCTCTCCGCGAACGCCGAGATGGGCAATCGATTTTTCTCGTAATTGTCTTTTCCTTCCACGTACATTGCCGTCGGCCCGACGAGCACCGTCCCCCAAAGCGTCTTCGTAAAATGAACCCCGAGGCTCAGCCCGTCGCTGTGCGGCAGCGGATAAACAAGATTCTTGATCAGCAACGATTGCGGCCCGCGGATTTCGCAGTATTCTCCGCGCACTGGATAAATCCGCCAGGAGTGGTTTCCGAGCAGCGCCGCAACTTCATCCGCAAAAAGTCCCGCCGCATTGATCACGCATTTCGCTTCGATCGTTTCGCGTTGCGAATCTTCCTCATCCCCGATCCGCAGCCCCACGCGAATGGTGTCCCGCGCAGGCTCCAGCGAAACAACCTGCGCGCGCGTAACAATGTTCGCCCCCTGATTTGTCGCCACTCGCGCGTAGGCATGCACGAGTTCTTCCGCAGAGACGATCCCCGTCGACGGCACATCCAGCGCAGCGACGCCTTTGATAAACGGCTCGCGGACGCGAATCTCCACGGGACTGATAATCCGCAAGCCTTCAACACCGTTATCCTCGCCGCGTTTCTTCAGCGCAACAAGTTCTTCTTCCTCATGCGCAGTGGCCGCCACCACGAGTTTTCCCGTATGGCGGAACGGCACGCTGTGCTTCTTGCAGAAATCATAGGTGAGTCGATTCCCCTCGACGCAGTGCCGCGCCTTCAGCGAATTGTTCGGATAGTAGATCCCCGAATGATTCACCCCGCTGTTCCGCGTGCTCGTCGCCATGCCCAGCTTCGGAAACTGCTCCACGAGAAAAACGTCTTGCCAGCGCTCGGAAACCGCGCGCGCAATCGCGCAGCCGACCACGCCGCCGCCGATGATCAGAATGTTTGCCTGGTCCATGGAACAAAAAGAATAAAATAGAAATTCAACCTGCGAGGAAATTTTGAATTCGAAGTTTCCTTGCGTTCTCTTTCGAGGAAACTTCCCGTTTATTGATCCCCACCCGCTTCATCGAAGAACGGCTTGCACGGAACCAACCGCGACTCGCTCCCGTCGTGCACCGCGTAAGAAGCCTGCTTGTTTTCTTCATAGCCATTGCGCCAGAGCGAAGCGGCGCCGTGCACTCCGTCCTTGTTCAGCGCATAGAAATAAATGTGAAACGTCCCGAGCTTTTTCTTATCGTTTTTGTAGTGCCGCGCGATGCGCCCCAGCGCTTCCAGACACGCATCCGTCGGCGTCTTCCCCTGTCGCATCATTTCGATGATGGTATGCCCGCCGGAAATCTTGATGTTTTCTTCGCCCTTGCCGGTCGAGCCTGCCGCCCCGACTTCATTGTCCACGCAGCAGCCCGCCCCAATGATCGGTGAATCCCCCACGCGGCCAGGAATTTTCCACGACAGCCCCGAAGTCGTCGTCGTCGCGGAAATATCGCCTTTAGCATCCACGGCCATGCACGGAATCGTTCCGGTTCGGGGATGCGCGATGACGTGCTCGGCATAGGCAATCTTTTCTTCATCGTGATCGAAAATTGCGGAAATGTGCTCTTTCCATTCCGGAGAATCGATTCCTGGGCGCCAATTGAATGAAGACTTGGCTTTCCACGCCAGCCAGATCTTGCGCGAGTGCTCCGTCAGGAGATTCATCTCCTCAAACCCTTCGGCCACCGCGAACCGCCGCGCGCCATCGCCCACGATCATCACGTGATTTGTTTTTTCCATCACCATCTTCGCAAGCCGCGAAACATTCTTGATGCGGCGCACGGAAGCCACCGACCCCGCGCGGTGAGTCGGCCCGTGCATCACGCTGGCGTCGAGCTCGACTTCCCCTTCTTCATTCGGTAGTCCCCCGTAGCCCACTGAATCGTCATTGGGATCGTCCTCAACAATGGTGACCGCCGCAACCACCGCATCGAGCGTGTCACCGCCCTTCTTGAGAATGTCCATGCCCTTATCGAGGGCGTGCACTCCGTTCGCGCTCGAAATGATCAACGGGCGCTTGCCCTGTGCGGCGGTAGCCAGGCTGGCCAGCGAGAGCTCCCCGCTTCCATTGGACGGCGTCCGCCCAAAGAGCTTGCCGGCGCCGGCGATCGCGCTACCAGCCAGCGAAGTCAGAAAGAATCTACGTCGTGACCACAGTTCCATGTTGAATGCCTCCTGGATCCGCGCAGGCACTATACCGTTGGCCGCAGGAAGTTGAAAGAGAGGAGTACCTTGAAGTTGAGAACTTGAGAGTTCGGGCTCCAGGAATAGCGAGCGCGATCTTCAATCTGGAACGCCGCTACTCCACGCGCAATGCCACCAGCGGATCGATGCGTGTGGCGCGGCGCGCAGGAAGATAGCAGGCCAGCAGCGCGACACCCAGCAGCAACGCTGTGATGCCCGCATAGGTCAGCGGATCGGTCGCGCTCACGCCATAGAGCAGGCCCGCGGCCATGCGTGCAACCGGCAACGCCACCAATATCCCCGCAATCGCGCCAATACCCGCCAGGAGCATGCCCTGTTTGAGCACCAGCCCCACCTGACGTGGTTGCGCGCCCAACGCCATGCGCAGCCCGATTTCACTAGTTCGCTGCGCCACCGAATACGCCAGCACGCCATAAATTCCGATCGACGCGAGGATCAGCGCGAGCGCTCCGAACAATCCGAGCAAGGCCGCGCCCATGCGCGCGGCCCACAGCCCTTGCCCCAGAATTTGTTGCACGGTCTGCCCGTTGGTGAACGCCAGATTCTTGTCAATCTGCTGGACCTGCGTGCGCACGGCCCCGAGCAGAGATTCGGGGTTGCCCGTGGTGCGCACGACGAGCGCGGCGCCGGGAGAGTATTGCTGCCGCATGGGGACGTACGCGATGGGTTGAGGCTCTTCCCCGATCTGACCAATGACCGCGGTTCCCACAACGCCGACAACCTGGAGCAACCTTGGCTGCGTCACAATGGAAAAGCGCTTTCCAATCGCTTCCTGGCCCGGCCACACCATCTTGGCCATGGCCTCGTTGATGACCACCACGGGAGTGGTGTTTTCGCGGTCAAAGTCCGTAAAGTCGCGGCCGCTCAACAGCGGGATG
>WNFQ01001305.1_pt1 | contig 18450 bp, 22 predicted proteins | sample 5400171 | NCBI WGS metagenome assembly WNFQ01 (sample SAMN13153356, study PRJNA577476) | soil metagenome | isolation source: 20 cm soil under Madrone tree | place: USA:California | collected 2016-06-14 | reverse complement strand
CGGCTCGACAGCGTGAATGTCGTTGATAATGGTATTCCTTTGGCATCTGGTACGCATACGCACCCCTTCCCGCTGACATTCGATTAACGGCGGAAATGTAGCCAATGGCAACCGCTTCTTTTTACAGAGAGCACAAATTTTCTAACTACAGTACCACCGTCATTCATAGACACAGTCAAGAGCAGACCGCCCCTCCTTTATCCTCTGTTCTCACTGTCCGCGCATCACCTATATTGCCTCCTCCGCTTCCGGATCGGCCACTTTCCGCAGAAACTTACTCAGTTGTGGTCACGAATAGGCGGTCTCGCGTCATTCCGCCATCTCCGCGGTGTCATATTTCATCGCCTCCAAAGAAGCTTCGATCAGCTGCGATCGAGGGAGGCTCATCTTTACAAGTGCACCACATCACGCTGATCAAGCTCGGGTTGACGACGAAGCGCCTCACATCAGCGGCGGGGGGCGAGCGGCAAGAGCCCGCCTGCGACGTAAGGCTGGAGCGCGCTCGACTCTTTTCTTCGCGAGCGGGATGCTTCCTGGTGGTGGTGCCAAATATGATATCTACACCAAGCGGATTGAAGCTGTGCTGGAATGGCGATGACTGTAGTCTGCGGGCACACGGCAAGTGTGGTGAGATGGCCCCAAGGGACTGTGGGATTCGTGCGTCCTCTTCGTTGATGAGGATGGCTTCTGCTCCACAACCCTGCACGCGTACCTGCGTCGGCGGCTGCAGCGGGGCCTGGTGGGGGTGACAAGGCGAAGGTACCTACGGTGTTAGCATCATCGCTGAGGCAGTAAGATGTAGTTTTTATGAATTCCGAAGGTTAGGTTTGATGACATTGATATACGACAGTAAAGTATCGACTCGGACTCTAGGAGTAATGGAATCACGGGTCACGACGTCACGGCAAAGACCATCCCTATACGCGACATCCTAGTTGTCCAAGTTACAGGTTATCAACCTTAGTGGCGGGCAGGAATTTCAAGCTCTCGCAATCGAGGACATCTATTCTACTTTCGAGACCTTCTCCCACGCGGCATATCGTTGGGAGTTTATTACAATCTACGCAGCCGAATATACGCAGAAAAATGAATTATGAACCTATCACAGGAAGCGATTGCACAATATTATGGGATCTGTTCGACCGTAGACCCTCGTAATCATGATTCTCTTCGACCCTTCGCCTCTTTCGAGGTGGTGCTACTGCCATGACCTTGGCATCATCCCTCTCGTTGTTGGGCAACTTGAACCATTCGCACAATGACGGTCGATACTCAGATCTTTATCCATCAGTTGATGAGAGAGGCATTCGAGGTTCTGGTAAAGTTGTCGTCCTTTCTGGTCCGAACAAACCAGGAAGCACGATATGATGAGGCCGCATGACCATCTATCGGCCCTGATGGGGCTATGAAGCTTTGGCTGTCCATATATGTCTTCAATTTCCGGAGCCTTATATTCCTCCGTGCCCGCGTCCTCATCCAAAAGCTGGTCGGCGTCGATGAGCCGAGTGGCAACTTCAAAATCGATTATCTGTAGCCGAAATGCATCGGTGTAAACAAGGTTGTCTGGCTTGATATCACGGTGGGCGATAAAATGGCGGTGAAGGAAAGCTACCCCCTTGATCAGGTCTTCAGCGAATTGGAGGAAACGACCACGATGTTCTCCAGGATGTGTCAAGTAAGTATCGCGGATAACGAGGTCTCTGTATCAAAATAGCCCATCAGCTCCCTATCTTTATACCTACCAACGGTACAACAAGCTCATAGTAAGAGGAGTGATCGAGCAACGCATTGACGAGGGTGGCATTCCATTTTCCCGGGCCGTTCCGCCGTCCGTTCCTCCGTTGAGCGAATGCTGACTGAGCAGTTCCGCTCGCTTCACCCGACCCGCTCATGAGAAGGGCCTCCTTTCGACACGCTTTACGAGCACTCCCTCGTCCCCGCCATGCCTCAGCACTGCCATTAAACCCACCAGTCAGGGTAACGACCCTTCCCAACAAGATACGTGTCGCAACGGAGAACACTCCAGGTCACTTCTCTTGTGTCGGGCTCTACATCGATGCAGGTGCACGGTATGAGGCTCCGTCTAGCTCAGGCGTAAGCCATTTTCTGGACAGGATGGCTTTCAAGGTGTGTTTACATTGATCTATGTTGACAACTGACCGAGTTTGCCTCCGTCACAGAGCACAAAATCAATGTCAGACACGGATATGACAACTGCGATGAGTGCGCTCGGTGGCCAAATCATGTGTTCTTCGTCTCGGGAGACAATCATGTATCAGTCTTCCCATTTCCACAGGGCGACACCATTAGCCCTTTCCCTCATCTCCGAGACCGTCCAAAATGCCTCTCTACTTCCTGAGGAACTGGAGGCTCAACGCGCGGCCGCCGAATACGAGATCCGCGAGCTAAGGGCAAAGCCCGAAGTAATATTACCCGAAATCCTTCATCACATCGCCTATGATGGAAAAGGGCTCGGAAACCCACTATTGTGCCCAGAAGACCGCATCCACCTCATAGATGCTCCGTCGATACGTCACTTCATGGAGGAGATGTACCGTCCAGAACGGATGGTTATCGCAGGTGCCGGTGTGGCGCATGAAGAACTAGTTGAACTCGCAGATAGACATTTTTCTTCGTTGAAATATGCCCATGCTGTAGACGGACTGGCATCGACGGTGTCGTCCTCCCACACACCCCCTTCTGTTCCTCCCAATCTTCTGCACTCGCAACCTCCAAACGTGTTCAAATCACTAACTAGGGCGGCATCTTCCTACTTATATCCCAACTCGCCTAGCCCTGCTTCTTCAATAACTGGATCCACCTACACCGGCGGCTACAGATTCATCCATGACCCGCAGTCCGAGTTCAACCATATCTATATCGCTTTTGAAGGCGTTGGCATTCATGATGATGACATTTACGAACTCGCCACTATGCAAGTACTGCTTGGAGGTGGCGGGTCTTTCTCTGCGGGTACGCGCCCGTATTCACACGCCATTAACCTACTAATGTCGGTCCGAAGGTGGTCCTGGGAAAGGCATGTACTCAAGGCTGTACACCCATATTTTAAACCATCACGCGGCGGTCGACCACTGTGCATCCTTCCATCATATATACAATGATTCATCATTGTTCGGCTTGTTTGCCTCATTCGCGCCATCGGCAAGATCTGCTGTCCTTCCACACCTCATACACCAACTCGCACTTCTGTTGTATCGCACCGTGCCCCTAGAAGAGCTCAGTCGAGCAAAAAACCAACTCAAGAGCAGCCTCGCAATGGCTCTCGAAAGCCGCTCTGTCGAGGTTGAGGACCTCGGTCGTCAGGTGAGCATGCGTGTTGTTTGGTGACTTGTGTAAGGCGGTGAGCTGACGGTGCTTTTTCACAGCTGCTGGTCCATAACCGCAAGATTCCTGTATCTGAGATGGCGGACAAAATTGATGCCGTGACTGCTGAATCGTTGCAGCGCGTCGCTTTGCGGGTCTTTGGGTCTCAATCGAGTGGCAAGCCTACCACTCTGGCCATGGGCCGGCGCGATCTCGGTGATTGGCAAACGCAGTTCCGAAAGTATGAGGTAGGAACTGTATGATGGTTATGCGATCCGCGGTATCACTAGCCCCCCCTCACGTTACTCCTCTAATTGTCATAGTTATCGTAGAGCTTTCATATGTTGATTTAGTTCCAGGGTTCTAAGTCAACCTTTGGTGCAATCTGAACATCACGGATCGAAACGTTTCGGAGGCAAAGTCACGCCAAGTATCATAAACTCGATGTATTGTGGATTCGTCAGTCCTATAAAGACATGAGGGAATAGTATAGATTCACGTGCCATCCCATCGCCAGTCGCTGAGGCCGCTGAGGTCTGAGTGACTCTAATTAAAGTGTCCACCGAGTCCTGACTGTTATCAAGAATGAACGTAATAACGTACCAGTATCATAAGCATAGGCATTGTCCATATGACAGTATATGCAACATGATACTACCCCTCACGCTCGATGCCTAATACATAACGCCATGTCTTACTTACAGCGCACCGAGCTCTATCATAAACTGCCTTTGGTGCGCTCCAAATATGGGCAAAGGAGGGGATCAAAGAAATGGAAACGGTAGTGATGAACCGGCTCGAGAAGAATATGACGATACAAGTTGAGAAAGAAAGGCCATAGAGACCTTCCGGAGAGTCGGGCAATCCCCACACCCCAACGAGCACTCCTTCTGCAAAGACCATATATGCGACCATCATTAAATCATCAGATAACAAAATAGAAAAAAAATCCTGTGACAACTATGCATTGAGCACACCCCATTCGCTCATCATGATACAGAGCAAGTCCCGTTGCGGTACTTACCTCCGTGGGTATCGAGAAGTTGTTTGGAAACAGGTAGCAATGTGACGGGATACATTCAGAGGACATTGTGCACGGCGATCTTGACGATGGATGGCGGGTAGTCTTTTCTTCGCCAGACTATTTTCACCACCTGTAACAGTGCGGGTCACAACTAGTGGTACGTGTAGTCATACAGCTATTCGCACCACATATGCATCATATGCTAGCCATATCACCGAGTTGATGATAAACAGGAGAGTATGACGCCTTATGTCTACCAACATCTTCCATTCATTTGCTATGATTATAGATATCGTGCTGTGACACTCACCTCTAAAACCTCTTGGCCACATAACCCTCACGCACTGCAGGCAGAACATACATATGGCTGTGCTGAATGCTAACACGGACAGTGTGAGTCCGTCCTTGATGACATATGCCGGAATGTCGTTAGCATGCACACTATTTCGCCTGGCATCCAGCATGGCGCGCAGATGTGTTGTAAGTTGTAGCAGTGGTAAAGGTGACAGAAACCAGAGATGCACTGTGCATACTATGAGGTCAGCGCCCTTCATTCCACTCACTCACAACAAACGCACCTTTCGGACGACATAGAAATTTCAGGATATGAGGGGCCAAGTCTTCCTGGAAAAAAAGTGGGGATAATTCTGGACGTTTGGCCTCGATCACCCCGAGCCAGAACAATCTCAGCATCGTCACGTCAATACGACTCACGAACATCACAAAAAAAAGCCTACATAAGGGCCAAGAATATCCCAGCCAACCAGTCGAGCGTCGTTGAAATCAGTGCCTGTCCGTTGTGAGAGTATACAACCTTTGGGACACCGATGCCCAGGATCACACCCGTAGTGAGCAGGCGGTATCCTGTCAGCTCTATCCCCAGAGGCATTGTGGGTTGCCGATCATTTTCCGGTGTATTATCCTCTCTGGGCAATGTGAGCGACGAAGAGGCGGCAAGTAAGCCGCATGAATGACTGACGTCGGTTCTGGACTAGTACTCTTTTGCCGCTCAACATCATTTACTGTGTCAGAGGCTTCCATCGACAATAAATTGTCATGCATGGCGTGAAGGAAACTCGAATGGAAGTAGGAATAGTGGCGAGGCGTGGACAATTGCTCCCATATTCAATCCGACGAGCTATTGTAAGGGGATGCTGTGTGGGCGTTGACAGGTCCCAGTCTGATGGTGACGATGGTTATGGTGATGATGTCCGGCCATGGCGGTAAATGTCACGCGTCAGATAGACAATGATCACGTGGATTTGACGCGAGTTGGCTTGACCTCGTAATACTGTATACCTCATAACCTATACCCTCAACCTCTACATAGTGCAACCCTTGACTTCACTTTCATCCATACTGAAGTGATGCGCCGTGCACAGAGCGTACGACACCATACCCGCGCGTCTGTCTCTATAACCGGGACGAACGACATGGGCGTGCTGAAAGAAGTCTCTGAAGAGTCCACCGAAGTTTCGCTTCGGAGACAACTCCTTGACAAATCGAAAGAGAATGACAAAGTACGTAGCCCTTTAAAACTCTTTCCTTTGTCGCTGATTTGAATTTGGCTTCTTCCATTATTCAGCTCCGAGACCAAATTCAGGCACTCCAGGCGCAGCTCGGGCAGCGGCCACCCATCGAGGCTATTCAGGAGCTGCGAAAGGAATACAGTAACCTTGAGCTCATTCTGCAAGGCACGCAGCGCGAGAATGAACGGGCCATGACTGAACTAGAGAGGTTGGCAGGCTACATAGTCTGAAAGACAGTTGCTAACAGTCTGCGTTGACAGGGGTAGACAAAGAGAGAAGCTTCTTGAGCGCGAGCTCGAGAAACTGGCTGGAAACAATTGGCAGGTGCGCGTGCTAACCACGCCTACTCTCCGTGCGCACAAGCTTACCCTGTGCCCTTGCTGCTCCCTATTCCACGTACTCGTATAGGCTAATCTCGAGATTGCATCTGCCGGTGTCTCTAACCCACTCCCCTCGCGTACCACTGCAGCTCTATTTTCTCCCCCAGTGCAGCACATTGCATCGCCAACCCCAGCCGACGGTAATTTAACCTCAAAGGCAAACGTGGAAGCGACGATGGCGCATGTGGAACAGGTACGTTTATTGGTCCTGGGCATGGAGGAACGCCTCCGTGTGCGGGAGGAGAAGCTTGTCAAGACGATGGAGAAAGCGGATCAGGAGAGTCATAGATTTGAGGGGCTGAGCAAGGATGTGCTACGAGCGAAGAGCTGAAGGAGGGCGCCCACAGCACACTGTCATGTTCATAGATGAATCTCGCTTTGCTGCATTTGTACTGTTCGTGTTTTGTGTACAACCTAACTATGCTATCTGTATTCTTCATTCAAGAAGTGGTTTGAGATGAGCGCGAATGATCGCAAGTAACACAGAAAAATGGCATTGTTTTGAAGACAAAGAGATAGATGTTGTAACTGGAACACAGAGAAAACAACTGGACTGTGGTGGAACCTCTGAGGGTAAACAACGAAACATTCAAAGTGTAATGGTAATGCTTCAGATCAAGTACAGTAGTTCTCGTGGATGGGTGGATGGCTGAGATTTGTGGAACAGAAGTGGACGAATGGAGGAGGATGTAGGAATGCCGTATGCAGCAAGGTCAGCAGCCGGAACTATTCAAAAATCTAAATCAATCCTCAGAAAATTCGCGCAGCCCCCAAAAAACTGCAGGCGATTCTGTAAGCTAAATAAAAACTGCCTGTGCCATTGAAGGGTCGAAAGTCGAGTCAGAGGGCGAGATGGGGGGTGTATGCATTGTGAGTCAAACCGGAGTCAATCTTCCGCGGCTTGCTGTGGCACAAACGCATCCGAATCCGCGCAGGTCTGTGCGTCCGTCTGGTTGTTGGACCGTGCGTGGGAAATCCATCGGAGCACAAACGACAAATCGTCGTTTCTCGTTCATCTTTCGCCCCCACCAACCCACTCCCGCACCACCACCTTCTCCTGCTCCCCCTGCTGAGAACATCGTATTTTCACTAACTTCCCTCGCAGAAACACATGGCTCGTACCAAGGTAAAATTAATCAAACCACTTTCTTTCACTATTCCGTCCGCTGACTGATTTCGTCGTTATCGCCAGCAAACCGCTCGCAAGTCCACTGGAGGTGGGCAACCTTGCGCCGGGTGAAATTCCTTAAAAGTAAATTCTGACTTGTCATATCTAGGCAAGGCCCCCCGTAAGCAACTCGCAACCAAAGCCGCTCGCAAGACTGCCGCCGCCGTACGTATAATATTTTTGGCATCGTTTGACGTCGCCGTCGCCGTCATGGCCGTTGGGGTCACGTGCTGATGGTTGACTTTGTCCCTTTAGGCTACTACTGGTGGCGTGAAGAAGCCGCACAGGTTCCGCCCTGGTACCGTCGCGCTTCGTGAGATTCGCCGGTATCAGAAATCGACGGAGCTTCTCATCCGCAAACTCCCGTTCCAACGTCTCGTTCGTGAGATCGCTCAGGACTTCAAGGTAAATCGCCGTTGTGGTTCCCGTTATGTTGCATGGGGGCTGTGCTGACTACACGTGTTTGCTGTGCAGACTGACCTGCGCTTCCAATCCTCGGCTGTGATGGCGCTTCAGGAGGCTGCTGAGGCCTATCTTGTGTCCTTGTTCGAGGACACCAACTTGGCTGCCATTCACGCCAAACGTACGTTCACCTTCTCTTTACTCTCGTTATACCGATGTTCATTGTGCATATCTTGTAGGTGTTACGATGTACGTTATCAAGACAAGTTCTTCGATTGCTGTGTATCACTGACGAATCTCCCTGTAGCCAACCCAAGGATCTTGCTTTGGCCCGTCGTCTCCGAGGCGAGCGGTCCTAAACGATTTTCTTGGTTTACTTTCACGTTTATCCCCGTTGCCCATAATCAGTTATCTTGCGCCTGCTTGTGCTGTTGATGCAATGGGATAGTTTGGTTGTGTCTGTACAGTTATCTTAAATGTGCTTGAGGATTGAAATGACCCTTTTCGTCTGCTTGGTAAATATATATGTATGGTCTCCTGCAGTGCAGTAACACGACAGTTTCTGGTGAGTGGGAGGCATGGGTGCGAAATGATCGAGATCTGGGTCATGAGACTCGATATCGGTGATATCTGATATCTGACTATCTGACAGAAGTGGGCCTGTGACCTTGTGACAATTTTGGTGGCGTTGTTTGGCGGCGTTTCCAATTCTCATTACCTCAATTATTACTCTCATTGTCTCAATTATTTCGGAAGGCTGCAGGGAAGCACAAGCACCGTGACAGCAGACAGTTTCAACGGCAGTCCCGCAGCACAGTATCCACTTCCATATGGGATTTCGGCAGAAAAGCGGAATGGCGCGTTAATCGGCTCAAGCTCATTCTTTTGTCCGTAAAGTCTAGTACGACTTGTCACCGAGTTCCGGCACGAAGACTTCTGTCATCTCTATCACCGTAACGCAATTCACACCCTCATATCATATGGTTGCGTGACTATGTTGACACCCCCGGCGTATCCGTTTCCCCTGTTCTTGGTACATTCCTGCTCAGGGTTGCCCATTCTGTTCTACCTTCTGTTCTACTTCTGACTGTTGATTGTTTCAAACAGATGGGCGCATCCCACCCGGTACGGGCTATTCTAGTTCCCGGAGTAAATCACCGCCCATGTTTGGTCAAAAAATTCCGTGGGGGAACCGAACTGACACATATAACATATTGCGCACTCCACATCCATTCATTCATGCGATCAAGCGTCTCTCAGGTTTAGCCAATGTCGCGTCTCCTGACGGCAACGTGTCTTCGCCTTAACCGAAAGTTCCATGCATCTTCTTGCCGTGGTATATCAAGGGCAAACTTCTCCTCAGGGTCACCTGTGCTTTTCTCCCTCCCGCCCCTCGACTTCGATATGTCCCCATCTAAGAGCGAGCCCTCGACTGTTCGTCTCCCCCAACCTATCCGAACTCAGTTAACGGATCCCACCGACTCAACGGACAAGTCTCAATCCCCACCGTCCGTAGGCCCGGGGGCATTTGATCCCTCCGTGATCCCACCATCCCACCCTGACAGATCGCGTACAATTGTTCTGTGCTTCGATGGGACGGGCGATTATTTCGACGCGGACGTATGTTCTATACCCTGTTTACCATGTCTCCCTCCCCGACGATTCTCGCTTGCAGAATTCGAACATCGTGCAGCTCTTCTCGATGCTCAAGAAGGATGACAAGAGTCAGCAGGTGGTCTACTATCAGGTTTGCAGGATCTGGTTGTTCGTTCTTGTGAGGCGATCGTTCAAATGCAAGTATTCTAGGCTGGCATCGGGACGTACACGATACCTGAGATCGCGACACCGTTCTGGTCAAATGTGCAAAAGAAGGTTGACATGGCTATTGCCAACCACCTCGATGCCCATGTCATGGGTGCGTCGCTCCTATTGGAGTCTTTTGCGCCTCCAGGATCATTTACGAGTATTGCTCTTTTCAGGGGGATATGAATTTTTGATGGAGAATTGTACGTCCATCGGAAACCATTTTCCGTCTGCGTGCGGAGTGCCTCATTTGGCTTCTGGGTGCTAGATCACGCAGAGGATAAGATATGCATTTTCGGGTTTTCGCGCGGCGCTTACACCGCTCGAGCGCTAGCCGGGATGCTCCATAAGGTTTGCGCCCATTACATCATGACTTGGTCGAATGTAACCCGATCGGTCGCAGGTTGGCCTGCTCCCCGCAGGAAACCACCAGCAAGTTCCCTTCGCGTATAAGATGTTCAGTCGCGATGACAAAAGCAAAACTGGGTGGAAACAAAGCAATGCATTTAAGAAGGCTTTCTCAATCGATGTTCAGATAGAATTCATCGGCGTATGGTATGCTCCCTTTTCAGCTTGAGCGTTACGGATGGGCTCGACACTTAATGCTCGGCGTAGGGATACGGTTTGCTCTGTCGGGATAGTGCCTCGTCACCTGCCATTTACAGCCTCTAATACTGCTATCCGTTACTTCCGCCATGCCATGTCCCTCGATGAACACCGTGCCATGTTCAAGGCCAACCATTATCAATTTCGGCGCTCAGAGGACGAGAAAGGTATCAAGCCCGGAGAGATGCCGCGGTCAAACCACCGCTTCCCTCACTACCACAGTAAGCATCACCAACACCACAAGGGTAAATCGAACGATGAGGCACACGACGACGGACCTACTAAGACTACTGACGTGAAGGAAGTTTGGTTTGCTGGGTGTCACTGCGGTAAATTTCTTCTTATCATGTAGGTAGCGTGCTTGGTCCTGACACCATCTCGTAGACGTTGGTGGGGGATCGGTCCCGAATGGCAGACGGAACAGCTTGGCCAGAATCCCACTTCGTTGGATGATTCGCGAATGCTTCGTTACCAACACCGGAATCCAGTTCCACCGCGATTCTTTCAAAGGCACCGGCCTCGATCCTGACACACTCTTCCCCGTCATACAAAAACGGCCCGAGGCAATAAAGCCATCTACCTCGATGGTCACTGAACTCAGGGCTTCTGCTCACGAGGCAGAGGCGAGTGAGGCCACCCTCACGGACAACGTGGAAGCGCAGGGTTCGCCGTTAGCAGCGTCTTCTTTCAAATCAGAAGAGGAGGAGGAACTGGAAGACGCGCTGAGTCCGATCTATGATGAGTTGAAAGTTCAGTTTAAATGGTCTATATTCTGGTGGATTCTCGAAATTTTCCCTCTGCGCCATCGCGTGCAAAACCGGAAAGAAATATCGTGGCCGTGGCGGCATTACTGGTCGTAAGTTTTTTTTTGCCAAGTTTCTCTGGTCCCCGTTCTATGTCACTCATTTGGGCGTGATTTCTTTCTCTCCTCAGGTCCAATTTGGGTGACCCCCGCCTAGTTCCAGAACCAGTTCGTGAACTTAAAGGGCTGGACAAAGTTCATGTACACCGTTCCGTGAAGACAAGGAAGGATGTCGAAAATCTGGAAGGGGGGAAGTATACGCCTAGGGCGAAGTTCGAACACTTGGAGTATGAGTGGGTGGATTGAATACGCTCGCAATGTGTGCCGCAGATTCCGCTTCCCTTCTTTCCCGAAGCTGCTTTCGCAGCTTCATCTTATACTTGATCATCGGTTTCGTTGCTTACATTACCATTTGTATCCATGATATGTCTCTCCTTACAGAAAACACTCTCTAGCCTCTATTGTATGCTTGGACTGTAAATGTGTATATACGCTCCTATTTTCTCCGATGTCAGTCAAGGTGTGAGCAAGCCTTGTCGTGACAGATCACACGTACATGTGGCCCGCGCTAACGTCGACAGCATATATACCCATATCTCGTATATAGTATGTGATTACCACCATCGGTAGTACCGAGCGCCCTCAAGTTTCTTCCAGCCGAGTCCGAGTCCGGCGCAAAGCACAGCGGAACAGCCTGAGGTCGCCGCGGGGGGCTTAGCTCCGAGCCCTCCGACGGAAAGCACGGCCCCAAGGCCCGCCAATCAAAATAGTAGATCTATGGGGCGGCCTTATTTCGGTCGTGCTGCTGTAGTGCGTGCGATGCATGCTCAGCACCTCAATACGTGGCGGTCCGTGAACCACGGCTCGAATTTGGAAGATCAAGGGCATGTGGTTAACTTATTTTGCATGCGCTAGGACGGCAAGCGCAGACTCGAATACATTAATTGAGGAATAAAAATAGAATAGGGCACGGCGACTCTCCTCTCATTTAAGCTACTACTGTACCTCAGAATTCTTTCATTGAAACATAAAAACGCCTTTGAGTCCTTAGGTCATTGTAGGGAAGTTTGGGAAGTTGACTTGCCTTCGATGTCATCTTCCCATGATTGACAGTGTCCTACCGGCGGATCAGCAGTTGGATGAACGCGCCTTCGTTAATATTCTCGCGCGCACTGGTCTGACTGTACTTCTCACAAGTTCTCAGATCTGCTGTTGATAAGGATCGTCAGGGTATAGGATACATGAGTTGAAGGGAGACTTGCTCCAGAGCTCAGATCGTTCAGCCCCGCGGTTGAAATGAAAAGCCGTGACTGCAGGCCGGGGAATTTGCCAGTGCACTCCCGGAGTTGTCTTGGGACCGGGCCATTCGTCATATCATCTACACTTCAGTTGCCGCCCAACGATTTCAGTTGAAAATAGCGCCCACCCAGTGGGTACTTGCTTCCAGAGTAGGAATTAAGTTACATGGCGTAACACTTCACAGCTCCATGACCAGGCTATTCCCGCGAGTGCGATGAACGAGGCACTACTCCTCAATTGCTGATTGCGTTCGTAATATCGCGCGCTAACTTTTCTCTTTTACCTCCACCTTCGGTCGGCGTGCCATTTGGACCACCCCAAAAGCTCCTTTTTTTGAGCATTGAAGTATGTGTCCCTTCTATCAAGCGAATGAGCTAGCACTGAATGCTATCTACTTTTCCCTTTTCTACTTTCTGCAGTGCATCATTTAATACGTCCGCCGAACGTCGTGCAAGGCTCCACCGCCAGCTCCCCCTCAGGCTCGGGAAGTGAGCCTCCACCTCGGCAACGACGCAAGCCGGGGCGCGTTCCAGTATCATGTGCGGAATGTCGACGGTGCGTACTACCAACGCCCGTCATCGTCACACTCGACGTTTCTTGCTCAAGTTCCCGCTAGACTCAAGTTGAGATGTGATCGAAAGGCACGTGTACTTGTAATTCGAGGCGGGTGCGGGGTTTGAGAAGTTGTTGCTTGTGCTGGGGCGTTTTGTCCCTCTTATAGGTCCCTTGTGATACCTGCGTCAAACGTGGGTGTGCGGCGACTTGTCCCAATGGTTCGTCGTTCTGATATATCACCAATCGTGGACCGGATCTCGGCTACTTCTCGGACGTATGCACTGACACTTCTTGCCAGGTACCCACCCTACGAGGCGAAGCAACCCAGAGTATGTGGACTATATGCGCGGGTCGACCCTTGCCGAAAGCTTGCTAATCCATACCCAAGCTCGATCTCAGCGCATGTTAAACAGCAACATGCGGCGCAAATTGAGCGCCTGACTCGCCGCATTCGCGTACTCGAGCAAGGCCTTGGCGATGTTTATTCTACCATCTCGGATGAGAAACACCCACTTTTGAAGGATGAGAGCGTGCTAGCGTCGGGCCCCTCGCCCCCTGGATTTAGGACAGGCCCGCCGATGCACCATGATTCGTCCACTTATCCGGATGACATGATCAATCACTTTGGTACGTCGTGAAGCCAATGTTTCTACCGTGCAGGGGGTGAGAGTTCAGGGACATCTAGGTACGCTCAACATCGGTCCAAGAGGAGGCTCGTGCTTCTATGGCGCGACCGCTAGAGGAGAAGTAAGTGCGGTTCAGTCTAACACAAAACCTGCCGCTTTGCAGTACTTTTTATCCCATTGCCATCCGCTCACGTTCCTCGTGTCCAGTTTCTTCTCAGGACTAGCCGACACTGGCAAAGGCGCGATGCCCCATATATTCGATGCACACGATTGAGCGACCGCGTCCTGTCACTTCCATTTCCAGAGGCACCGCCAGAACCTCTCACACCAGAAATCCGCCAGATGGTCCATGACCATCTTCCTCGCTTCGAAGACGCGCGGGGGGCATGCGAGCTCTTCTTGAACTATTCGGCATACATGTCCGTAGTTCTGCTGGTAGTTGACCTGCTCTTTAATACTTACTGACAAACTGGATAGGACCTCGTCCTTGACGAGGGAGGAATTATTGCATATTCTCGAAACCGTGTACCAAAACAAGTGCGTACCCTTTTTGCTTTGCCTGATATACTTCTGTTGTTGAGGTTTTTATACAGGAGCGCCGACCCGGAGCCTATCACACATCACCTGAGCCTCCTTTACATCGTGCTTGCTCTATCAAGATTACTGTACGGCGAGGACAACTATACCGTGGAATCACAAGACTATTTCATGTTATCTCGCGTGGCATTAACCCTCGATTCGCCAGTGACGACTACCACTGTCACCGCCGTACAGACCATCGTATGTGGCTTACTCACCTGTTACATGCGAATCTTTGAGCAATACAGGTTTACATGGCCGAGTACTTGTTGCTGAGTGATGTCCAGATCGATCCAACAAGCTGTGCTAGGGCATGGGTGTACATCGGGATAGCCATGAAGCTCGCCCATAGTGTAAGTCCTGTATAGTTGTCATTCTTTGGCGGCCGACTCTCACATATAACAGATAGGTCTTCGTGAGTACTCTCGGATGGGACCATTGGGTTTATGTTTTAACGTATCCTTATAGATCTTCGGGGCGAGAGGTTCCGGCTTGAGCAACATGAAACTAAAAGGCGTGACCGAGTTTTTTGGCACCTCCTTTCATCCGACGTGTGGGCGGTGAGTCTGCAAAACTCCTTTCATTTGTAGACAACAGGTTTAAATATATTGTATACATCTAGAGTTTCACATCCGGCCGACCGCCGGGTACATCGTTAAGCTTCGTCGATTGTGGTCTTCCCGATGACAACGAGGAGCAGGAGGGGAGCGATGGCAGAAAACTCATGGGTTGTACGTCTTCCCATTCTTCCACCAGCGCTCTTACGCAATATCACCCAGACCACCGTTGGAATTACGAGTTCATTAAGTTGTTGTCTCGGGTATTGGCTATTGCTTTTACCTCACGGCCGCCTCCCTATGCGGCCATCCTTGACCTTGACAGGAAATTAAGAGACTTTTACGTACCACCACACCTAAGACTTCAGTGGACGGGCCAAGAGTCATGGGACAATCTGCTTTGGATCAAGCGATGGGTTGTACTTTCCAACAAGGAATGGGGTAAGCAGTTGTCTTGAGTTTCGACACGCGCGTTAGATGGAGCTTCTTGCAGCACTGTTGAACATCCACCGCGCATATTTTTCACAAGCGCTTCGCGAAAATCCCCTCGATCCTCTCAGACACAGATATGGTCTCTCAGTCATGGCGCTCTACCGCTCGTCGTTCCGACTAGTCGAGGGCTGCACGAAGATCTGCCAAGCGTGCCCGCCAAACTTTCAATTCTTCCGCACGAATTTTGCCAGTTCGAAGGTGCTTTCGGTGGTCGTACGTGTTTCTCGCCCAAGTCGTACTCCCCGGAACTTTGCCATAGCGCTTCGCAGATCGTGATGTGTTTGCTTGTGTCTTCTGCCCCCAAATCGAACTTGGCGATGCCTGCTCTGGACGTGCTCAACAAAGCTGTTACGTTGTTTGAGACTGGTATTGAGAGTGGCAGTATCCATATGTCCGAGAATATGGTTGGTCGCTTTGCTATAGTACGTGACCTCATGCTAATAGTGGAGTCTCCACAGGAAGCCGTGCGCAACATGCACCGCGAAGCCCATGAGGCAGTAGAAAAAGCCCAAAGTTCTGGCAATCAATCGCATATCCCATTGCGTTCTGACGAGCTTGACCGGCTCTCTGGCATGACACGGCGCGAGCAGGCGGCTGCGTCTCTCGACATGCCCGAACATCTGGCAAATGATTATCGCGTGATAAGCGGGCTCGATGCTCCGATGGCATCTCACCATTCGCCGGCAGACTCCTATACGCCACCTGATCCACGACTTGTAGAACAAGTAGAAATGGTGAGCTCCGGCGCCTCGACGCCCAACAGGGCGTTCCCAGGTGAGGAAGACTTTAGCACGGTGTCCGTAGAGCAAGAGCTGCTGCGGAGACAGCCGTATACGGCCTGTAGGGTATTACAACGACAACAACCATATATCCTGGACGCCTCGTGGCAGGATTTTGTCGCGCAGCTGGGGTTCTGAGACGATATGTTACGTTTGTTTTAGTTACGTTTCGTGATGTACATGATATCAGTTTTGGAATGGAGTCAATTCATGCAAGACCGGGGTATGAAATTGATTTGGCATTTATCCATTCGATCCACACAATAAGGGCGACCATTTACGTTGAGCAATGTATGGCGAGGTATGGCGTGCGTGGAAGTCGAGTTTAACTTACATCACGTGACACGAACAACTTTTCTGTCTGGTGCTCGGAAATGTCTCTTTGTACCATCGTCCTCCGCCAATAGTTTTCTCGCCGCTTCATGACATATATACCCAGTCATGCCCTTGCAAGACTTCGAAACTACAAGTATAAGGGCGTGGACAGGTGCGATCGTACGATCTCTCATTCTGTGCGGGCGATCGATGAACATCCTTTTGAAGGTCATTACTCTCAAACTATGTATTGAACCCGTTCTGGAACTGGTTCGTCACTCTTTGGCCGGAGTGGGTCGCGCCAAACATGGTACGCAACCAGGCTCGCGGTAATAGGTGCATCTATAGACGTTGCATATACGTGACCTGCAGATAACGCTGTCCGGCCTGGCAATCGTGCTGCTCAATTTCGCGACGTTAGTATTCTATGATCCTGCGTACCTAACTGAGAAGGGGGGCGCGACGGGCCCGCCAAATTGGGTGTACTTTACGTGCGTGTTTTTTCTTTCTTTGCATCGTCCGTGAAAAAATCGGAGCTGCCCCGATGTGCTGATTCGGACGCGACGAAAACACAGATGGGCCGCCGGCCTATTTCTATATCAAACTTTCGACGCGATAGATGGGTCAGTATTACTTTCCATGCTGTGATTTTGACGCGACGCGGGACCGACGGTCGGGGGGCGAATGCTTGGGGGGACAGGAAACAGGCGCGTCGGACGGGAATGGCGGGTCCTCTGGGCGAGATGTTCGATCACGGTTGCGTCCTGACCCTTTTCGAGTCTGATGTATTGACTAAACCACCTTTTAGGATGCGATGCCCTTAATACCACAGTGAGTTGCCGTGGCGGAGCGCCCTCTTTTTTTTTTCCGTGCGCGTTGACACCGATTTAGCTCGAGGTCATCCTCGCCTCCTACGCACTGAATCTCGGTCGGTCGTGGTGGACCGTTGCTTCGCAAGTTGGCTCGCTTGCAAGCTTTTATTTAACCACTTGGGAGGAATACCACACTGGTTTGATGGTGTACCTTTTCATGTTCCACTCGCTCTGATATCCAAATCAAGGCCAACTATACCTCGGAGTTTTCTCTGGCCCTGTAGAAGGTATTCTTATGATTGTCGCAATATTTATTATAACTGGCTTTACTGGTACGTCTGAGATTGCCGACTACGACCAAGCGTTGAACTCGGCGTAGGGCCTAGATTTTGGGATCAAAACATTTTGTTGCTTATGCGACTAGAAAACGTCGAATGGATAGCTTCGCGCGTCCCTGACCTCCCCATAAATGTGTGTTTCATGCTTTTCGCAGGATTCGGCCTAGCCTTCAACATCGTCACAAGGTTCGCACCTATCTTCTTCGGTTCCGTTTTTACTGATTTGTGGCCAGCTACATCAACGTATTTAAAGCGCGTCGTGCATCCCAGGGGTCCGTGGTGAAACCACTACTATACCTTCTTCCGTTTCCTGCGTTTGTCTTCATGCAGCTCGCGTGGCTGAATCAGCCATCCTTGCAAAACTCAGACATCATTAACTCGCCTGTATTTGTCCCGTTTCTCTGCGCCTGGGGTCTACAATTTGCGCATGTTGTCGGACGGATGATCATTGCACATGTCACCAGCCAGCCCTTCCCGGTTTGGGACCCGATGTACATCTGGAGTATCATTGGTGCCATTGACGCAAATATGCCATTCCTTTTCAGCAGGTAAGATTTGGCAGATGGGCCACGCGGCTGCGGTGCTGACCTGGCATGTGACTAGACCACCGTTGATTCAGCACTCATCCAAGATGACTGAGAAGTTCGTGTACGTAGTACTGGTTGTCGCATTTGTGACATATGCACGCTTTGTGGTGCTGGTCATTTCTGACATCACGAAGTACCTGGGAATTGCATGCTTGACTGTGCGCAGAAGAGATGCGAACGGCGTATGGAAGAGTGGGGTTGGGATGAAGCCCGTTTGCACGATTAGATAAGATTAGATGTGCTGCTTACATAGACTGGTGCCGTCGCCCATGGGAGACTCGGACAGGGAGACTCGGACTTGGATGTACGTTCTGTGTTTTTTGAATCACTGGCTTCTAACTGCGATATCAAGCTAAGCGAAGGCCACCAACAAACGTGTGACTCGATTGAACTCGACTATGACACAACTAACTGTTCGTGTTGGGGTGACTTGGTGTGACATGGTGGTCATGGCCAAGTCACGCCAAGTAGTA
>WNFQ01001267.1_pt1 | contig 18460 bp, 15 predicted proteins | sample 5400171 | NCBI WGS metagenome assembly WNFQ01 (sample SAMN13153356, study PRJNA577476) | soil metagenome | isolation source: 20 cm soil under Madrone tree | place: USA:California | collected 2016-06-14 | reverse complement strand
GGATAGCGTTACTGAATAGCGCATTCTGTCTGCCGCAACCTCATGGCAGATGTAGATAAGAAAAGTCACGTTCTCACATGCAAACGAATGCGAGGCGTTTGCCTTTCCATCAGTTTTCAGCTTGGGGCAAGGGAGATTGAGAAGGACGAACCTGCGCTCGGGCCGGAGCGACGTCGGGAGAGAATAGGGTCTATCGCGACTCAGGAGCACTCATCATGGAAGAAAAGACAAGATAGGATAAGGGCACAGCTTCGCTTCACAACGATTCTTACGAAGTGCTACTGATAAATAGTTTGCGCGAGCAATCGCAACAACGACTAAACGAGAAAGGCCAATATACTCCGGCTGATGGTAAGAAATTTTGCAAAGCGACTGTTAGCGAGTTACAAGTTTGTTGCCTCGACACGAAGGGAGAACTTGCAATCGTTCAAGACAACGAGAACTCTCTCCCGCTCTATGTCTGGTTTCTCGAATAATTTCCGATCGTCGCTGACACGGGCCTTTATCTGGCGGCTTCTCTAACCTTCTTCTCTTGAAACCCGCGAGTCGAGTTGCCACCCAACTGAGTTTGGTAATAGAGTCAGCGACTATTCGAAGACAACTTTCTTAAGAAGACGCCCAATGAAAATCTCTCTATCTGAAACTTCGCTCCGGGGAATTGCTGAAACCCTGCGCGCTTCCAACGATGCGTTCACGGAAAACTATCCTGGCGAAACGGGACGGCGACAACCCGTGCATACGGTCTATGGCGGCGCGCATCTATTTCGCGCGGACACGGCCCAGCGGCTGGGGCAAGTGGCCGAGCGATCGTTCGCTGAAAACGCGCCGGACTTCGTGATCTTTGCCCGAGCTATCGGCTTGCCAAATGCGAATGAATTGCCCGATGTGCTGGGTTATGCGACCGGTCTCAGACAGCGGCTCAAGGACCAGCCTGATGCTGTGCGCGAAGAGAACAAGCCCGCCTGGCTGGCGCACACAATCCACGCGCGGGTCCAGGAAAAACTGCAACGCGAGCCGGTTGAGGATTTCCGCATAGACTTTGAAGACGGTTACGGCAATCGCCCCGATCAGGAAGAAGATGGTCACGCCGAATCGGCCGCAATCGAAGTTACCCGCGGACTGGCAGCGGGGACCTTGCCACCATTCATCGGCATTCGGATTAAACCTTTCAACGAAGAGTTACGCGCCCGGAGCATGCGCACCCTCGATATCTTTGTCTCGACGGTAGTGGCTGAGAGCGACGGCAGACTGCCGGAAAATTTCGTCGTCACCCTGCCCAAAATTACTACTCCCGAACAGGTGGGGGCGCTGGCCGATCTATTTGATCAGCTCGAGAAAAAGATTGGCCTGGCCGGCGGAACTTTGAAAATGGAAATGATGATCGAGACTACTCAGTCCGTCATCAACAGCGAGGGCAGGATCAATCTTCCCCTGCTACTGCGGGCTGCGCGGGGACGCTGCACGGCAGCGCATTTCGGCACTTACGACTACACGGCCAGTTGCAGCATTACGGCTGCGCACCAGCACATGATGCATCCCGCGTGCGATTTCGCAAAGCACATGATGCAGGTTTCATTCGCCGGCACCGGCATCTGGTTGTCGGATGGCGCGACTAACATCATGCCGGTCGGGCCGCATCGCGCCACATCGGGAATGCCGCTATCCCAGGATCAGACAGAAGAGAACCGCGCGGTAATTCATCGCGCCTGGAAGTTGCACTACGATCATGTCCAGCATTCCCTTATCGGCGGTTTTTATCAGGGATGGGATCTGCATCCGGCGCAACTGCCGACCCGTTACGCCGCGGTCTATGCGTTTTTCCTGGAGAGTCTGGATGCGGCGTCCGAACGCTTGCGCAACTTTGTCGCGAAGGCCGCCAAAGCAACGCTGGTCGGCGATGTCTTTGACGATGCCGCGACCGGGCAGGGCCTGCTCAACTATTTCCTGCGCGCGATAAACTGCGGCGCCATCACCAAAGACGAAGCATTAAGTCTTTCGGGATTGACGCTGGCAGAATTGCAATCAGGCTCTTTCGTCAAGATACTGAAGAGCCGGACATGATGAAATCGTTTCGTTATGGTCCATTCTGAACCCTGGACTCTTTTCATTAGCACCGTGGCTTTAGCCCGGTGAACTAGTGGTTGGGTTGGGCAGGAAAACCGTTTAAACGGTTTCGCGTGAGGTCGGATACAAACGTCACCGGGCTAAAGCCACGGTGCTAATGAGACTGTTACGAGCAAGGCCACAACAACCTGCCGGAAGGAGCTCAACGATGAAAGCTTGGAAGAGGATTGTTTCGGCTATCATGGTTTCAACTGCTATCACGGCAACGCCGTTCGCAAAGAAACTTAGAAATCATCAAAGCGACAGTGCCGCCGACCTTAGGATGAATTCGAGAATCAATCGCTTTGCGCCGACTACTTTGACGGCGAACACTGCCAGTCTATCGCTGAACGATCGTCAGGCGCTATTGAAGATTATCGCCGCCGCAAAACTCTTTGACCCGCTTTATCTTCGTCAGATTTGGAGCGGCAACGAGGCTTTGTTAAAGAAGCTGCAAGCCGACCAAAGCCCGCTCGGTCGTCTGCGTCTGCACTATTTCATGATCAATAAGGGCCCCTGGTCACAGCTCGACGCGAACGAGCCGTTCATCGAGGGCGTTCCGTCCCGCCCACCTCAAGCCAACTTTTATCCCGACGACATGACTAAGGATGAGTTCAATGCCTGGCTGAATACCTTGTCGCCCGAAGAGAAGGAAAAAGCCACCGGTTATTTTTACGTCATTCGTCGTGATGCTAACGGCAAGTTGAAAACCGTGCCTTACAGTGAGGAGTATCGCGAGTTTCTCGAGCCCGCTGCGAAACTCTTACGCGAGGCCGCGGTCCTGACAACTAACGCGACGCTAAGAGATTTTCTGAATAAACGCGCGACTGCATTCGCCTCGAACGATTACTATGATAGCGACGTGGCGTGGATGGATCTGGACGCTCCGATCGATGTCACGATCGGGCCTTACGAGACCTACGAGGATGAATTGTTTGGTTATAAAGCCGCGTTCGAAGCGTACGTCACTCTGCGGGATGAAGCGGAATCGGCAAAGCTGAAGAAGTTCAGCCAGTACCTCCAGGAAATCGAAGACAACCTGCCAATCGATCCGCGTTATCGCAACCCAAAACTCGGCGCGGCATCGCCGATTCGCGTGGTCAATGAAGTGTTCAGCGCTGGTGAAGGAAACAGCGGCGTGCAAACCGCCGCCTTTAACTTGCCGAACGACGAGCGCGTGGTTAAGGAAAAAGGCTCGAAGCGACTCATGTTAAAGAACGTGCAGGACGCAAAGTTCAATAAGATTCTGATTCCGATTTCGCGGGTCGTGCTCGATCCAGCGCAGCAGAAAGATCTCGCGTTCGAAGCCTTCTTCACTCACATCCTGATGCACGAGTTAATGCACGGACTGGGTCCACATAACATCACCGTCGACGGCCGCGCCACCACTGTGCGTCTGCAACTTAAGGATCAATACTCGGCCATCGAGGAAGCCAAAGCAGACATGACCGGCCTCTGGGCTTTGCAATATCTAATCGACAAAGGCGTGATCGACCGGACGATGCAGCGCACGCTGTACACGACGAATCTGGCCAGCATGTTTCGTTCGGTGCGATTCGGCATTACCGAAGCGCACGGACGAGGCGTCGCCATGCAGTTTAATTATCTAACCGATGAAGGCGCCATTAAATTCAACGATAAAACCGGCACGTTCAGCGTTGACGAGACGAAGATCAGAGATGCCGTGCGTAAGTTGACTCACGAACTGATGACGATCGAGGCCGAAGGTTCTTACGAAAAAGCGAAGGCGCTGCTGGACAAGTATGCGGTGATTCGGCCGCAAATGAAGAGTGCGTTCGATAAGCTGAGCAACGTGCCCGTGGATATCGAACCGATCTTCCCTTTAGCGAAGTAATCATTTGGAGTGCGCCGGCAGAGCGCAGCGGCGACGGCGCTTTGGTTTAGATCCAAAGCGGTGTCGCGCTTCCGCTTGCCACCGCACTCCAAATCAGAACAGACTCCCCTGCTGATCCTCTTCATCAGCCTCGACTGATTCACTCAACCGCGGATAGCTCTCGATCAACTTTGCCGGTCCTGGCATTTGTTTCTCTTCCAGCAGCGCCAACACTTCGAAGGCATTTACTAAACTCTGACCCCGGGCGTGGTTGTTGGTAATCACGAAAGTTTGTTTGGCTTTGTCCGCCACCTGTTTGATCCGCTCGACCCACGGCTCTAGTTCATCTCGCGAATAGAGATAGTCATAGCGCTCGACCACATTCGCTTCTTCGCGAAACCAGTTCTGATAATTCCGTCCATGCAAACGAATGTAGCCGATTGGTGAAGTCACTTCCGCTGACGGTTTGATCGAATTCGCGAACAACGGTTGATCGATGTCGCACAGGCCCACCCTGAGATCTTCCAGCGTCTGCAGGATCCTTGGATTATTCCATGATTCATGCCGCAACTCGACCACCAAAGGGTAATCATGAAAACGCTCGCACAGTTTCGTCAGGTACGTGCGCTCTTCGCGATCATTCTTGAATGACCAGGGAAACTGGATCAGCACGGCGCCCAGCTTCTCGGCCTCCATCAGGGGACTGAGCCCATCGCGAAAGGCCCCTTCATCTTTGTTGGTGAGTTTGTCGCGCTTGTGCGTAAAAACCTTGTGCAGCTTCGCCGTAAAAATGAAATTCGGATTGTGCGCGACGCGTTTCAGCCACGATCTGGCCGTGTCAGGTGTGGGTGGATAGTAGAAGCTGCTGTTGATCTCGGCGGTGTCAAAGTATTTCGACACCAGCGCCAGCGTATCGAACTTTGTGCCGGCGCCTTCGGGATAGACGCGGCCGCGCCAGTCAGCATATGACCATCCGGCAGGACCGACAGAGATATCTCGGAGAGCGCGCACGTTTGGGATTTTGTCCGACAAATTTCCGTTTGTCGAATAATATCTGCGAAGAGAAAAGAGTGTTGAGGCTGGGCACGCGGACGGCTCGTCCGCACTGAGCGCGCAGCGCGACTACGGTCGCTTCAAGGGAAACTTGAGCGCGTATCGGCGCTGGCGGACGAGACGTCCGCGCTCCCAGCATCACGCGGCTGTTACTGTTTGAGGTTGGGCTCTGGGAGTCTTCATTAGGAAGCTTCGAAGGCTAGCCGAAACCACGTCGAGCGAAAGACCAGAAGCCGCCAGTTTCCCCTTCTGATCAGAAAACTTTACCGCCGAGGTCAACTCAGAGGTATCCAAACGCCAACTGCCGCACGGGTTGCCTTCGATCTCGTTAAGCCCAGCGACGAGCGAGCTGAAATCGCGCCGTTCGATGCGCGGCCGCACGATAGTCTCAGCCCACGAGTAGTAAGGATAATCGAGCCGATAAGCCCAGCCACCGGCAAAAGGCGTGGCGATCAAGAAGACTTGGCCGCGCGCGTGATGCGAAATAGCCGTGAACGGCGCACTGTGGCGGGTCGGCTTGAACCCCGACGAACTGAAAATCTCAGGCGCCAGAGTTACCAGCGAGATCTTAGCCTCGGTGTCTTCGTCAACTCTCGATCGGCCCTTGGCAAAGCTATCCAGCGCTGAGGCGATCCGGTTCCAGGGATCGCACCACAGCGATGCGTAGTCATTCGTGCAGGTCAGGACTTTTTCGACATGAGGCAAAACGAGTTCGTAAGCCCGCGCGTCATCACTGACCGGCTCGCTGGCGAGTTGACGCGCCAGAGGCGAGCCCACATCTTCATCAATCGCTGATTCCGAACCCTGTATGACGATGCTGGCACGCACACCGGCTTGCGTGCTCAGCTCTGAAAAATCACCGGCTTCGGCAGCAGCAATCAACTTCTCGCGCAACTCGAGCGCGCGCTCGCCCGTCAGAACGGTCCAAACCGAAAGCACCCCGTCGGTGTCGAAGTGGTTGTTCGTTACCAGATCGATCCCCTGCGTCAACTCTTCACGATCAGGCGCCGATACGAGATTCAAAGCAATCTCAGTCGAAGTGTCTGCCTTTATCGAAGCCGGCGTTTTATTTCCCTTCCAGTGCGAAAAATGAATCGCGTTGTCTACGGTGCCGTCAATAGAAAGTTTCGGCACCTTGGCTATCGCGTCGCTGTAGTATTCGAATTTCATCGGGTTAATTCAATCTTTAGTTGACGAGATATCGCAGCAGACCTTCAAGAATCCTCTCGAGACGAAGACATATTCCCTGTCGTTTTCTATCTCTTTCCCCAATTCATTACGTAAGAGCTTCTTCAGCTCTCCTTCTGGCAGATTTGCATATCTGTTAGCTAAGTTGTTCAGGTCGTTAATCCGTTCTTGTCGTCTCTCTAATAGCTGTGCTCGATTTAACTCAAGCTTAAGTTGCGCGAGAGCACCTTTCCCATCACCCGGCTTCCCAAAAATCAATGTGCCAGTAGCGAACAAGTGATCCTTTGGCTCATCGTCATAAGGTTTATTAGCGGCTCCTCACGACTATAATAGTTGCTCTTGCGCCGATTACATTCCCCACACGCCAGCGTCAAGTTAGGCCAACTACAAACTAGATCAGGAAATTCCGACGTAGGCAAGATATGCTCAACATCGCCCGGATAGGTAGGCGTAATCTTGCTCTCACAGTACGCGCACTTCTCACTAGTCTCATCACGTATGGCCGTCTTGATTGCAGGCTGTCGGTAGCGATATCGAATTGCGTCAGTTAGAGTCCCATCTGTTCTCGCGGTCAAATACTCTTCAGTCCAAACAGCGCCATTGTCGCGTAGAACTTTGGGCTCCTCCAATTTTTCCAACTTTATCATTGTGTCTGCTGAGCTTCTATGACCTTATCAATCGCATCCGATACAAGTTTTTCGAGGCCGATTTGGTTTAACTCGGCGCGCAGCTCAGTTAGTGAGTGCTCGTCCAGTTTCATCCCCGAGTATTTCCGAATTATCGCGTCTACCCGCTGCTCCGCCCAAATTGGCATCGTAAAAGGAAGACCTGGCACATCCCTAAGAATTTCATTCGCCGTTCCTGCCTTGTTCACGAAGTCTAAATATTTGCTGCTCACTTTGTTTTCTTGGTTATAGTCCAAAACGTAGACATTAGAGTCAGCAACTGAACTGATAATAAAAGGATTATGAGTGGCCACAATAAACTGCACGCCCGGAAAGGCAGCTAGAAGCCCAACTAAAATAGTCTGCTGCAACGCTGAATGTAGGTGGTTTTCCGGTTCATCTATGGTGACGACAAAACGGGCGCCTTGTTCCGAGTACATGAATATCTGCCAGGCCATATCGATAATGGAAGCCACTCCACCCGAAACTCCGTCCAACGAGAAGTTTCCGGACCTAGTCATCAACACGACCTCAGGCATTTCAATCATTAACTTTTGAAAGCCGAGTTTGGGAGGTAACACTTTTCTCAGAATACTCTGAAATTGCTCAAAGAGATTCCTCGCCTGAGAGTTGGCAATTACAACCTCGTTGCCGTATCAAAAGTCGCCAGTCCAAGCAGAGCCTGCTTTATAAAGAAGTTGGGAGTCGCTCCGCCCCCCACCGCCCATATATCTGTTACGGACTTGGCCGGAATAGGTATTGAACGCTTCTTCGCGCGTCATAGGCTGGGTTGGAATATTCGAAACAGGTTGATAGTTGTAAACCGGCCGATGGGAGGGTATGTGTAGCCCCTTCACTGGCTTCTGAGGCGCAATAGCGATCTGAAAAGTTTGACTGTTTTCAGGGACAGACAAAGACGAAACTGTTCCATCTTCATAGGTAATCTCTCCGATAGGGTGGCGCGAGGGCTCAGGCTCCCTTCCGGAACTAGACCAAATACTTTTCCAAACATCGGCGAGATAGCGCAGCGCTCCTGTTTTCTTATCTCGAAGAGGTGTGCCAACTAGAGGAATATCCCATCCAAAATGCCTGCATCATAAATTGAGAATCGTAGTCTTGCCTGAGCCATTTGCACCTGTGAGGATTGTTAACCGCGAATGAAACTGAACTTCGACTCGTTCAATTTGCCTCCAAGCATGAATCTCAAGTGATTTGAACATGAGGAATTACTTTTTTTGTGCTTTTAGATGCGACTTCATCGGGACTGAGGGATCTGATTCTTCGCGATGGTAATAAGTGTTCGCAAGGCCTGGTTGACCGTTTCAGAGTCTCGAAAGACCTCGGCAACGTCCGCATCCAGTAAAACGACGTTCGTTCCTTTCATATATTCTTCGTAGAATTTTCCTCTCACCCCGCCACTGAAATCGTACTCGTCGCGCATTTCATCTGTTGATTCTGGATCATTGTTCTGACTCATATTGTCTTCTTTCCTGGCTGCTCGCCTCGCGCGCTGTAATGATTCGAATCCTACCACCACGGTAGACGTGTGACACGACCAAAAGCCGTTGCCCAATTGAGAGGCCCGTTGTTAGGAAACGATCCTCACCAATCGATTGATCCGGGTCCGTGATTGAAACTGCCAACGGATCACCGAAAACACTGGATGCCTCATCGAAGGAGACTCCATGCTTTGTTACATTTCCCGCAGCTTTCGTGGGGTCCCATTCAAACTGCACGCTGCATTATAGATCGGTGGTTCGGAGAAAGTCGCACAGGAATCTCATCCTTCACCTCTGAGTGGTGCTACCCTTCGCCAAAGTTGAAAGCGCGGGAGCGCTCAACCCAAAGTTTTTCGGATTCTCTCCGATAATCGCCGCGGCGAAAAATGAAGGGACGTAACCCGCTTCATTACGGAACCTTTCATCCAACTTGTTCCGGTTAGCGTAGATCGTCCAGAAATTTCTTTGGTAGTTTTCAGTTTCCCGCAGTTGTCTCAGGGTGTCTGTAACCCATCGCGGCCCTTGATTATAACTGAGCAGCACCAGCGTCATGGTTTCCGAATCCTCGCCGAGCTCAGCCATGCGATCGGCGATGTAGTGCGCCGCGGCAGGAGTCATCTTCTCGACGTCGCACATGTCTGCACGGGCCACACCGTAGTTCTTGGCAGTAGACGGCAGGAATTGAAACAGGCCGGCAGCGCCGATCTGATTTACATAGCAAGGTTTGTATTCCGACTCGATCATCGGCAGATAAATCCCTACCACGATCGGGATCTTCCGGGCCGCAAAAGAACGGGCGATCAAAGGCACATACGGTGTCGCGCGCGCATAGATAAGATTCAAGTTCTCCTTACCCGGATCGTTGGAAACGCTCTCCTCACGGGCGGCGTAGCGATCAACATATCGCTTGATAGTCTGCAGCGCTTCCTGATTGAGTTTCACCGGCCGCTCGCCCATCATCGCTGATATGCGCTGCTCCTGATCGTCTACAAATTGAAGTTGCTCGGCTTCGTTCATATTCGTGTAGGGCTTGCTCGCTAAAGCCGGCGCCTTGATCCCTGGTTTTGTTTTTGGCCCGAACCTCCAGTAAAGAAATACGCCGCTGAGCAAGACGCAAACGATCATGGCAACGCCAAGCGTCAATAGACCATGACGACGATGGACATCTGTAGCGCCAAGCCAACTCGAACTTACTATGACAGGAGCGACGCGCAACGCTGCGGCTTTATTGTCACGAGTAACTGAAACCCGAGGCGCGGAGTGTCGCGTTGAACTGAGCACTCCGTCTGTCGAATAACCCACACTTTCGAGCTGTTGTCTCTGGGCATTTAGATCTGAGAGCAGTTCCGCAATACTCTGATATCGTTCCGCGGCTTCTTTCTGTAAGGTCCGAGCGACGATGGTCCACAGTCCGAGCAACAACGGATCGTCACTCAGTTGAGCCAATGACGGAGGTTCGCGTTCAAGGATTGCCACTATTGTGTCCATGCGTGTCGCGCCAGTGAAGGGCGGACGATGGGCAAGCATTTCGTAAAGCACCACACCCAGACTCCAGATATCCGTGCGCTGGTCGATTTCCAGACCACGCGCTTGCTCGGGCGACATGTAGCCAACCGTGCCCAGGACCGCACCCGTTTCCGTCTGCGATCTCGTATACATAGGCATCTCAGGCTTGGTCTGTTCGAGGAGTTTGACGATGCCAAAGTCCAGCACCTTCACGATCCCGTCGCCGCGCCGCATAATGTTTTCGGGTTTGATATCACGATGCACAATGCCAGCGGCGTGGGCCGCGGTAAGAGCCGCAGCGACCTGGCGCACAAGATCCAGCACCTCAGGGATCGACAAATCGCCTCCCGCAATCAATTCACGAAACGTTTGACCGTCTATAAATTCCGTGGCGATGAAGTGGATGCCATCCACCTCGCCAACTTCGTGAATCGTGAGAATGTTCGGATGATTCAAGGCCGATGCCGCGCGCGCTTCTCTCTGAAACCGGCGCAGTCGACTATCATCCGAAACAAAGTAAGCCGGCAGCACCTTCAACGCCACTTGACGATCAAGGCGCGAGTCCTGGGCCAGATAAACTTCGCCCATTCCGCCGCTCCCAAGTTCATCGATGATTTTGTAAGGCCCTATCTCGCGCCCGAGATTCCTGACTCTATGATCACCGAGGATGACACGCGCGTCCTGAGCCATCGCCGGCTCTTCGATAAAATCGACGGCGGCATCGTGCGCAAACACCAGTGAACTCGCTTCGGCTTGCAGCTGCGGGTCGCCTGCGCACGATTGTTCCAGAAAGGCAGCGCGCTCTCCCGGCGCGCAATCAAGCGCCGCCTGTAAAACTTCCTCGACTTGTTGCCAGCGTTCAGGAGTCATAAAAACATTGCGGGAGGACACGTCCGCGCTCCCAGGATTAGTTAGCCGCGGGTGAATTGGAACAGCTTCCTTTTCATGAATCGTTCATTCGTCTATACAGCCAGGCCTTCGCCGCGCGCCAATCGCGTCTCACTGTCATGACTGAGATCTCCAGAACTTCAGCGGTTTCGTCCAAACTGAGTCCGCCAAAGTAACGCAGCTCAACAACTCGGCTCTTGCGCGGGTCCAAGTCCGCCAGTTCAGCTAGCGCATCGTCCAGCTCCAGCAAATCTCGAGCGCGTTCCGCAGACATTAACCCAGCTTCAGCCAGTGAAACTCTTTGCGCATCGCCGCCATGCTTGATGTAATTCCGGCGGCGCGCATGATCGATCAAAATGTGACGCATTACTTGGGCGGTTACCGCGAAGAAGTGGACCCGATTCTGCCACTCGATCTTGTTTTGTCCGGCCAGGCGCAGATAGGCTTCATTAACCAATGCGGTGGTCCCCAGAGTGTCGCCATGACGTTCACGCTGCACATAACGGTGGGCGATGAGCCGCAGCTCATCGTAAACCAGTGGAGTTAATTTATTGAGGGCGGACCGATCTCCGTGCTGCCAGTCAAGCAACAGTTCGGTTAGGCCCGGCGTTGAAAGCGTCATCATCTTCTTTTGAACCGCGGGCCGATCTTATCACTTTTCGCTAAAGGTCAATCACGAGAACGATCGACCTTCAATCAAATATTTTCGCGCGATAATGAACACTTTCAGCGTCGTTTCTCGCTAGCAACCGTGGGTAATGAACACTCTCGTGGCCGGTTCTCGCTTAACTAGGTAGGGGTGATTGCCGGTCGTTCACGATTGGTTGGAATTTGCCTTAAACAAGTGCGGAAGAATTTGTGTCGCAAATTCTATTGACGTGTATCGTTACCTTTGAATTTGGAAGAGAAGGAGAAAATCATTGATGAAAGTTCAGAGTATATTGGCGTTGATTCTCGCGGTTTTGATTGGTTTGGTATCGGCTGGCTCGCCCCAATTGCGCGCCCAGACTGTGCCGACCAGAGTCTACCAACAAATGACGTTAGCGCAACGAGCGACTTTCGTGACCGAGAAGTCGCGAGAGATCTCTCGTCGAATGTCCGGGGGCGACTATGAGTTTACGACTGCCTTTGAGATGGAGATTCAAAAGGCCGTGGACATGTATGCGCGGCGCATCGGAAACAACGCCGGTGAGACTCCCGGCAAGGGGGATGCCAGGTTTGCTTATGAACGCGGTCAAACCGTGGCACCGACACTAATCAAAACATTCAAGGCGCACAACGTGTCGCCGCTCATCGGACTTTATCTGCCGATGGTTGAATCCGAATACGTGAACATCGAATCGCCAAATGCAATGGGCGCCGTGGGGATGTTTCAGTTTGTGCCGCAGACCGGAGAGCACTATGGCTTAACCGCTGCGGAGCTGCTTGACGTCGAAAAATCTGCCGACGCGGCCGCCAGATACATCGGCGACAGTCTCAATACATTTAGCGCCGACCGCATGAAAGAGGCGCTCGCATTGCTTGCGTATAACCGTGGCGGGACAGCCGTTGAGGCCGATATCGCCGCGTTGGTGAACGATCAAAATCGCGCGTGCAGCATCTGCGCACTTACCGAACAAAAAGACAAATTGGACAAATCATTTCGCAACGAGAGTGTCTACTACGTGCCCCGCTGGTTTGCCGCGGCGATCATCGGTGAGAACCCACAGGCTTTTGGTCTGTCGACACGGGCGCTGTCGTCATTCGCGAATTGAGCCTTGATGGGGTACGCGGCTGTGCCGCCTGATGTGCGGAAAGGCTTCGCCTTTCCGTCTCGATTGAATTTGAGAATCTGAGGCTCCGCCTCAGTTAGCCAAGGAGGCATAGCCTCCTAAAGCAAATGCGAGGCACCAACGGAAAGGCCTTTCCGCACATCGGGCGGCACAGCCGCAGGATCAGGGCGCGCCCACTAGTGCAGTAGCTACTGGTCCTTCCACTCAGGAATGCGACCTGGCGTCCAAGGGGCGCCGGCAGCTTCCATCTGTTTTTCCAGCTTGGCTAGATCGCCTTCGATTAACTGCCGCAGCTGATTGAGCGTGGTTTCAAAGTCCTGGGCCGCCGCCGCGTACTGATCGATTTGCGTCTGCGTGGGCCGGGCCGTGGACATGCGTTGCGATCCGACGACATCGCCGACGCGATCAGTGATCGACGGCGGCAGGTTCATGTTGCGCTGGCGCAAGGCCTGATCGCCTTGCAACGCGCGCAGGATCTCATTTGTGCGTTTGTCCAAAGCGGCTGCATCGCTCAGCAGTTTTTCCGGGGCCGCGGGTGTTTCCAACAAAGCGCGTCTGATCGCAACCAAACGCGGCTTCAGAGCATTGGCAGTCGCGACCGCTCCCTGGACCGCACGCTGCAGCCGGGCCACCTTTTGTTGAAACTCAGCCAGGTTCGCTCGATCGGCCGATGACATGCGCTCCTGACCTTCGACGATCACCTGAAACTCCTGCGCCTGGCCCAGCAAGGTACTCACGCCGTCAACTCTTTTGGCCATGCTGACCTTGTAGGCGCCCGGCATCACCAGCGGCCCGGCCGGTCCTTCATTGAATGGATCTTCACCTTCAGGATTTGGCGGTGGTGGCAAGATGGGTGCGGGATAACGCAGATCCCAGGCGACCCGCTGCATGCCGGCTGTGATCGGACCGGTCAAGCGACGGACCACGCGACCCGATGAATCGCTGATCGTGAAAATAACCGCCGGCGCTTCCTCCTCTTCTTCAGCGCGAAAATCTAAAGAGTTGGGCAGGACAATCGCTGTACCTTTTCTTTGCGCGTCGCGCTCAGCTTCCTGCCGCTTCGCCTTCTTCGTCTTCAACTCCTCTTTCAGATAGTAGGTGAAGGTTGTACCGAAGGGCGGATTGTCGGCCGTGAAAAAAGACTCGCCCTGAAAACTCTTCCCGCGTCCGCCCAACGGTTGCGACTGGATATACATTAAGGCGTCTTTGACGGGAAACAGCAGGCCATCCTGTTTGAGCATTTCAGGTTTCAGCAAACGCAGCGGGCTGTAGTTGTCCAGAATGTAAAAGCCGCGACCGAAGGTACCCACAACCAAATCATTCTCGCGCTTCTGAATAGAGAGATCGCGCACCTGAATAGTCGGCAAACCGCTTTTCAGTTGGATCCATTTCTGGCCGCCGTCAATCGAAAAGTAGAGACCGAACTCGGTGCCGACGAAAAGCAAATTCGGATTGACGTAGTCTTCAGCAATGGCCCAGACCGGGCCATTCGCCGGAAGGTTGTTCTTGATCGAAGTCCAGCTGCGGCCGGCGTCGGTGCTCTTGAGAAGATATGGTTTGAAGTCCGCGTTCTGATGGTTCTCGATCGCGGCATAGACCGTATTCGCGTCATGGTTAGACGCGACAATGCGGCTCACATAGACCAACTCAGGTACATCCGGAAACTTCTCAACCTTTCGCCAGTTCTTGCCGCCATCTTCCGTAATTTGGATCAAGCCATCATCTGTGCCGACGTAGATAAGTCCTTCCTTCCTGGGCGACTCTGCGAGCGCTGAGGCGTTGCCAAAGAAAGCAGTCGACTGGTTCTTGGCGACCGCATCCATACTCCAGATCTTGCCCATGACGGGAAGTTTGTCGCGATCCAAACCACGCGAAAGCTGGGCACTGATGACTTTCCAGCTATCACCGCGATCGTCACTGCGAAACAATTTGTCGGCCGCAAAATAAAGGCGTGTATGCGAATGCGGACTGATGATGAATGGCGAGTCCCAATTCCAGCGCAGGGGATCTTCGTTGCGGCCAATTGCCGGTTGAATTCCCATCCGCTCGCCCGTGACTCTATCGTCGCGAACCAGGACGCCGTGTTGAAGTTCGGCATAGACCGTGTTCGGATCTTCCGGATCCACCTGGGTGCGAAACCCGTCGCCACCCTGCGTAACAAACCAGTCGCTGCTAACTATGCCGGAGACGCTGCGCGTGCGTGATGGTCCGCCGAAAGCAAAGTTGTCCTGTGCGCCGCCATACACGTTATAGAATGGCGTGGCGTTGTCCGTAGTGATGTCGTAGAGCTGAGTCACCGGCAGGTTGCGTTTGAAATCCCAATTCAGACCGCGGTCGTGGCTTTCATAGACACCTCCGTCGCAGCCAACCAGATAATGATCAGTGTCACCGGGTTCGATCCAGATGTCGTGGTTGTCGACGTGCTTCGATTTCTCACCGAGCCGTCGTAACGTTCGGCCGCCGTCGTCAGATACCATCAGGAAAACATTCATCACATAGATCCGATCGACGTCTTTCGGATCGGCGACGACGCGCGCGTAGTACATTGCGCCCGCATCAAACTCGTTGCGCTTTTCCCAACTGCCGCCGCGATCGTTCGAACGAAAGATGCCGCCCTTGCGATCCCCGGCCTCGACCGTCGCATAAACGATGTTCGAATCAACCGGCGAGACCGCCAGGCCAATGCGGCCCATGTCAGTTGTTGGCAAGCCGGCCCGCACCTTGTTCCAGGTCGCGCCCGCGTCGGTTGACTTGTAGATGGCGCTCTCTGGTCCGCCGTCAATCAAGGTAAACATGTGGCGACGGCGCTGATAGGAAGCGGCATAAACTGTTTCCGGATTCTGAGGGTCGATGACTACATCGGTAACGCCGGTGTTCTCGCTGATATTGAGAATGTTCTTCCAGGTCTTTCCGCTATCGGTGGTTTTGAAGAGACCGCGATCTCCGCCCGGGCCCCACAAAGGTCCCTGGGCGGCCACATAAACGACATTTGAATCCTTGGGATCGATGGCAATGCGGCCGATGTGCTCAGACGATTTCAGTCCGACATTCTTCCACGTCTTGCCACCGTCATCTGAACGATAGAGACCATTGCCATATGAAACACTGCGTTGGCTGTTGTTCTCGCCGGAACCCACCCACACGGTCAAAGGATTTTTCGGGTCCAGCGCGATCGCGCCTATCGAATAAGATCCTTCCCGGTCGAACACTGGCGTCCAGGTCGTTCCGTTGTTGACTGTCTTCCACACTCCGCCCGAGGCTGAAGCCACAAAGTAATGCGCTGAGTTATTCGGATCGACTGCGAAACCAATCACTCGACCAGAAGTGAAAGCCGGCCCGATGGAACGAAATCTCAATCCATTGAATGTCGGCGTCGACATCGGATCGCGCGGCCGATTTTCGTCTTCAGCGGCGGGCTGCTCAGGCCTTCTCGATGGCTCGGGCTTGGCCGGCTCTGGTGAAGGCTGCTGCCTGGCCGGGTCCGGCTGCGCCGTGACAGAAAGCGGCAGCACTACCATCATCAGGGCCAGTAGGACCAAACGCGTAAAGGGGGTCATCGAACGGACAGATGGGAACATCAGAAGTAATCTCCTTTTAGTTTGCTCAAAATCCGCGCTCCACACCGGTGAGAATCTCTGATTAAGCTTAAGGCCGCGAGCCAGGCAGGAAGTCGGTCGCGCCATAGCAGTTAGAAGCAAGTTTAACTCTTGGATCGCTAAGTCTCGTCATCAACCTTTAGGAGGCTGGCTGGTCGCTGCACATTCTCGTTCCGAAAGTAATCTATGAACTGCCTCGATGAGTGCGTCCACATCGGGCTTGGGGACATATGCGTCGGCACCTGCCGCAATGGCTTCGAGGCGGTGCACCTCATACGCGTCGCCTGTATAGAAGATGCAAGGCACGCCGGGCGCGAGGGCATTCAACTTTACGCATAGTTCCATTCCGGTGCCGTCCGGGAGGCGCTTGTCCAGCACATACAGATCGAATTCGTGTTTTCGTGCGAGTTCCAACGCCTCTTCCATGCTGTGCGCGGGATGAACCTCATAGTCCGACTGTGAGAGCAATAGCTTGAGCATTTCAGGTGTGTCTTCATGGTCGTCCACACACAGGATTCGACACCTAACTTCTGACATACCAACCTCCGGATCGGGAAATCTCTCAACTCAATTTGTGCGAATGAAACCGAACGAATCAAAGGAGAGCGGATTATAGTCTAAGCCCGGTCTTCGGCGCCAGACCGCTGCGACGGCAATCCTTGGAATTGGGTATTCGACTGGCCACCGATTTTTCGATGTGCTGGGGAGAGGCTTGAAGCATGAATGCGGAAGAGAGGCCAGGACTCAAATTGCCAGCCAGGAGTAAAAGTGTGTTGCTAGTCTCCTGGGCGTTAGCCCGACCGTTAGGGAGGGCTCTGAAGTCCATTAATAGAGCGCTCCCTAACGGTCGGGCTAGTGCCCCGCATCACGGAAGTTAATTGACCAAATGAAACGCCACCTTCGCGTCCTCAGGATCGAGGATCGGATGATAAGTTTTGCCGTAGTTCGCAACGATCTTATTTACGTAGCTCTGAGTCTCGGGATAAGGGGGCACGCCCTGATATTTAGCGACCGATCCTTCACCAGCGTTGTATCCCGCGAGGGCAAGCTTAACATCGCCGTCGAATCTCTTTAACAGCCACGCTAAGTATTTCGTGCCGGCCTCAACGTTACAAGCCTCATCTTTGAGATCCTTGCAAGCGAATCTTTTCGCCGTCGCGGGCATCAGTTGCATCAGGCCGCGCGCGCCTACGGAAGAGGTCGCGTCGGATTTGTATTTCGATTCCTGCTTAATGACCGCGTGAATAAATCGCGGGTCTACGCCCTCGCGCTCGCCGGCGCGAAAAATGATCCAATCCAGGTCGCAGTCCCCGGAAACCGGGATATCAGCGGGTATCGTCTCAACTTCTTCCACTGAACTGGCGGCCACGTCGGGCGCAAATACGGGACTGAAAAAGAGTCCGGTAAAGTTTGTCAAAAAGAAAAGAGAAAGGATGGCAACGGGCGCGAATTTGGCAGAGGGTTCTCCATGTGAGCGATGGCCGGACGGGCCATCAATTAAAAATTCTAACTTCAGCTACGCATGGTCGCACTGACTTACAAAGAACGTATTGAACTTGCAATCGAGGACCGTGACTAAGATGGAGATTTGATTGTGATCGTTGCTATTTCTGTGTCATTTGCGAGGGTCAATGTGACGTACGAAAGTGAGGCAAATGTGAGTGTCTAGATGCAAAACGTAAAAGGAATCAATCTGAATGAGTGCTCCTTTCAGCGGGGCCGAATTGTTTGGTCTCTAGTGGCCACGCATGTTAAGACTTAGACCTGTTTACGTCCCGTACAGGGTTCATCTTCGCGTTATCGCTTTTACCCCCGTATCATCCATCCATGCAGAACAAAGAGATCAGACTCGCGGGCCTTCCGGCCGGCATGCCCACCCTCGAAAATTTCAATACCGTCGACGCGGAAGCACCAAAACCAGAGGACGGCGAAGTCCTGGTCCGCACACTCTACATCTCTGTCGATCCATACTTGCGGGGCCGCATGCGGGAAGGCCGCTCCTATGTCGCGCCGTTTGAAGTTGGACAAGTAATTGAGAGCGGCGTGGTGGGCAAAGTCGTCGAATCACGTTCTCCTGACTTTCAACCTGGCGATATCGTCACGGGCATGCTTGGTTGGCGGCTCTACAACACCGCAAATGCGGGCAGTTTGCGGAAGGTTCCGGCTGGTGCTCCGATTAGCACTGCGCTGGGAGTTCTGGGCATCCCCGGGCTCACTGCTTACTTTGGGCTGCTCGACATTGGCGAGCCGAAAGAAGGCGAGACAGTGGCAGTCTCAGGGGCTGCCGGAGCCGTTGGCATGACCGTCTGCCAGATTGCCAGGATCAAAGGCTGCCGCGTAGTCGGCATCGCGGGCA
>WNFQ01001175.1_pt1 | contig 18461 bp, 15 predicted proteins | sample 5400171 | NCBI WGS metagenome assembly WNFQ01 (sample SAMN13153356, study PRJNA577476) | soil metagenome | isolation source: 20 cm soil under Madrone tree | place: USA:California | collected 2016-06-14 | reverse complement strand
TGGCTGCCGGTAAGGCGATTCACGGGGCTCTCCAGTGAGTTCATCGGCATATACAGCTCGCCACCGTTCACTCGGTCGGTAACCAGAGCACGAACGCGGACCTGGCCATACCGCGAGATGAGCTGCACCCACGTTCCGCTCTGAATCCCCCGCTCTTCCGCCAGTTCGGGCGAAACTTCCACAAAGGTATCGGGAGTCTTCTGCCGAATGCCTTCCGTGCGGTAGGTGAGGTTTCCTTCGTGGAAATGCTCCAGCAAGCGGCCGTTGTTCAGATGCAGGTCGAATTCGGCGTTGGGGACGTCAACCGGACCGATCCACGAGAGGGGAAACAATCTTGCTTTTCCATCTGGGAAGGCAAATTCCTGTGTGTACAGCAGAGGCTCGTCCGTTCCGTCCGCTGCTATTGGCCACTGCAGGGACTTGTAACCTTCCAGCCTCTGGTAGTTCACCCCGGCAAACATCGGAGTCAGAAAGGCAATTTCGTCCATGACCTGGGAGGGGTCCTCATAGTGCCAGTTGGCGCCCAGTTGATTCGCAACGTCCTGAATGATTCTCCAGTCCGGGCGGCAACCGCGAAGCGGTTCGAAGACCTCATAAAGCCTCTGAATGCGCCGTTCCGTGCTAGTGAAGGTTCCGTCTTTCTCAAGGCTCGGCGCGCCCGGAAGAACCACATCTGCGTAGCGGCACGTGTTACTGAAGAAAATGTCCTGGACGACGAAAAAGTCGAGCTTTGAGAAAGCTGCGCCGACATAGTTCGCGTTGGAGTCGACAATGCTCATCTCTTCGCCGATGACGTACATCGCTTTGAGCTTGCCCTCATGAATCGCCTCAACCATCTCATGATTGTCGAGACCTTTAGTGGAAGGCAGCTTGACTTTCCAAGCGGCTTCATGGCGAGCACGTACCTCAGGATCATCGACAGACTGATAACCTGCGAGATTATTGGGCATAGAGCCGTGGTCGCTCGCACCTTGAACGTTGTTGTGCCCACGCAGTGGATATGCGCCGGTTCCGGGCCGCATGTAATTGCCCGTGACGAGCAGCAGGTTCGAAATGGCGGTTGAGGTATCAGAGCCCTGGGTGTGCTGCGTGACACCCATCGCCCAAAGGATGCACACGCGCTTCGCTTCCGAGATCATGCGGGCTACGGTGGTGAGCGTCTCGACAGATAGTCCGGAGATACGGGTCGCCGCTTCCATCGTGAACGGCTCAAGGCTCTTGCGAAACTCGTCCAGCCCATTGACCCACTCGTCCAAAAATTTCCTATTTGCCAAGCCGCTGTCGAGCAGATAACGACTGATCGCGCTGAGCCATACCAGGTCGGTGCTCGGCTTGGGGTGCAGAAACAGATCGGCGCGTCTTGCCATTTCGTTCTCGCGAATGTCGGAGACGATGAGCTTCTGCCCATTCAGTTTGTGAGCGCTTTTTACACGGGTTGCGATGACTGGATGACTCTCCGCCGTATTGCTGCCAACAATCATCACCAGATCGGCCTGCTCTATATCAGCGATGGAACCGGAGTCGCCTCCGTACCCGACCGTCCGGAATAAGCCCGTGGTCGCCGGCGACTGGCAATAGCGCGAACAATTGTCGATATTGTTGGTACCGATCACCGCCCGCGCCAGCTTCTGCATCAAGTAGCTCTCTTCGTTCGTGCACTTGGACGATGAGATGAAGCCGATCGAGTCCGGCCCGGTCTGGTTCTTGATTTCTGATAGTCGGCGTGCGATCAGAGCGAGAGCCTCATCCCAGCTGGCTTTGCGAAAGTCACCGTTCTCACGGATCAAGGGTGTGGTCAGACGGTCGGGACTATTGATGTGCCCCCACCCAAATTTTCCCTTGACGCAAGTGGAGATCCCGTTGGCCGGGCCTTGCTCGGGCGCAATTTTCAGGATGTGGCGATCCTTGCTCCAGACATCGAAGCTGCAGCCTACTCCGCAATAGGTGCAAACCGTCTTGGTTTTGCGGATCCGGTGCTCGCGCATCGCTTCTTCGATTTCCGAAAGCTCAAGAATTGAGCCATAGCCAGTCTCGGGTTCGACGCCCTTTACCATGTTGATCATTCCGCTCAGTGTGGACTTGCGAAGGCTGGTGAAGAATCCGGCTTGGCCCAGCATCGATTTCTCCATCAGCGCATTGCACGGGCACACCGTGACGCAGTGTCCGCAGGAAACGCAACTCGATTCTCCAATTGTGGATCCGCCGTCCCAAAGCACACGTGGATTGGGGTCTTCCCAATTGATGGAAAGCGTCTCGTTAACTTCGACGTTCTGGCACGCCCCTACGCAGCGGCCACATAGGATGCACTGGCTCGGATCGTAGCGATAAAACGGATTCGTCTCGTCGACTTCATACGGCTTGGGCTTAAACGGAATTTGCTGATGCTCGATAGCCAACAGCTTGGTCGTATTGTGTACCGTGCAATTGCCGTTGTTGTTGTCGCAGACAGTGCAATAAAGAAGATGATTGCTTAGGATCCGGTCGAACGCCTCGACTTGTGCGGCGGTCGCCTTTGCTGATTTCGTGGAAACAACCATTCCGTCCGCAGCTTCGGTCGCACAGGCCCGTACGAGCTGGCCATTTACTTCGACCATGCAGGTGTCACAGGTCTGAATGGGTCCAAGCTGCTCGTGATAACAGACTTGGGGGATCTTCTTACCCAGCCGGTTGATCAGATCCACAAGAGGCTCTTCAACCTCGGCATCGCACACCACGTCATCAATGACAACTCGAATCACGTCTTTCCCTCAAACGATTCTCAGCAGGTACACTGCCAAATCCTCCTGATGGACCTTAAGCACAGGGGTAGAGACGTGCCTAGTGCGGAGGCCGGTACCAGGCGTGTTGTCCGTCAGGAGTTAGAGAGACACTGTCAGACTACCGACACTTCGTCGGCCCGCGGTCAAGTTCGTTGGGCGGCGATAGCGGTCAATTCTTTGACGCTGGGTCCCTCAGTGGACATGTAGTCGAACAGGTCGCCACTCGCCGATCAACCTGCTACGCTTGAACGGATATTTTTGGCTTGTCGCTCGTTGCTATTATCGTTCTGACGATCAGCCTCCAAGCAGCGCTGCTGTGGAACTCCAACTGCAATAAGAGAACCGTGCTCCAACCTGGGCTTTCGCCCTGTGCATGTCTTAATTAAGCGGAGCGCTCGACCAACACAACCTTAGTTCTCCGGAGGTTCTGCCGCTTATGTACAGCAGGTGTTTCTGCTCCCTCGGCACTCGTGTTTGCGACGCTCTTGACCACTCTGGTGATGTCTCAGTCACTCACCTCGGGTGACATCAACCTCTCCGCGTCAAGGCGGCTTATTCCTTTCCGACTCGGGAGCTCAATTCTTTAATCTGTTCAACCATCCCAATTTCAACTCTGGCCGACCACCACCAACTTCGGCCCTCCTTCAAAAGAAGGCGGCCCAGAGACGGGCGCTCGCCAGTGCTCGAGAAGATCTCAATTGTCCTCTTCATGTCGATCAGGTTACCTGCTGCGTCAGTATGCGGACGTCCGAAAGACGTCAGTATGTGGACGCCCGACGGTTAGTCGACACCCTCCCTGTTCGCAGCCAGTGCTGAAGCTCGCTCAAACCTCGGCTATCCCTTGCCCGTTCTTGACAAGCAGAGGCACGCGCATCGGCGCCTGCATGGAAGCAAACCTGCATCCGTATTGTTCGCTCGACATGCGCCCAATTCGGCAAACAAATGAGGTAAGGTCATGCTCGCAGGCAAGCCATCTTTCATTCAAATCTGGTTCGTTGCCATTGCGATGGTGCTGGCCTTTTCGTATGCGCGTGCGCAAAGCAACACCGATCAAGTTCACATTACGCCCAGAGTTCAGTCCTCACAGCCGGAGTCTCTGAGCGCTCTGGCGAAAAGCGCCACGGCAACCATTCGCAAAACCGTCGAATTGGTGCTGGTACCCGTGACTGTCACCGACGAATACCACCGCCCTATCAAAGGGCTGGAGCAGGAGAACTTCCAGCTGTACGAGAACAAACACCCGCAGCCCATCAAACATTTCTGGACGGAGGATACACCGGTCTCAGTCGGTATACTCCTCGACGTGAGCGGCAGCATGCAAACGAAAATCGACCGTGCCCGGGATGCAATCATGGCCTTGTTGAAGGCCTCCAACCCTGAAGATGAGTTCTTCCTAGTGACCTTTGCCGATCGTCCGATACTGGAACACGATTTCACCCAAAATGTGGACGACATTCAAGGCCAATTAATATCGCCAAAGCCAAAGGGAAGGACTTCTTTGATCGACGCGATCTTTCTGTCCGTCGACAATATGAAAAAAGCGCGCTATCAGAGGAAAGCGCTGGTCGTCATCTCGGATGGGGGCGATAACCGAAGCCGCTATTCCGAGAAAGACATTAAGTCACTGATCAAGGAGAAAGACGTGCTTGTGTATTCGATTGGTGTTTTCGATTCCACCGTCCACTCCCTGGAGGAGTTACTTGGTCCTGAGCTGCTGACCGAAATCAGCCTTCTAACCGGAGCGAGTTCTTACACACTCGACAATCCCAACGACCTTCCTGCGATCGCCGAACATATCGCGGTCGAGCTGCGCAACCAGTACATCCTCGGCTATCAACCAGACGGTTCCTGTCGCGATGGAAAGTGGAGGAAAATCAAGGTCAAGTTAGCCCTTCCACCCAAACTCCCGACATTTCGCGTACAAACCAGGACGGGGTACTACGGCCCGGCGTGGTGATGAATGGACGATGAGAGATGTTAACAACCAACGGTGCGGGAGCCGTGCAGAAAATGGCGATGCCGGTCGGCCCAAACTTACTCGATAATGTGATGAATGTCGCCTTCGCTCGCAGGCTGCGTCTTAGCGCGATTCGTTTACTCGACTGGTGAGGGCGGCATGAATTGTTGATTGCCAACTCTATCCATCCGAGTCGCGAAGAACGCGCTCGTGCCTCTCGGGATGTCGAAGATGAGCCTCCAGAAAACGAAGCAAGAATGGCTTTTGGCTGTCTATGCCGGCAAACATCAGTATTGGAACGTCCGGCTTTATCTGCTTCATCTCTGTCCGCAGCGCACTGCCACTGCCAGCGGGGGAGTTCGTATTCGAGGAGGACACGCCGTCCACATGCCTGGTTGTTAATAGGCGCAGAGCTTGTTCGCCAGTCGTTGCTGAGGTGACCGCGTAGCCAGCTTTCCCCAGCATACTTTTCAGCGCGCCCATGTATCCAGGATGATTCTCAACGCAAAGAACTCTTATGACGCTCATTCCTATTTGCCGCGTCCAATTGTTCGCGTTGGAACATCCTGTTTGGTCGTTGCTCTTTCCGTCAGTGGTTAAATCGGATTTTGCCGGAGCACTCCTTTTGCGCTGGTGGCCTCCCTGAAGTCACGACGGACCTGCTCTTCGCGTTTCAAGGCTTGCCGAGTTCCTGAAGGATCTTCAGCAACTCATCGGGATCTTTTGCTTCCAGTCCGGCGTAGCACAGCTCTCTCCAGTTCTTGCGTTCTCCTTTAGGCATTGTTGCATTTCCTCCGAACTCCGCGCTCTGTGGGGATGCGCAGCCATCCCAATTGGGCTACTCGAAAGTGAGCTCTTCGGACATGAGCGGGGCGCGTTTACCGGCGCGATTTCCCAGAAGCTTGGCCGGCTGGAGTTGGCCGATCAGGGTACGTTGTTTCTGGATGAAGTGGGCGATATCCCGCTTGAGATCCAGCCGAAGCTATTGCGCGCCTTGCAGGAGCGCGAGTTCGAACGGCTGGGCAGCACGCGCACCAAGAAAGTGAATGTGCGCCTTGTGGCAGCCACCAACCGCGATCTCGACAAGATGATTGAAGACCGCGAGTTCCGGAGCGATCTTTACTATCGCTTGAAAGTGTTTCCCATTCGCGTTCCGCCCCTGCGCGAGCGTCCCGAGGACATTCCGCTGCTGGTGCGATATTTCGCCCAAAAATATGAGGGGCGCATGGAGAAGAAGATCGAATCGATTCCCGCGGCTGCCCTGAAAAAGCTGGCAAGTTGGCATTGGCCAGGAAATATTCGCGAGCTAGAAAACCTTATCGAACGAGCTGTGATCCTCACTCACGGAGCGCTCTTGAGGTTCCAGTGTCTGAACTGAGAAGGGCAGATGGCGCCTTCCCTACATCAAGCCCGCGCCAATCGACTGAGCACGATGAGATTCTCCGTGTGCTTAAAGAGCCGAATGGCCGTGTAGCTGGACCCAATGGCGCAGCTACAAGAATGGGGATCAAACGCACGACACTTATTTCCCGCATGAAGAAGCTTGGGATTGATCCACGAGTGTCCTAATCGTCGAGAAGTCGCGACGATTTGGTCGCGCAATCCTCATGTCTATCGGCACCTGACCGTGTCCACTCCTTAAGACATTCCACAACGGTGAACTAAAGTTTGGCCCACTCGGTGCTGAGTATTCCAGTGTGATTCGGATTGCATTCACTGTTGTTTGCGCACCCGCAATGGCCTTCATGCTTAGGTTTCTCAAAGCTCTGCTACAGGGTTCGCGGCGCCACACAAGAACTGAAGCAAACCTCCTTGTTCTTGAGCGGCGATCCGTGACGAGCGGTTCCGTGTAGCACCCTCGTTTTCACTCAACTTCAAGTTCACGCGCGTGATTCTCACAAGAGGCTCGACAAGTGTCGAAGGTGGTTCGACAGTTTTCGACAAAATCGCTTTGACGGCCAACCTCTCTTTGCGGATTCAACGACTTATGCTCCGGCCGCGCACCTGTGGCTTTGGACCTCGCGTTGCCCTCTCCTGTTAAACAGGGGCAGACATGTTACGGATTTCCACCGTTGACACGCGATTGCAACGCAGACTGGTTCTCGAAGGAAAGTTGGTGGAACCGTGGCTTGGTGAACTTCGGGAGGTCTGCCGCAATGCTAACCAGACGCTGGAAGGGCGCGAGTTGGTGATCGATCTCACGGACGTCACTGTCATTAGCTGTGAGGCGGAAAGCACGTTGTCCGAGTTGATGCAGCAGGGAGCGAAGTTCTCTTGTGCGGGAATCCTTATCAAACACGTGCTGAAACGCTTGGCTCGCAAATGTCGCGGTCCGCATAAGAGCTCGGCGCATCCGGCCGGGTTGAAATACAGGTAACGAGGGAGGTTCATGTGTTGCCAGCGACCCAGGTTTCTAAGAACGGATCTACCGCCTACGCCACGGTCGACGATTTTCGCCGGATCTTCTCCGCGAGGATGAGCGATTTGTACTTGCTTGCTCTCCTGCTCACGGCAGACGCGAGGAAAGCGGAACAGTGCTTTGTTGCAGGCATCGGGGACAGCGTCGAGGGTAATCGGGTTTTTAAAGAGTGGGCGTACTCCTGGGCACGGCGCACCATTATCCAGCAGGCGATTCGGATGATAGAGCCGACGCAAGAGAAGCAAACAATTGCAGCCACCGAGCAAGTGAGCCCGGAGATCGAACCGCGGCTAAGAACAATCCTTAAACTCGCCCCGCTGGAGCGGTTCGTTTTCGTAATGTCCGTACTCGAAGGGTATTCATCCCAGGACTGCTCGATTCTTTTAGGTTGCTCCCGGCAAGCCGTGGTGAACGTTCGCGCTGGGGCACTTGAACACTTGGCGGACGCGGCCGAGATCATGGCTATGCATGAGAAAAATCTGCAAGGTGCTTACACGCCGGTTTCACACTAACCGAATTCACATCGACACTTTCATGAGGGACAAGATGAGCGGTTTGGGAACAACTGTTTTGAAAAGACGATATGGGATGTTGGGGCTGTTTTCGCTGCTGTTGCTGACGTTTGCCACGTCCGGTTGCTCGCGCACCCAAGTACAGGCTGCACCGGCGATGTCGGCACCCCTAGTGACGATTGCGAATGCGACTGTTCAGGATGTCCCGCAGTATCTGGACGAGATTGGAAGAAACGGGGCATTCGAATCGGTTACCGTCACACCACAGGTGGGTGGGCGGATAACTGAGCGTCATTTCCAGGACGGCGAGAACCTGCGGAAAGGCCAAATCCTATTCGTGATCGACCCTCGTCCTTATAAGGCCCAACTTGACTCTGCCCAGGCGACGCTGGCCCAGGCGAAAGCCGCACTTGATCTTGCGAGGATTCAGTTTGCCCGCGACGAGGAGGTCATAGGGACCAGGGCCATCTCGAAGCAGGACTATGACACGAAAAAGAACACCGTAGACATCGACCAGGCACAGGTCGATGCGGCCGAGGCCGCTTTGGAAACCGCCAAGTTAAATCTCGAGTATTGCTACATTCACTCGCCTATTGATGGCCGAGCTGGAGCCCGCCTGGTCGACGTCGGAAACGTTGTGCAACCGAACAGCACATCCCTTCTTTTGATTCAACACCTGGATCCGATCTACGCGAACTTCACCATTACGGAGCGGGATCTTCCAGAAGTCCAAAAAGAGATGACGCGCGGAACTCTGAAGGCTATGGTTCGGCTGCCATCGGACGCGGAGCGAGGAGCAAGGGCCGGCAACGTTGAGTTCCTGGACAACGCAGTGCAGAACGGAACAGGAACGATCAATCTGCGAGCCACCCTGTCAAACGCCGACCATCACTTTTGGCCTGGGCAATTCGTTGACGTGAAGCTGGTGCTAACGACTCAGAAAGGAGCGGTGTTGATTCCGAGCCAGGCCACGCAGATCAGCCAGCAAGGTCCCTTTGTGTATGTGATTAAACCTGACGACACGGCAGAACTTCGGCCCGTCACTCTCGGCCAACGTCAGGGGGATGAAGTTGTAGTCACCGGCGGATTGACTGCGAACGAGCGCTTGGTAGTGACGGGACAATTGACTGTGAGACCCGGCGGCAAGGTGCGTGTCGATGGGGCTGGCGCAGGGATGAATTCGCAGGCTCAACCCAACGACCCTGCAAAGAGCGGGGGCCAGTGATGAATCTCTCCGAACGTTTCATTCGCCGTCCAGTCATGACCGTCGCTTTAACGGTGTCGGTCATCCTGTTCGGTGTGCTTGCGTACTTTCGGCTGCCGGTCAGCGATCTGCCGGCAGTGGACTATCCCGTCATACAGGTCCAGGTGAACTATCCTGGTGCGACGCCGGAAACGATGGCAAACAATGTGGCCACGCCTCTGGAGCGCCAGTTCATGCAGATCCCGGGACTGGAGCTGGTTACCTCCAACAACGGGCAAGGACATACGAGCTTTGTATTGCAATTTGGCCTCGACAAGAGCCTCGACGGGGCTGCGACCGACGTTCAGGCTGCCATTACTCGAGCCACAGGACAACTCCCGATCGACTTGCCAAGTCCACCCACATTTACGAAAACCAATCCCAATGACCAGCCCATTGAATACATCGGCCTGGTGAGCGATACGGCTACCGAAGGACAGCTCTACGACTACGCAAACACACAAGTGGGAGAACGCATCAGCATTCTTCCGGGAGTGAGCCAGGTTGCAGTGTACGGCACGCAATCGGCGGTGCGAATCAAGGCCGATCCCTCTGCTATGGCAACTCGCAACATCACACTCGAAGATCTGACGAACGCCGTAAAGAATGGCACCAGCTACACAGGCGCTGGGCAGTTTGACGGGCCGCACAATTCTTTCCTCCTACAACCGCAAGGGCAGCTCAGCACTGCCGACCAGTACCAGCAGCTCATCGTCGGACAGAGCAATGGCGCGCCAGTCTATCTTAAGGACGTTGCCACAGCCAAAGAGAGCGTTCAGGACGAGCGCATTGATATGCGTTTCTGGGTGCGAGGGTATCCGCCCCCGGCGGCCACGGTGGTGGTTGCTGTATTTCGGCGCGCGGGTTCCAATGCCGTCGAAGTGGCGGACTCGGTACGGAAACTTCTCCCGAACATCGAGTCGCAGCTTCCGACCTCCGTCCGGTTGATCCCGATTTACGACCGTTCCCGCACCATTGTTGACAGCGCAAGAGACGTGCAGACGACCCTCTACATTTCATTCGCACTGGTGGTGATGGTGATCTTTGTATTTCTGGGACGCTCCACGGACACGCTGATTCCGGCGGTGGCTCTGCCTCTTTCGCTGTTGCTGACGTTCGTCGCCATGAACGTGCTGGGCTATAGTCTCGACAACCTTTCGCTCATGGCCCTCACACTTGCCATAGGCTTCCTGGTGGATGACGCGATCGTCTTCCTCGAGAACACGGTTCGTCTCATGGAGGAGGGGCAGGGAGCGTTCGAGGCGTCGTTGAACTCGGCGAAGGAGATCAGCTTCACGATTCTAGCGATGACGCTCTCGCTGGCAGCAGTCTTCATTCCCCTGGTGTTCATGGGCGGCTTGATGGGGCGGATCTTCCGTGAATTTTCCGTCACGATTGTGATCTCGATCATCGCCAGCGGCGTGGTTTCGTTGACGCTCACACCTCTGATGACCTCCCGGCTGCTTGCCAATCGAGGTGCGGGCGCCAAGAAGACGTGGATGGAGCGTGTCATCGGTGGCATTGAACACCGAGTGCTTGACGTGTACGGCCGCTCTCTGTGGTTCTTTCTGCGGCAACGTTGGATTTCGGCCTTGGTGTGGGTGATCTGTCTGGCCGGTACAGGATACTTGTTCTACATCGTTCCCAAATCCTTCCTGCCCGTGGGTGACAGCTCGTTCATTCGTGGTGTGCTGGTTGCGCAAGAGGGCTCGTCGCCCGATCAGATGCATGCATACCAGACCGCGGCGGAGAAGCTGATGCGCGCAAATCCCGCTGTGGAGACAACATTCACCATGAGTGGGAACAGCCAGTTCATGCCCGCTAACCAGGCGTTTCTAATCGCATTCCTAAAGGACCCGTCCAAGCGCCCTCCCATCGATCAAGTCGCCGGACAGTTGATGGGAGGGATCGCGGGGACAATTCCCGGAGCGATTGCCTTTCTGCAGCCCAATCCAGTGCTGGAGATCAGCACCGGCGCGACCGCGAACGTGCAAGGCCAGTTCGCATACGCGCTTTCAGGAATTGATCCCAAACAGGTTTACGACGTGGCGAGCAAGATGATGGCCAAGATGCACGAATATCCTGGCTTCCTCTTCGTCAACTCTGATCTCTTCAATCACACGCCGAACCTGCAGGTTGATATTCTGCGGGATCAGGCGAAGTTATACGGGATTTCGGAGACCCGCGTTCTGACGCTGCTCCACGACGCCTATTCTCAGAACTACAGCTACCTGATCAAGAAAGCCACCGACCAATATCAAGTAATTCTCGAAGTTGCGGATCACCAGCGCTCGGAACCTCAGGATCTCAGCAAGCTCTATATCAAGAGCGATGACGGCCAACGGATGGTTCCTCTGAGCGCCGTTACCAGTTGGCACGCGGTCATCGGTCCACAGGCCGTGAATCACATCAACCAGTTCACCAGCGTGACGCTCTTTTTCAACATGAAGCCCGGCTACACGGTGGGTCAGGCTACGCAATTCGTGGAGAATACCGCGAAGCAGATTCTGCCTCCCGATGTCCAAGGGCAGCTTCAGGGAGAGGCGCTTGTATTTCGGAACACGGTTTCCGACCTGCTGGTTCTTATGCTGGTCGCCGTGTTCGTGATGTATGTGATTCTCGCGATTCTCTATGAGAGTTACCTGCACCCCATCACCGTGTTGTCGTCCCTTCCCGTCGCACTGGTCGGCGGACTGTTGACGTTGTGGCTGTTTGGAGCGGAAGCGTCTCTGTACGCCTATATCGGAATGTTCATGCTAATGGGCATTGTGAAGAAGAACGGCATCATGATCGTGGATTTCGCGGAGCAAAGAGTGCGGCAGGGAGTCAAGGACGATCAAGCCATTCACGATGCCAGCATGGAACGTTTTCGCCCCATCATGATGACGACCATGGCGGCGTTGTTGGGCGCTCTGCCGATCGCGCTCGGTTACGGCGCGGACGGATCGTCGCGCAGACCGCTGGGTTTGGTGGTGATTGGCGGACTCATCGTGTCGCAGTTTGTGACTTTGTACGTCACGCCCGCGATCTATCTGTACCTCGAAGAATTTCAGGAGAAGGTGCTCGACCGCTTTTCGTTCTTCCGTTCAGTTCGTGAGCAAACGCCGGCCTTCGCGATGCAGGAAAGCAATGGAGACTAAGAGCATGACTCGATATTTTAGTAATCACCGGTGGCTGGCCCTTACGCTTTTCATTGCCATCGGCTTCCTCAGTGGTTGCGCGGTCGGTCCCAATTACAAGAGACCTTCGGTAAATGTTCCGCTGACGTATCGGGGCCCGGTTGTGGATGAAAACTCCCCGGCTTCATCGGCACAGCAACCGGCTACGCAACAGCCCCCTAGAGCGTCCACGGCTTCACTTGGCAACGAGAAGTGGTGGGAAGTCCTCCAGGACAAGGAACTTCAAGGGCTGATCCGGACAGCGCTGAAGAATAACTATGACCTACGTATCGCGGCCACACGAGTTCTTCAGGCGAAGGCTCAACTCGGAATCACGCGGGCTGACCAGCTTCCCTCTCTCAGCGTCGGCGGCGAAATCAACAGCCAGCGGAATCCCCAGATTGGCCCGATTCCTTCCTATGAGCTCACGCAAGGACAGGTAACCGCCTCGGCTGCATGGAACCTCGATTTTTGGGGGAAGTACCGGCGAGCCACAGAGGCTGCAAGAGCGACACTGCTGGCGAACGAATGGGCGCAGAAGCAGGTGATCGCAACCTTGGTGGCCAATTTAGCCACCGACTATTTCCAACTGCGGCAGCTGGATCTTGAGCTGGAGATCGCGAAACGAACGCTGGGTGCGCGCCAGAATTCGCTGCAACTGACGCAAACCCTCGAACAACACGGTATCAGCTCGCTGCTCGACGTGCGACAGTCCGAGCAACTTGTCTACACCGCTGCCACGGAAGTTCCTGATCTGGAACGGCAGATCGGGCAACTGGAAAACGCGATCAGCATTCTGCTGGGAAACAATCCTGGAGATGTTCCGCGTGGTTTGAAATTGACCGATCAACCTCATCTTCCTGAGGTGCCAGCCGGAGTTCCATCGGCACTCCTGGAACGGCGAGCGGATATTCGCGAGTCGGAAGCCAACCTGATCGCCGCGAATGCCGAAATTGGTGTAGCCCGGGCGGCGTACTTCCCTCAGATTTCTCTGACCGGAGCCGCCGGGTTCGAAAGCCCCGCACTCACCAACCTGTTCACAGGACCAGCGGGTCTCTGGAGTCTGACGTCAGGCATTACGCAACCCATCTTTCAGGGTGGTCGGCTCAAATCCAACGTTCGTCTGGCTGAAGCGCAGCACGAGCAGTTACTGTTGACCTATCAACAAACGATTCAAGCGGCGTTCCGTGACGCCTCGAACACGTTGATCGCGTACCGCAAGGATCGGGAATTCCGAATTCAGCAAGAGCATCTGTTCGAATCGGCCCAGGACGCAGCGCACCTTTCCGAAGTTCGTTTCAAGGCCGGAACCAGCGATTATCTCGAAGTGCTAACCAACGAAACCAATTCGTTCTCGGCGGAGTTAGGGCTGGCCCAGGCGCAGGGGAATGAACTGGTGGCACTTGTCCAGCTATATCAGGCTCTTGGTGGGGGTTGGCAGGAGTAAGACGATAGATTCTTCAGGGAGCAGCAACTGAAAGAATCGACAATGCGAAACTCTCGCGTCGAACGCATCGGCAGTGCAGATTCCAGCTGTATAACGGAACGGTCTACCGTGTCCGCTCAGGTTGCCTTACCGTCGCACGTTGTGCCTGAGGGGCCGCCTCAACCTCAACGCGCCTCCGTGGAACGTTGTCGATATTCCTTAGGCACCACACCCAAGGCACGTTTGAAAGCCTTGCTGAACGCCGCGTCAGAGTCGTAGCCAACGGACTTTGCAACCTCGAATAGCTTTCTATTATCTTCCTGCAGCAGCCCGGCCGCCGTGTACATTAGCCCGTTGGTTCAATATTCGAGTGGCTTCCCCAAGCAGTTCTTTAAATCTTAGCGCAAAGGCTGAGCGAGACCTACCTGCTGCCGCGCCCTGTGTTTCGACTGTCCACGGATTCTCGGCTCCCTCGTGCATTGCGTTGAGCGCCGCTCCAATCTTGGGATCGAAGATGGCGCGAAGCCATCCGCTTTTAGAAGTTTCGGAGCTCGATGCTATGTGGGCACGGACACACTGGATGAACAAAATATCCGCTAGCCGGTTGACCATTACCTCCGAGCCGGGTGCTGGTTCTGCCATTTCCGATGCGAGCAATTGCAAAGTCGCGTGCAGTGCCAGCGTTTGGGCTTGATGTTGTCTTGACCAGTATCAAGTCTGGAAGCAAGCGTTTCAGGGGCTTGACGCTCATCCGTCCAAAACTGAACCATCCCGAGATTATGGTGGTCGGCACGCCGCCTCCGCCGTAGTGAATCACGTGTTACAGTCAGCAGTATTCATGTTTAGTCGGTCATGAAAACCTCAAAAGCTCAGGTCGGTCGACCTGACGCTGATTGCGCATCGCGAAGCCCGACTTAGCTGCCGAAGCGACATCCCGGCTACTTGCCTCTTAGGCCGCTCAGTTCATTGCCCTGTCTGAGTCTCTCGATCTTCCTTCGCTGCTCCGAGTTCAACAAACGCGAGATGTTAGCTTGCAAGTCCGAGTTTTCGGCGAGCAGTTTTGTCAGCAGACGTGCTTGTGTGAGTGCCAGCGACGAAATTTGTTTTTGGTCGGGATTTGCATTCCGAGTTGCCATCTCCAGCTTTTGTCGCGTTGCATCGAGTTCGGCCATCAGTGGAGCAATGTAGGGGCGTTCTCTTGCCATCACCTGCCCGATGGCAGAGATTTGTTCTGGCGTTAGTTCCAGTTGCGCTAAAGAGGAATTAAGTTGTAACGAAGAAAACGGCAGCGGTAGAACCAACGCCTGTTCGGTGGGCGAGGAATCATCCTTCGTCTGTGGTGCGGAAGCGTGTGCCACAGATTGTTCCAAGATCGCGTGCCAAGCGCTGAACAATTGAAACTGCATCATCGCGATCTGATATCGTTCCCGAGCCAGGTACTCACTTTGTGCCCTTGAGAGTTGACCGTGGGCGATCGCCTGGCGAATTAACGCCTAGTTCATTAGACATACGACTCGTGATCCTCGTCATTTCACGTTGGTAGTCTCCAAGAATGTCGTTCGGACCGCGGGGTAGTCGAGGCGTGACGTTAAGTACCTCGGTCAGTACTTCATGATTTTCCGGCGGAAAATGCTTCTGGACCTCTTGCGCAGTAGCGTCCGCTTTAGTTTGATTTAGAGCTGCGCCAAAGGGCTCGGGTCCTGCAATCAATGAGAGCACAAGAAGTGCAATGGAGGAGAGGAGGGTTTTCATAGGCTCCTTTCTGTCGTCTCGTACCTGTCGTGATCAAGTCAGCGGATCGCGCGGTAGAAGTCGCCGCCGCCGAACCGCCGCAACGCGCGTTGATGACGGCCGATCCTATGCTGCCGGATACGGGGTTAAGTTCTGCGGCTGCAGCAGGTCGCGAATGGCTTCAAAAATAGTGTCCAGAAGCGAACCTTTAACGATATGGACATCCACATATGCCAGCTCTCCAGCACGCAGATGTGTCCGCCTGGACAAGAGAATGATCCGAGCTGAGGGTTCAGCAGCTCTGATCTCCTGCGCGAGTTGCGCACCCGTCATATCCGGCAACTCGTAGCCAAGGATCACAATGTGGAATTGGTCCGTTGCGATCAGTTGGAGAGCATCAAGAGCGCTCTTCGCAGTGCTCACGTGGAAACCTCGATACTCCAGCATCGCAGCCAGAAAAATTCGTTGATCAGTCTCATCGTCGACGTACAGGATGGTCGTGGAATCATTAGTCATGTCGTCCTCCAGAGTCACCAAACAGGCCCGTTATAGAGTTTTACCTAACCACCAGGAACACTCGCCGAGGGCAACTAGTGAGTGCTTTCATGAAATTGGGCTATTTCTCAGAACGCTTTGGTGCTCTCTCTGTGAAGCTCTATGGATTTAGGTCGAGTCTGACCAGGTCGTCCCCGAGGGGCGACGGACCATTCCTGACGGCTTCGAGTTGGTCAGATGACGCATTGTGCCGATAAGATCATCGAGATGAGTGCCACTACCGAAGTGTGCGTCCACAAACACTAATTCTTTGGCAGGCAGAACGGCGTAGCCGGAAAGGAGCACTATGGGAACATTCGGCGTGAGAAGCTTGATCTCCTGTGCCAGTTGTGGGCCGGTGAGGGAGGGCATTTGATAATCCAGAAGTGCTAAATCAAAATAAATCTTTCTACAGCGGCAAAGCGCCTCTACCGGATCGGCGGCTGTGAGTATTTCGAACCCACATTCTGCAAGCACACTGCTCAACAACGTTCTGGATCGTACGTTGTCGTCTACGTAGAACACCGTTGGCACTCCATGGTTCATTGCGTGTACTCCTCCCGTATCCTAAGAACGCGCAGACTCGATGCACTTGCCAGCTAAACTCGGATAGCGAAGTAAAAGTTTGTAAAGCGCGAGATCTTTCATCGCGGGGGAGATGGTCGCAATGACCCGCGCAAGTGATGCCTCTAACTAACACCAATCTCTTCGCCGCAGATGGCATCGTTCTGTCCCTTTTTGTCTCGGTGTGTTCAATGCAGCGCGCATGCCAAACTCGAGCGCGTAGAGAAGCTGCTGGAAGTAATTGACTCATGTGGAAACTGAACACTCCTGATCCGGAGAAGGCAAAAACGTTCTGCGCGAAACTATTTCACTGGCAACTGGAAGACATGCCAAACCCTGCCGTTCCCGACGGTTCTTATACCTTGATCAAGATGGGCGATGGCACCGGAGGTGGGATCATGAAGCAGCTTCCGGGCGGACCATTGGGATGGCTCGCTTACGTTCAAGTGGATGATATTCACACCGCCGCTCAGAAAGCGAAGTCGTTGGGCGCGAGGTCATGAAGGAAGTCACTGAAGTGATGGGCATGGGTCGTCTGAGCTTCGTTCGGGATCTGACCGACGCGGTTCTGGGGCTGTGGCAGCCCAAGTCAAAATGAATCGCGCCAACCGGCGGGTCGATACTACGGTATCTGAAAGGTCACCGGATGCGTGTCGTTTCCGGGCAAACGATTGAACTCCCCTTCAAAAAGAGTACTTCGCGGTCAGCTGTATTGTGCGCGGGTTCCACAGGCGCCGCAGACCAGACTGCAAGTTCTCGGGGAGTGGGTCTCCGCTCGATCCCGTATCAATCGGGACCAGCGAGCCGAAGTTGCTGGCTTGAATGTTGCCCTGAATGCCTCCGCCGCCATTGGGTCCGCCATTGATGTTCGAATGCCACAGCGAGAAGACATTGAAGATTTCCATGCGGAATTGGAAGTTCTGCCGTTCGGTGATCGGAAAAACCTTGGCGAGTGTGATGTCTCCTCGCATGAAGTAGGGTTGACGGATACTGTTGCGCCCAACATCTCCATACTGGTTTCCGGGCGCGACCGTATAGGCGGCAGGATTGAACCAGTGGAAGATTTTGTTCTTGAACAAGGCTTGCTGGTAGACCGTCGGATCCAGTGCGCCGAAGACTGGCGCCTGGGGATCTCCGACTTGATTAGGACGCCGCAGGTCGGCGCGCACGCCATCTTCTCCATAGCCGCCGAACCCCGCAAACAATGTCTCCGGCATACCGGATGCGACCGTATAGATCCCGCTGAAATCCCAACCCCCAAAGACCCAGTTCGCGGGCCCCAGCGACAGCTTGCGACCCTTACCTACCGGCAGTTCGTAGGACCCACTCGCGACAAAGCGGCTCGGCTGATCAAAAGATGCGGGACCATAGTCGCAGGAGAAACAGTTGTTGTTCTGTAGTGTGAGGCTTCCGGTGGGAACGTTGTTGATGGCGGAAACGTTGTCAAATGTGCGCGACCACGTGTAATTCAGCTGATACTGCAAGCCGTGAGAGAAGCGCTGGTTGAGCCGCACCTGGAGCGCGTTGTAGCCGCCACTGAATAAGTTCGCCACGGCATAGGCGTGACTGCTGATGTTCGGGAACCGGTTGCGGTCCAAGGCAGGAATAAAGTTAGGATCGCTGGCGCAGGTGGGATCGCCGGACGCCTCCGCTACCGTGCGGTAGCGATCACAGGGATCGTCAATCGCCGGCATGGTAGCAGCGTTGTAGTACCAATATCCGGGCTGATGGATGGAGTGACTGCCCACGTAGCCGATGTCCAACAGCAGGTTTTGCTTGAGGGCATACTGCGTGTCCAGAGTCCACTGCTGGTTGTAAGGGCTGCGGTTCTTTGGCCAATTGATTTGCGGATAGGGGACCCAGTACGGAAACCCATTCGGACCTGCACCGAAGAATGAATAGTCGAGGGTGGACGGGAGCCAAAGGGTATCCAGGGGATTGGGAGCAGAAGGAGTGGCGCCGGTCGAGGTCGGATAGAAGGCCGACGCGCCAATCAAGGTGCTGATGTTGTCGTAAGTGGTCAGGCCGTACCACTGGTTCTGGAGGTCATAAAAGATCCCGTAGCCGGCCCGAACCACAAAGCGGTCCGTGGAAAACGGACGCCATGCGACACCGATGCGAGGAGCAAAATTCTTTTTATCGACCGTTACAAGTTTGT
>WNFQ01005370.1_pt1 | contig 18463 bp, 15 predicted proteins | sample 5400171 | NCBI WGS metagenome assembly WNFQ01 (sample SAMN13153356, study PRJNA577476) | soil metagenome | isolation source: 20 cm soil under Madrone tree | place: USA:California | collected 2016-06-14 | reverse complement strand
CGCCCGTACCTCCCCGGCTGGTACGTCCAATAACAACTGGATGTAAGTTCCCGCCGGCGGCGGCTCAACAGTGCGAATATACAAGCCGCCCAATCCAAGATTAGCCACGCCTGAGACTTTTTTCACTCCGGCATTCTGCCGCTAAAATCGTTCCTTTTGGAGTGGACAGTCGAACGTACTGGCGGGAGTCGTTCATCATCGCCGCGGAGATAGCAGAAAAGCACCATACGCCTTTTCTGCTCCCAATTGAAGAACTGATTTCATTAAGCTGCGAGCAGCTGGATTCACTTTCTCGCAGAACCCTGGCACTGCTCCGCGCTCCTAAGGATTTGAATCCCGAACAAAAAGCGCCGGAGTGGAAGTCCTCCGGCGCCAGTTAGAGTTGTGTTCGCGAAGCAAGAACTAGAAGTTTAGCTTCAGCGCTAGTTGCAGTATGCGCGGGTCACGAACAGCCGTGACGTGGCCAAACGTGGAAATTGTGGTTAGCGTCGTCCCCACCGTCTGGAAGTTTGTGTGGTTGAAGAGGTTGAAGGCCTCGGCGCGGAACTGCAGGTTCACAGATTCTCGGATTCGAGTATTCTTCAACAACGCCATGTCGTAGCGCCAGAGTCCCGGCCCGTTAACGGCGCCGCGGCGCTCGTTACCCGAAGCCCCGGCCACAGTCACAGGAGCAAACGCCGCAGTGTTGAAGAACTGGGTGAAGGCCTGCGGTCCGTTATTTGGATCGCCGATCTGATTGGGCCGTGGCGACGCAACGCTCCCATTGTTGGGTGCGCCTGATGTATTTACCCCTATGGCCGCCGGATCACCCTGGCCACGCGCTGTGAGTACTGTAAAAGGCAAACCGCTGTTAATCGTCAGGATGCCTGAGAACTCATATCCGCCAAGGAGGTGGCCGGCAAAGCCCTGCTGCGCGCGCTGCCAAGGCAGTTCGTAGATGTAGTTGCCGGTGAAGACATGGCGGCGGTCGAGCGTCGCACGGCCGTAATCGCACACCAGGCAACTGCTGTTCTGTATGCCAGTGGAGCGATCACTCTGATTGTCGGTCAGGGCGTGCGACCATGTGTAAAAGAAGTTCACCGCGGAATTACCGGTGAAGCGCTTTTCGACTGACAGCTGCAGACTGTTGTAGTTGGAATAGAAGCGCGGCGAAATCTGGCCGATAGTACCGTAGCCCACAAAAGGCCGTATGCGGTTTAGCAATCTCGCCGCCGACGTGGTCGAACATGAGCCAAAGTTCGAATTCGTAGCATCGCAGCCAAGAATCTGGCCCGGCACAACGATTCCGGCCGCCAGGGCCGCTCCTGGAGCGGCTTGGTTGATATCAATGACACCAACCAAGTGAGTTCCCTTGTTGCCCACATAGCCGACATCGAAGAGCCAGCCACGGCCCATGCTTTGCTGTACGTCGAGGTTCCACTGCTGGGAGTAGGGAGTATGCCATTGCGGATCCGTCGTCCAGAGGGACGGCGGGATCGTACTGGCGGTTGCCCCCAGCGAACTGAGATTGGAAAGAAATACACCTCCGCCGAAATTGGCGCTTCCAAGAAAAGGTGGGTTATTGAAGACGTTGTCCTCGATCAGCCCAGCAGCCACCGAATCGTAAAATATGCCGTAGCCCGCACGGACCGAAGTTTTCCCCTTTTTGAAGGGATCCCAAGCCACGCCCAGGCGCGGAGCAAAGTTTTTGTTGTTCTGGCGCGTGATGTGATCGCCATAGGGAGAATTGACTCCCCCAATGATTATCCCGTTCGTGGGATTTCCTGTGCCAAGCACCAAATTGCCAGACGCCGTAAGCGTGGGTGCGTTCGCAGCGCTATACACAGACGGGTCAAAGGTGGTCAGTTTGTTCCCACCGTCATAGGGTGTCCGCAACAAGGAATACCGGACACCGTAGGTGATGCTCAAGTTGGAGGCCACGCGAAATTCATCCTGTCCGTAAAACTCCCACAGGTTCTGCCGGATATCGGCAGTCAGATCCAGGGGAGACTGGGTGAAGTTCGAGGAAACGAACCCGAGAAGGAAATTGGCGAAGTCCTGCTCGTTCCGCTGGATTGACCGCTGCGTCGGAGTCTCACCCATAAATGCCGCCGGCACGTTCTGGCTGCCAAAAGTCAGGCTGCCGGCATTACTGCCCGCGGCGTTTTCTTTCTTCTGGTAGTGGTGGAACGTGAAGCCAAATTTCATGGCATGGCGGCCGCGAATCCAACTTGCATTGTCAAATGCATTATGATTACGGTCGTAATCGCGGTATTCACCGAAGCTTGCGAGATTGCTGAATGCATCATCGAAAAGCAAGCTCGGAATCCGATTGAGTTGCACGGGGTAGGGAAGCTTAATGAGATTGGCAACGTCGGGCGAATTGCTTCTCGCGAGCGAGCCTGTGGGATCGCTGACGATCGCGCCATAGGAATACGCGTAGCCCGTTTCGTTGAAAATGCTCGGCGTAATCTGCCAGGTTACGCGGCCCATCCACTGATGGCCAGGAGAGTCAGTGGAAGTATTCCCGACGCCCGGGACAACGCTTTGAGGCCCAAAAAGGCCGAAGGGCTCTTTCGTCGGGATGTGGTCATAAACAAGGCGCCCCATCAGAGAGAGCTTGCTATTTACAACGTGGTCCGCTCGGACCAGCTCTTCGCGGTAGTTGAACACGCCGGGAAAAGTGGAAAACAGGACACCGTCGGAAGCGGGCGGTTTCGGCATGTTCGTGAACACATCCTTTAGGTAGGCCGCGGAGATTGGATCGAAACTCGTGGCAGGAATCTGCTGCGTACCCGTTGTAGTGCATGGTGTGGTGGTTGCCGAAGTGCAGACTGGAAATTGAAAAATCCCCTGCCGCTCCAGATCCGTGGGGACAATAGCGTTTGGAGGGGTGACCGGTGTGGTCACGCGGCGAACTTCCTCGGAAAAGAAGAAAAACGTCTTTTCCTTATTTGTGTTGTAGAACCCGGGAATAAAGAAAGGTCCGCCGATCGTTCCGCCAAAGTCGTTGTAACGCAGGACTGGGCGCGCGGTGCCGTTGCGATTATTGATGAAACTGTTCGCGTTGAACACATCGTTTCGAAAGAATTCATAGAGGCCGCCGTGGAAAGTGGAAGTGCCGGAGCGGGTGACGACATTGATTTGGCCGGAGGCCGAACGGCCGAATTCCGGCGAATAGTTGCTTCGCTCGATTTTGAACTCAGCGATGGCGTCCACGCTCGGATAGACAAGGAGCGTGATGTTCGACCCGTGGTCCACGTTGTCCGCGCCGTCGATTGTCCAATTGTTCTGGCTCTGGCGGTTCCCGCTGATTGAGAAGCTGACGATGTTGACGGCGCCCTGAGGGTTGGTCGTGCCGACATACACTTGGTCGGCGGCGTTGCTGGTTACGCCAGGCTGAAGCGTAACGAGCTGCTCATAATTGCGGTTATTCAACGGCAGTTCGCGAACTTGCGTACCGCTGATGAGGCCTTCCACTGCAACATTCTGCAGATTGACTTGAAGAGGTTCAGCTTCCACGGAGACGGTTTCCGTTACCGCTCCGGTCTCAAGAGCGGCATCAACAGTCAGTCGGTCGCTGACATTGAGTTCGATGTCCTTCTTGACGAACTTCTTGAATCCTTTGACTTCCACGGCAACGGCATAGCGACCAATAGGCAGAAACGGAGCCACATACTCTCCTGCCGAGTTCGTCTCTATGGTCCGAAGAACTAAGTTGCGGTCCGTGTTCGTAATCGTAACCGTGGCATTGGCAATTACCGCCCCGGATGGGTCGGTAACAATTCCGCGGATCTGCCCAGTGATCTCCTGTGCCGCTGCCGCTCCGCACATCCCGGCGCTCAGCCCCACCACTAGCAACCAAACAAATACACGTTTCATACACACCCCCCTTGAACTTAACTGACGATTTCAAGCTGCCGGGTCAAGCGATTTACGACCCTGCAGCGGTCCCCCCGATAGATCGACTTCACGAACTCGATGGGCTCTCCATTGTGAAGATAGGCCGTCCGCGTGAAACGGAATACCGGCGACTTCCCCCGAACGCGCAGCAGCTTTGCCTCCGCCGCCGTCGCAACCGAGGCCTCCGCCACTTCGTCGGCCATGTGCACCTGCAATCCGTACTGTTCCATCAATGCCCGGTACAACGAGCCGCTCGGCTCAAACGTTTCTAGCAAATCCGGGCACCGCCGCGCCGGTAGATGCGTAGCTTCAATACACAGCGGCGCGGAATCCGCCATCCGCACGCGGCGTAAAAAAATTACTTCGTCGGAGGGACTCAAGTGCAGCGCTTCTGCCACGTCCTCGTCAGGATGAATGCGCTTGAACGCCAGCACCTTTGATCGCGGCTGCGAACCGCGATCTTTCATCTCTTCACTAAACGAAAGCAGCCGCCGGAAATTCTTCTCCAGCTTCATCCGCGAAACGAACGTGCCCCTCCCGCGCTGGCTGAACGCCAGTCCCCGGCTGCACAGGGATTTGAGCGCCTGCCGCGCCGTCATCCGGCTAACGCCCAGCCGCTCCGCTATTTCTTGCTCCGAAGGCATTAACTCGCCCGGTTTCAGTTCGCCGGAACGGATTTGTTCGCTCAGCCCTTGCTGAATCTGGTAGTACAGCGGCACTACGCTTTGTCTGTCGAGAACGACGGCGGCCACTCGCACCCCTCGCACGGTTGTATAGACGACTGGACATATATAACTCGCTGCCCCTGCTGTCAAGCAAATACCTCCGGCTGAGCTCCGCCATTTTGCGAATCTCTGTTGGAACCGACAGCACGCCCGCCGGGGTGCAATAATCGCAGCTGTATTACTGCCTTGCTTCAGGAAGGAGATCTGACGATTTCAGTGTTAATTATCGGCGGACTTGCCAAAATGAAGAGGTGCAAAGGCTTGGCGACTATGAAAAGACGCGGGTTTTGGGAGGAAACATCAAATCCACGCAAGGCGAACTCACACTTGAGCTCAAAGGTCCTCGGCTCTCCGGACCATGGCGCGAACTTCCATTGGCGCACGCGGTCTGCAGCCGCTTGCTGCAGAAGCGGATGCCCTTTCAGAATTTCAACGTGCTCGACAGTTCCGTTTGGCCCAATCGAAACCTGAAGGACAACAATCCCCGAAATGCGGGTCTGTCTTGCAAGTGGAGGATACCCGATCGGTTCGAGATGGACGACGGCAAGCTCCGGACGTCCGGCGAATAAAACATCGCCATCAATCTCCCCACGCGCGAGCTTCTTGTGCGCTTTCTCGAATTCGTCTCCCGGCTGCCAGTCGATTGCTTGCGACTGCGTCGCGGCGGAAAGGCCCAGTTCATATCCGAAACGGGCCATCTCTGCTAGGCCCTTGAAATCCCAGTCGCCGCGATACTCGTCGCTCGGCTGATGGTAATGATTCTTCACATAGTCCTGCGATTGCGCCTCGCCCCAGGCAAGGTCATGCCCTTTGAACTTCCGCCCCTCGCTAATCGAAAAAGAAGGAATTCCCACACGTGCTAAGCTGAAGTGATCCGAGCGGTAGTAATGACCGGCTTCCGGATTCGCGTCCGGCCGAATAGCAAATCCAAACTCCTTCGCCGCCGCCTCCACCGCGGGATAAAAGGTGGTCCTCTCAGCCCCGGTGACTTCCACCTCTTCCGGCAAGCCTACAGGAGCCAGAGCGTCAAAATTGAGGTCCAGGATTGGATCTGCGGGCAAGAACTGCAGCTTCTTTCCCAAAAACTCGGACCCCAATAGCCCCTGTTCCTCGGCTGTCACAGCGGCGAACAATATCGTCCGAGGCGGCGCTTTCTTGGCTTTCGCCCAAGTCCGCGCCAGTTCAAGCAAAATCGCGCATCCGGTCGCGTTGTCCACTGCCCCATTGTAAATATTGTCGCCGGTCTTGCTCGTGTCGATCCCGAGATGGTCGTAATGAGCGGTGTAGAGAACGGCCTCGTTGTTTCTGTCAGGGTCGGATCCTTCCAGCATGGACACGACGTTGCGCGAAACAAATGGCCGCATCTGGCTTGCCACATGTGCTCCCAATCGAACGGGCAGCTCGATAGGCTGGAACCCGCGGGTTTGGGCCTGCTCGAAGAGTTTGTCCAAATCGAGACCGCCCATGCCCACGAGCTTTTTCGCCACCTCGAATTGAATCCACGATGCGGCTTGCAGCTTCGGTGTTCCATCGCGCTCCAAATACGAGCGCTCGGTCCCCCAGGAATTACGCACCACGTCCCATCCGTAACTCGCAAGGTCGCTACGATGGATGATCAGCGTGGCTACAGCCCCGCGGCGAGCCGTCTCTTCAAACTTGTAGGTCCACCGACCGTAGTAGGTCAGTGCTTTTCCTTTGAAGAATTTCGGATCGTCCGAGATGGGCTCGTTCACAAACAGCAACGCCACTTTCCCCTTCAGGTCGTAGCCCTTGTAATCGTCCCATTGGTATTCCGGCGCAGTTATTCCATAGCCTACGAAAACCACCGGGGCTTCGACATCAGCAGATTCCACCTGGCTCTCGTTGCTGGTTACAAAATCGTCCAGATTTTTCAGCGCGATAGGCCGCCCGTTCGCGGGTATGAGAGTGAATGCCGTAGCCAACAGAGTCTTCATGCTCACCATTGGCACGCTCTGAAAGTAGGTACCGGCGTCCGAAGCCGGTTTCAATCCGTACTCTTTGAACCGCGCGGCAAGGTAGTCCGCGGCCGCGTCGCCCCCCTTTTGTCCTGTGCCGCGCCCCTCGAGCGCGTCGCCCGCTAAATACTTCACATGCGCGCGAATCTTTTCCGCATCGATCCGCGCCGCCGGCTTTTTCCGCGTGGCATCAGCGGTCGCAATCTCGCAGAGGCTGGCAAACACGAGCAGTATGGATAAGTAGATGGCAACGCGTCTTATCACAGGAATTCCCCGGAAAGTAAAAACACTATTTTTTTGCCCGATCCTTCAGCAGATTCTTCAGCTCGCTCATGAATTCCTGCACGTCCTTGAAGTCCATGTACACCGACGCGAATCGCACATACGCGACTTTATCCAGCTTTTTCAAGCGGTGCATAATCATTTCGCCGATCTCCGTGGTGGTCAGCTCGCGTTCGGTGGACTCCTGCACTACGCCTTCGATTTCATCCACGATCGCTTCGAGTTTCGGCGTCGCCACCGGGCGTTTTTCGCAAGCCTTCAAGAGTCCCTGCAGGATTTTTTGCCGCTCGAAACGTTCGCGCCGCCCGTCCTTCTTGATGACCATGTAAGGAATTTCGTCGATGCGTTCGTAGGTCGTGAACCGGCGGCCGCATTTCAAGCACTCGCGCCGGCGGCGAATGGTGTCGCCGACGCGGCCTTCCCGCGAATCAATCACCTTATCGTCGATGTGCGCGCAAAAAGGACACTTCACTGGGCTGAGTCTCCTTGCTGTGCGGCACTTTCGATAGCCGCCTCTTTCTCGTGCTCCGCCAATTCCCGCAATTTTCCGAGCGAGAGCCCTTCCTGAATCAGCAGCGGCACACCCGCCAGGCTACACGCCGCAAAGGTAATCAGCCACACCACAATCGAGGCGCCGGCGGCGGCTTCTTTTTCTACTCCAAAGACCGCCGTGTAAGCTAGGAAACATGCCACCTGCGAGCCGCCGCCGACTCCTGGCAACTGTACCGCCGAACCCACCAGGGTGAATGCCATCACCAGCATGGCGTCGCCCAAGCTGATTGTGCCCAGAGTTTCGCCGAAACTGTGCGAGACCCAGAGGTAAACAAGCAGAACGAGGAACCAGTGGGCCGCGGAAAGAAATACGGAGAGCGCGAGATCGCTCGCAGTTTGAATGGCCTGCACACCGCGCACGAAGCCAAGGAAAATTCCCGCGACCGTGCCGCGCCATCCGTGCGCGATCCGCCATCCCTGCAATCGACGCTCGAGCAGAGCAGATCCGTGCAGCCGCAGATATAATAAAAATGCGACCGCGCCTGCGACTCCAGCGAATAACAGCGACCCTGTTGTCCTTGCGGCGGTTTCCAGCTTGCCCGCAACGTCGCCAATATGACCGCGCGATTGAAACAGGAGCAGCCCGACCGCGGCAATGACCGCGGCGCTTGCCAAGTCGAACAGGCGTTCGAGCGTATAAATTCCAAAGAGGTCCGCAATGGGCAGCTCTTCTTTGCGCGCCAGCAGCAGGGGCCGCACCGGCTCACCGGCGCGGCCAAGAAGGAAAATAGCAGCGAAGCCTGCGAGCGTCATCGCGTAAATCGGGCCGAAGCGCGAAGGGCCCAGATTCCGCTGGAAAACTTTCCAGCGGAGCGAACGCAGCGCGTAGCACGCGTAGATGGCAACAATCGAAAGAACCAGAAGGAAGGGATTGGCGTTGCGGATGGCATGGAGCAGTTTTGCCCCGCTGAAATCCGTAAGATGGATCATCCCGCTTGAGCGGTAGACGACAAACCCCAGCACAAGTAGCGCGATCAGGACGACAAGCAGCTTCCTCGACGATTCTTGCATGCGCTGGCCAGCCTAACGGGAGCAAGCACTCGCGTCAAGTTGGCGGAAGTGAAATCAGAACAAACCAAGAGTAGGAGTCAAAGCGACTGCCGCGATAACCGTGGCATCCCGCTCCGCCTCTCCCTTGTAACTCCTTCATTCCAGTGCTTGTATCAAACCAGCCGGGTGAGTAAGATGCGGGACAGAACGGTCGGGAGTCAGGGGCTAATCCCGCGGGGAACATTTCGGGAGCATTTTACGTTCCATAGTTGGCAGGCCGAGATGGGCTGCCAGACGGCTCTTGAGAGAGAAGCCGACTCGCAGACACGCCTTGCACCGTAGCAGGTTATGAGGCTGAAGATACGTTGGAGCAGGATGCCCAACTGGTCCAGCAATGCCTCCAGGGCGACGGGTCGGCCTGGGAGGAACTTGTGCGTCGCCACAGCAGGCGCATCTTTAACATCTGCTACCGGTTCACGGGGAACCGAACGGAATCCCAGGATCTGTCGCAAGATGTTTTCCTCCGGGTATACCGAACTCTGGGAAGTTATCGTTCGGCCCATGGCGGTTTCGCAACCTGGATGACCAGCGTGACGCGCAACCTTTTGATCGACCATTATCGTAGAACGAAGAGGGATCGCGTTACGGATTCGCTGGACGATAAGATGCCGGTGGTCGAAAACAAGGAGTCCGCCGGAGCGAGGCGGTGATCTTGCGCGACCTGCAGCAATTGGAGTATAGCGAGATTCAACAGGTTTTGGCGGTACCGGAAGGAACGGTAAAATCAAGAATCAATCGCGGACGCATCGAGCTGGCGCGCATTCTGCAGCAGATGGGAGTGCGGCCGTCATAAGGGAGATTGGAATTTCAAAGCTAGAGCAGAGCATTTTATGAACTGGACTTGCGAACAAACCGAAGCGCGCTTGAGCGATTACCTCGATGGGCTATTTCAGCCCACCGAGCAATCCGCGTTCAATCTCCATGTAAATACGTGTGAGCGGTGCGCGCCGCTGGTCGCGGCTGTTGCGCGGACGCTGGGCAGTCTGTACGCGTTGGAACCGGTGGAACCGCCGCCGCAACTCGAGAACGCGATTCTGACGGCAACACTTGGAGCACCGAGCTGGCGCAACCTGAGGCACTGGCTGAAGAGCCTGCGATCGCCGCGGTTTGTATACAGCATGGTGTCGGTCGCTGCGACGCTCGTCATCATTCTTTCAGCATCTGGTTTCTCGTTTCGCAAGCCAAAGCTGGCGGATCTTCATCCCGCCAAGATTTATCGCAGCGCTAACAGCCACCGAAGAGTTCTCCCGACAAGCAACCTGGCCGCACCGACAACGCGAATCCGTCCGCGCCCAAGCAGCAGAACCGTGCCGACGAACTCGGCCGGAATCTGCGGGTGTTGGCGGCGCAATTCCCCGTTCTGTGTGGCTCGATTGGTGAGAGGAGAATGCCATGAAGTGTGCCGTCCATTCCGACGTGGACGCGGTCGGTTACTGCCGGAATTGCGGCAAGGCCATGTGCTCGACGTGCGTGCGCCCGGTGCGCGACGTTCTCTACTGCGAAGAGTGCCTGGCCGGAATCGTGGGCATCCCTGCTCCAACCCCACCCGTTGCGGCTCCGCTTCCGGAATCGCAGTATCAGATGCCTCCTTCCAATTTGCCCGCGGGCTCGCCGAGCCGCTCCAGATCGAAATCCAGTGATCGCTTTCTTGCTGGGATTTCTGCCGGGGATGGGCGCTTTTTATAACGAACAGTACGGCAAGGGCATGATTCACCTGGCCATTTTCCTGGTGCTCTTCATTACCGGAACGGAAGGCTCCATGAGTGGTGGCGGCACAGCGGCCCTGTGGATTTGCCTCTCCGGGTTCTGGATCTACATGGCGATTGATGCATACCGCACGGCAAAAGCGCGGCAGGCCGGCGAAACTTTGACCGATCCTCTCGATTCCTTTTCGAAGGAACGCCCGATTGGACCCATTCTTCTGATTGGCGCGGGAGTCCTGCTGCTGCTTCACAATTTTGACTGGTTCCCCTGGTACCGAATTTCGCAATTTTTTTGGCCGGCTGTTCTGATTGGCGCGGGCGTTTTGATGATGCGCAACCGGCTGGACCGGCGTTCGTAGGAGGATTTGTTCGATGAGTGATCGAATTCGATGCGCGTGCCCTCAGTGCACGATTCGCGGGCTGATGGGTCCCGCCGCCATCATCACGGTTGGAGTGCTTTTTCTTCTCGACCAGTTACGCGGCGGTATTTTCTCGTTCTGGAACACCGCTCCGGTTATCCTCATCGTTCTGGGAATCATCAGCCTTGCCGCGGCGGCCGCGTCGACTGAGGGTCACGTTTCCGGGGCGGTTCCTCCGACAGCTCCGAGTGCGCCAGGCTCCTTGCCAACCGCTCCCCAAAATCAAATCTCCGGTCAGGGACAGGGGCAATAGGGCTTCATGGCTAATCTGCGTCGACGCGGCAGCTCGTTTTTTCCCGGACTTCTCCTGCTCTTCGTAGGATTACTGCTGCTCTTTCACAACTACCGGGGTGTCAGTATTGGCGAAGTGATCGGGCACTGGTGGCCGCTCATTCTGATTTTTTGGGGCGGGATTAAATTATATGAACGGATGGCAGCTAGCCGCGCCGGCGATCCGGGCGCGGCGAAAATTACCGGAGGCGAAGTTTTTCTTGTATTGGGACTTCTCAGTCTTCTCGGCATCGTGGTTGCCGTTGACTATGCCAGGGAAAATCTCCCAGGCCATGTTCGGGAGTGGGGAAACAGCTTTGACTTTGACCTGGACGTCGCGCCTAAGGACGTTCCCGGGGATGCGCGCATCGCGATTCACAACGGCCGCGGCAACATCAGCGTGCGTCCTTCGGACGAGGCGCAAATTCGAGTTTCGGGCAAGAAGAACGCAAAGGCCTGGAACGAGAACGACGCGCAGCAGGCTGCCGATCGCGTTGGCTTCGAGATTGTGAAGAATGGCGACGGCTACGAAATTCATCCCTCGGGAGTCAGCGCGGGAGACTCGCGGATCAGCTTCGATCTTGACGTGATGGTTCCGAGGAAAGCTTTGCTGACGATCCGCAACGAGAAGGGCAACATCTCCGTCGCGGACATGGCGAAGGCGATCAACGTCACGAATGGAGTCGGCGACATCGAGATTCACGACACGGGCGGAGACGTCGATATCGAGACGCGGAAAAGCGACGTCAAAGTTTCCGACACGAAAGGCAGCATCAAGATTTCCGGTCACGGCGGACAAATCAATGTCTCGGGCGCCACAGGTGGCCTTACGATTGACGGCGAGTTTTCCGGGCCCATCCGGGCGGACAAAATCGCCAAAGGCGTGCGCTTCGTTTCGCACCGCACTGACCTAACGCTATCGCAACTCGCGGGCCATATGGAAGCCAGCCCGGGCCATCTGGAAATTTATGACGCTCCCGGAAGCCTCAACGTGCGGACACAAGACGACATCACGCTGGAAAACACCGGCGGCAAGGTCAAAATCGAGAATCGCAGAGGCAACGTCGAAGTTCGCTTCTCGGCCCCGCCGAAGGACGACATCGAGATTGACAATGCTTCGGCGGGGATTACGCTTAGCCTTCCGGAATCGTCGAGCTTCGAGATTGTGGCTGATTGCCATTCGGGAGATATTGACAGCGAGTTCCAGGCGGATTCGCTGAAGCTGACTTCGGGAAGCAAGTCGGGCGATTCGCACCTGGAAGGAAAATACGGAAGCGGACGCGGACCGAAAATCATCTTGAAGACGAGCTACGGATCGATTTCCATTCGCAAGACCAGCTGAGAGCAGTCTTAGAACAATCAATTAGCGCTAACGCTCTGCAAGGCGGTTCAATTCCTGAAAAAACGTGGGGAAGGAAACGGCGGCGCAATCGGCGTCACGAATAACGGTGTTTCCTTCGGCGGCGAGGCCGGCGACGGCGAACGCCATGGCGATACGGTGGTCGCCGCGAGTATCGATTTCGGCGCCGCGCAATTTTCCCGTGCGAAGGCCTTGCACCTTCAATCCGTCCGACCGCTCCTCAACGGACGCACCCATCCGGCGAAGGTTCTCCGCGAGCGCGGCGATGCGGTCGCTTTCCTTCACTCGGAGTTCAGCGGCATCGCGAATCTCAATTCCTTCCTCGGTGTACGGGCCGAGAGCCGCGAGCATTGGCAACTCATCAATCACCAGAGGAATTTGTTCTCCCGCAATCACACCGCCTTTGAGAGTTGCACCTTTCACGGCGAGGTCGCCGACGATTTCCCTGTGGGCGACCTTGGGGCCGAGGATTTGGATTGACGCGCCCATCGAAGCGAACAAATCCAGGATCGCCGTGCGCGTGGGATTCAGGCCAACGTTGTGGATGAGCACGTTCGAATCGGGGAAGAGTGACGCGGCGGCGATGAAAAACACGGCGGAGGACAAATCGCCGGGCATGTCGAGAGATTTGGCGACTAGCTTGCCGCTGCCATTTGCGCCGCCGAGACTGTGGATTCGAATCGTGCGGCCATTTTTTTCGATGGTGGCGCCAAATTCCTCGAGCGCCAACTCGGTGTGATCTCGGGTTCGCGCCGGCTCCGTCACGCTGGTCACACCATCGGCAAAGAGTCCAGCAAGCAAAACCGCGGATTTTACCTGCGCGCTGGCCATCGGCATGTTGTAGTCAATGGGCTTGAGCCTGGCACCGTGAATTTCCAGGGGCGCGAAATTATCTTCGCGCCCGCGAATGTCCGCGCCCATTTCGCGAAGCGGGCCGATGACGCGCTTCATGGGCCGCTTCTGGAGCGAGTCATCGCCTGTGAGCCGCGAGGAAAACTGCTGCCCGGCTAGAATTCCCGTCAGAAGGCGCATCGTTGTGCCGGAATTTCCGGCATCGAGCGCGCGCCAACTGCTTTTCAGGCCGTGCGGCCCCCGGCCGGTCACTCGAACCATGTCCTTTTCGATTTTCACTTCCGCGCCCAGCGCGCACATGCAGCTCAGTGTGCTGTGACAATCCGCCGCGGCGGAAAAATGGCGCAATTCGCTCGTCCCTTCGGCCAGCGCCGCGAGCATCGCATAACGATGAGAGATGGATTTGTCGCCGGGCAGGTCCAGTCCGCCGGTTAAATACTTGGCTGGTTGAACGGTTTCTTTCTTCACATAGAAATTCTAACACGCAGCGTCATAGCGCTTCGAATCCCACGATTCGCTTCCGATTTCCAGCTTCGATTTTCTATGTTGCGCGCTTAATCCTGCCCATCCGGCCAGTTTTGGGAGAGGCACTCCCTGTACTATGCGCCGAAATCCCGCGGCCCGGCGATGCGTATTATTAGGTGAGGAGAATTGTCATGTCAGCCCGCAGCACGTTCTTTCATCTCGCCGCCAAAGCCGGCATCTTATTTGGGGCGCTTTTTCTGGTAAGCGTACTTCTTGCCGCCATTCCCGGCCATCGCGCGCCCGCCGCGCCTGGACAGGATGCACAGCAGTCGTCCGCCGCGCAATCGCAGGAACCGCAGACCATGGAACACAGCAAAATGTCGGGCATGGATATGGACGATGCCAAGGCCAACGAGGCTCACGCCGTTCACGACATGACGCGCGGGCACATGGACGCCCACAACCTCCACATGCACATGACGGCGATGCGCCCGCAAACGCCGGAAGATACTGCGCGGGCCAACGAAATTGTCTCGCAGCTTCGCTCCGGTATTGAGAAATATAAGGACTATCACGTTGCTCTGAACGACGGCTACAAAATCTTTTTGCCGAATCTGCCGCAGCCCGAGTATCACTTCACGAATTACTGGAATGGGTTTCTGGAGTCCTTTTCTTTCGATCCGGCGCGCCCCACTTCCCTGCTCTACAAGAAAACTTCGGACGGATACGAACTCGTGGGCGCCATGTACACCATGCCCAAGCGCGCGACGGAAGAACAGCTTAACGCACGTGTTCCACTCAGCGTGGCCACATGGCATTTGCACACCAACCTCTGCATGCCACAGAAGGGACAGCTCCGCAACGCCGACTGGAAAAAGTTTGGGTTAAGGGGTTCAATCGGCACGCAAGAAGCCTGCGACGCGGCGAATGGCCGCTTTCAGCCAGTCATCTTCGGCTGGATGGTCCACGTCTACCCGTACGAAGATTCGCTCGACAAAGTGTTCGTCATGCATCATCACATGGATTAGGAGCGCCGGCTCCGCTGCAGGCTTCCCATCGCACCATTCGAACGCTCCAGCGCCCTTTGCGTTGACTTGTCCACGAGCGCAACCTAATATGACTTTCCAATGGCGGTTTTCTCTCAATGATCGGGCTAACCGTCTCCCATTACCGCATCTTGGAGAAACTCGGTGGGGGCGGCATGGGCGTGGTGTATAAAGCCGAGGACCTCAGACTCGGCCGCCACGTGTCGTTAAAGTTTCTCCCCGAACAACTTTCCAGCGAACCCTTGGCGATCGAACGGTTTCAACGCGAAGCAAGGGCCGCGTCGTCGCTCAACCATCCCCATATCTGCACGATTTATGACGTGGACCAATATGAAGACCAGCACTTCATTGTCATGGAGTTTCTTGAAGGGCAGACGCTGAAACATCGCATTTCGGGACGACCGATCGAATTGGACCGCGTGCCGGAGTACGGCCACCAGATGGCAGACGCCTTGGAAGCCGCCCATTCCAAGGCCATCATTCACCGCGACATCAAGCCGGCCAATATTTTCCTCACCGACCGCGGCCAGGTAAAACTTCTTGATTTCGGGCTGGCCAAGCTGATGCCGGAACGCAGAGGCGCGGGCTGGGCCAGGCAGGCTGCAGGAAATTTTGGAGTCACCACACAGGACGCTCATCTCACCAGCGACGGTGTGGCTTTGGGCACGGTCGCCTACATGTCTCCCGAGCAGGTTCGCGGTCAAGAACTCGACGAACGCACTGATCTTTTTTCCATGGGCCTGGTCCTTTATGAAATGTGCACCGGCCAGCGCGCGTTTATCGGAAGCACGTCCGGCGTAATTTTCGATGCCATCCTGAACCGTGCCCCTGTTCCGGCAGCGCGTCTGAATCCCGCGATCCCCGTCCAGCTCGAACAGATTATTGCCAAGACCCTTGAGAAGGACCGCGAACTGCGTTACCGGTCCGCTTCGGACCTGCGCGCGGACCTGCAGCGTTTGATACGGGACACGGATTCTGCCCGCGCGATGCCCTTTACCACGGGGCAAGCGTCCCGCCAAAAGCTGCGTCGTCTCTGGCCTCATCTTGTATGGGGCGGGATCCTCGGTGTTTTGCTAATCCTTTTCGGATTGAACGTGGGCAATTTACGCGACCGCGTATTTGGCGGCGCGAGCCAGGCACGCATTGAATCGATCGCCGTTCTGCCCTTCGCCAATTTGAGCAACGATCCGAAAACGGAATATCTGAGCGACGGAATCACCGAAAGCCTGATCAACAACCTCTCGCAACTCCCCAATCTCGCGGTCATGTCGCGCAATACGGTTTTCCGCTACAAGGGCCAGGCGACAGACTCGCAGAAAGTGGGCCGCGACCTGCATGTTCGAGCCATTCTCACGGGGAGGCTGATCCAAACTGGCGACGAGCTGATGATCAGCGTGAGTCTCGAAGACGTGGAGAACAGCCGGCAGATCTGGGGCGAGCAATACAACCGCAAGCTTTCCAATCTCGTAACCGTGCAGCAGGAGATTGCCGGCGACATTTATGAACGCTTGCGCCCGCGGCTCGCCGGAGAAGAAAAGAAATTGCTCGCGAAGCGGCCTACCGAAAACGCGGAAGCCTATCAACTTTATCTCCAGGGCCTATTTTACTGGAACAAGTGGACGCAGGCGGATTTCAAGAAAGCGGCGGAGTATTTCAGTCAAGCCGTGCAGAAGGATCCTGGTTATGCGTTGTCCTACGCCGGTCTTGCAGATAGCTACAGCTTATTGGGTGACGCCGGTTACCTTCCGCCGGCCGAAGCCTGGCCGAAAGCCAAAACCGCGGCGATGCAGGCGCTGAACCTTGACGATAGTCTCGGCGAAGCGCATACGTCTCTGGGCCTTGTAAAAGAACATTTTGAATGGGATTGGGCGGGAGCCGAAAAAGAATTCAAGCGTGCCATCGAGCTGAATCCGAACCTGGCCACAGCGCACCACTGGTACGGCGATTATTTGACGAACATGGGCCGCTTCGACGAAGGCATTGCCGAAACGAAGAAAGCCCAGGAATTGGATCCTCTCTCCCTCATCATCAATACCACCGTGGGCTGGCAGTTTTATCTCTCGGGCCGGAATGACAGTGCTGTCGAACAATTACACAAAGTCCTGGATATTGACCCAAAGTTTTCGCCGGCCCGGCGCATCCTCGAAGAGGTCTACGCGCACATGGGCAAGTTCAAGGAAGCCGTCGCAGAGCGAGAAAAAGCATTGTCACTCTCCGGAGGCCCCGAACTGGCGGCTTCCATCGAAGAGGATTTCACGAAGTCCGGCTACAAAGGCGTCTTGCAAAGTTGGCTGGACGGCCTAACGGAGCTCTCCAAGCACAGTTACGTCTCCTCCTACAGCATCGCGGAGTCGTATATGCGAATGGACCAAAAGCAAAAAGCGTTCGAGTGGTTGGAGAAGGCTTACGAGGAACACGACAGCGGCCTGGTTTCCCTGGCGGTCGAACCGATGTTCGAAAATATCAGACCCGATCCGCGATTCAAGGAAATTCTAAGGCGCATGAAGCTTTCGCATTAGAGCAGCAGCGTGCGTTCAGTCGGGGCAGCGCATATCTCCCACGGGCTGAGAACCGGCATTTATCGCAACGGGTAGTCTTTTTCGCCGGGCAAATGGCCGTCCACGCGCAGGACCTTCACGCCCGAGTGGATGTTCCTGGAATCTATAAACGCAATGGAGCCGGGCAAAGCCGTCAAAAGCTCATATTGCATGTCGTTCGAATATACAATCCTGGGCGGCGTCGCGGCTTCCGCCCGAAAAATCTTGGCTACCCAGTACTGTTTGAACTGCGCCTCAGACATCTGATAAATCACTCGCAGCACGACGTCGCGTTCCCGAGCCGCTGGAGCGCGAATCAACAAAACAACTGGAAGCTTGGAACTCCAATACTGCCGCTCGCCGAGCAAAACCTTGCGCACTTCGGAGAGACTCAGGTCGGTCACGGGAGTATCCGCATTGACGACCACGGCGATGTCCGCGCCTCGAGTCTGCGCAGCTAATGGAGAGTGGAGAGCCAAAGACGCCCACAGGATCGTCCAGAGAAATGTCACGATAAGTTTGTTGGTGGCATTCATATTCGGGCTCATCAAAAGGTGAAATCCGTCTGGAAGAATGCCCCGTTCACCCACGGGTCCGTTGGCAGCCGCTTGAAATAGCGGTATTCGCCCTTAAAGGCTGCGTAGTTCGTGATGTCATATCGCATCCCAACGATGGACTGGACCAGATCCTGATTGGTGAAAACCTGTTCGCTCAGTGGGACATGAGTATGCTCAAAGCGGTAGTAGGGCTTCAAAGTTCTTTCCAGCCAAGGAAGCCGGTAGCCAACCTGAGCGTAAAATGCCTGGCTGTTGGTGACGAAGTTGGTAAGAATGTTGCGATGATTCACGTTGGCGAATTCGGCGAGGAATTCCGGAGTTTCCTTGGTCCAGACAATGTGCGCGGCCGAAATCCACTCGCGAAAATTATTTCCATTGGGTGGCGTGCCGGGGAGCGTGATCTTGTCTCGGTAGACGGAGACGCCCATTTGCAATCCATAGAGTCTAGCCGGCCTCGAGTAGAGGTTGGCCACCCATGCGCGATTATTATTATTATCGCCCGCATCGCCAGGGCGGCTGATGGCCGAGCCGCGTCCGTTCCCCACGCCAACGTTGTAGCTGAGCCCCGCTCCTCCTGATGGAATATTTCCCTCCGCCAAAAAACCCAGAAAATGCACCGGGATAAACGTTCCGCCAAACTTGACGAAGTCAGGCCGGCTGATCGTAGTCTGCAGCCAGGCGCCGTGATGGAATGCCGTGTTCCAGTAACCGATGGGCGTATGGTATCGCCCAAACGAAAGTTTAAAAAAGTCGTTGTAGTCGTACCGGATGATGGATCGTTCAACAT
>WNFQ01010492.1_pt1 | contig 18466 bp, 26 predicted proteins | sample 5400171 | NCBI WGS metagenome assembly WNFQ01 (sample SAMN13153356, study PRJNA577476) | soil metagenome | isolation source: 20 cm soil under Madrone tree | place: USA:California | collected 2016-06-14 | reverse complement strand
GTGTTAGTGTTTTCCGATCTTGACGTACGGTGTTGTATGCTGAACACAATAACGTCAGGGCTCAGTTCATGCTGCTACTTACTTTATCTGGATGACGTTGTCGGCTGCATTGATATGCCTCATCAGTAACATGCTGCTCCTGCGCTGGTTTTCGACCCACTTTGCTAGAACCGTTGCCAATGCCTTTTCTAACCTCCATGAATGCCTTTCTATAGCCATGAATGAGTCTTTCATTCTCGATGGAACAAATCAGTGTCTAAACATCGCCTCCCGACACAAGCGTCTTCTTGATGAGCTGCTTGCGGAATCTATCCAACTGGACTTGGCTTATTCAATTGCCGCTTTCGAACTCCGGCTTGGTCGACTAAGTGGTGGGGGCTTCTGTGCTTCAATTACTAAAGACTTTCTAAGCACTTCTTTAGTCGAACCCATCAAGCCGCTCATCGCAGTAGTAGAAAATACTCGCAGAGAATTGTCGTGGGGTAGTTTACGTGTGAAAGCACTTCGCGGGGAGAAACGTGTTTATCCAATGATGACGCCAGCAGTGAACCTCGGGCAGGCAATTCTGGCATCGATGAAACATGTCGAGGCTACACTGTTGTTTGTATTCGAGCATACTGCAGACACGTCGGGGCCAAAACCATCGGAGTCATCAACTCAATTACTTCATCAACTCGATCAAGCACGTGATGTTGCGAAAGAGGTGTTTGCAGGTCTACATCGGGGTATGAGTGAGGATGCCAAAGAAATTGAAAAGGTGGGGTTACCCCCAGATGCTTCCGACCACTTCCTCTTCCTTGTCTCGCTCATAGAGGTGTGTATTGGATCTACCTTCCGAAAAACATACGCTAATGAAAATACCGGTTGTTCAGATGGCCAATGAAATGCGCCGGGCCTTGCGTGTCGCCGATAGGGTTGTTGATCTCCACAATAACTCTCATACTCGTGTGTGGTACCCGCGCCTTTCCTGGGCGTGGTTAGGCCTTGCTCCTCTCACCGTTATCGGCGATGATCGCGAGCACGTGAAGTCTGACGATCACGACCCAGTGCGCTTTGAAGATGAACACAGATTGAGCGTGACTGAAGCTCGGCAAGGTCTCTCAGAGTTGGCTAGATGGAGGGAAGCCAACTTATCCAGACCATTACCCACATCTCTTGGCTCCAAGTTTGCCAGCAGAGAATCCTTGCGGCTCCGCGGTATCATCTACGGGCCAAGAATGACCCGCTTTCGTCTTCTATTTGCCGCGTGCATCCGAGCTATTAGGCACTCTAGCCACCTGCAACACGCGGTGAAGAATTCGATTGGCGTGATGTTACTGAGTCTACCAGCTTTCCTGTCGAGAGGTAGTCCAGGTGAGGTTTGAATCTTCCGCAAGACAACTTACCACTTAATTAGCGTACAAAGGTGAAAGATGGTTTGACAATGCGCGTGGACAATGGATGATCATTAGCTATGTCTGGGTGCTAGAAACGAATACAGGAGCAACTTGGCGGGTGTCTTCCCTTCGTATCGTACGTCTAGACCCCAAAAGTTGTTGAGTCTCTTTCGCTCATATTATTGTCTAGGCTGGCACATTATTGGGGGCTTTGTATGGGTACATCGTGAGTGATGTAGAATTTTTCCCACTCAAGCTGTCATTTGTGCTTTCTAGACCTACCTGATTTCTCACACGAACCCATATGGTCTTGTGGTGATGGTAACGGTTCGTGTGAATTTGGTAAATTTGAAGGCACGTTTTGAAAATGGCCGTAGCTCGCCGACCTTCCGATTAGTTGGCTGATTACGAGGACGGAGGTGTCTTCCTTGGGTGTGGTCGCGTCAGCATGCTCCCTGTGTTGCATAGCCCTCGAAGTCTGACCTAGTATAATGTAGGTCAATAACGTTGCCTCCGATAGTGTTTTCCGGTTATCTTAACCCCACCACCAACACCCCGATCACCGGTAAGCATAGGCACTAGTGCACCGTTCACTTTGTAATGCTTAGTCTGACGCCGAGCTCAGTATTAGCAGGATGGAGAGCGGCTATGATTACTGCTGGTGTCTTGGCGGCTCTCCTGATGAACACACTCGTCTTCCCAAAACATTGCAGGGTATAAACACCGATCAAAATTGAAGTGATCGCAGTGTCCGGCTCACCACGTTCCTCTCAGATGCTATTCCTGCGAAATTCGAGCCGTACTCTCGGCTTGTTGAGTCAGCTGTACCTGACGCTCAGCAGGTACTCTTCACATCCCAATTTGATAGGTTCTTTCTGATTGTGGCCCTAGGGAACTATTCAAATGTGATCGGGCATTTACGCTAACCGACAGGAGACGAACTCTGAAGCTCGAGCTCGAAACGCGCAACTCCCTGATTCGTCTTTCGCGCCTTATCGTTGCGCTTCGCGATGAAATGAGTTTGTTGCCGGTACGTACGATCGAACCATTCAATCACGCCATCCATTTCCTTATGGAAGCCGTCATGAAATTTGAATTTCCCCCGCAGAAACCCATGATGCAGTATCGCAATGCCATTGGCTCCATGCAGGCGTTACTCGACATCTTGGCTGGCCTGCGCAAAATAAGAGAGCATATACCTGTAAGAGAAGCTGTATCTGGAGTCGTTCATGAACGGCGCGAGCTTGTACGCGGCTGTCCATCCCACGGTCCAACATCAGTACGTCTGATGCATGAGGCCACACATGTCATAGGTATCTTGTGTATGCATCTCGTTGTATGCCTGTGAACACGCTTTTCGGGCGCGCCAGCCGCTGCCGCAGTTCCTCCCATCTGCCCAGCACGCGCATGCCACGCTCATCTCACGCCTCGAACAGTCTATGCACAATTCGCAGCGGGAGCTCGGGCTGTCGCGCTTGTATTTGGCTGCGGAGGGCGAGGTATTGTCATACCTTGTCGATACGCTTGAGAATATGCTCAGTATCGGACGCACACTATTCGGTACCGCCGAGTGGCTGACGGGGGGGCCGCTTTCGGTCCACTTAGAGATGGACCCTGATGATGACCCCGAGGGGCATCATGAGTGGCACGGCGTAGAGTGAAAAAAGGGCTAAATTGGGGTGGCCACGAGGGGAGGGATTGTATGTTTCAGCTTCGGGCTGCCATAATGCGCGCTCGACCTCTTTTTACATGTAATCGTTTTTTTCTGTACATGATATAGATAGATTTAGTCCTTTCCGCATAGACCTAGATGTGATGTTCTAGCAATAGTTGGATTCGGGGATCAGTGTGTATGAATGACACATCAATATCGAGTCATCGAACAGCCTCTCGGAATTCCTACACGAGCGCTCCAGGGTCGGAAAACTTAAAGAGGTTCTTGAAGGGTAATCTCCACACACCGGACAGTAGGAAGAGCAAAAAATTTCTTACACCTTCACGTTATGATCACTGATCTTGCCACCACAGATTAATATGGAATGGTGTTACGTGCTTGACATGCCTGACACCTGATAACCGCCCGTGGAACCAACGTGAACGTACGCCTGAGACGGAATAATTGCAAACCCACTTTTCAATAACGTTTACGTCTTCTGTATATGGAACGCGAAGCTGATAATCTAGAGTTCAAATTGGAGACGAGCGTGGCAGGTGTCATCATCCTTCGTTTTCACCGGTTATTTTTGGCGTGCGACGAGGATGAGGTTTGATGGCGTGGGAGGGGGATCGTCTTAAACCGGATACCCCATAACCGCCATTACCGAGATGGGGCGCTCGAGAAGCGATAATGCACACAGGAGTGTGGGATGCAATATAGAACCAAGGACCGGGACTTGCTCAATATCGGATGTGGATGGCGATGAGGTCAGGACCCATCAAAGGATTCAATCAACGCTGGTCGCAATCCAGTCTGGGAGGGGATAAATGAATAAAAGCCGGCTGAGCCGAACCCTACTACTGGCCGGCAACAGGCTTATAAGGCACCGGTCTCTTATGCGATATTATGTGGCTGGATGTCGGACCGTTGGCCCACTATCCCTTTGTAGGCATTTGGCGTTGGATGAAGTAAGCTCCCATTGTGTGCGCAGATCGACAATGTGGAGTGGCGGCTGAATGAGTTTTTTTACCCCGGTGGGCGGAATGGCTGTTTGGCAGTAGTGGACGGATCGGGGAACAAATGGATTGGTGTAATGAGCCGGGATCTCATCTCACCGCGGCATGGCGAGTCGCGGGCCGCGGACTCGAGGTGGGACCGGGAGTCATTGTGATGACTAGTAAGGATGCGGCAACCGGGAGAGAAAGGGACGAAGCTTGGGAGTGAGAAAGCCAACGTTGGGAGAGGAGGGAGGTTGTGCGGGGCAGGGATGGAAGAGAGTTGTGGAGCCGAAAGGGGAGCCGGCCGGCAACTTGAAAGGGAAATTCGCCGGATGGTAGCGCTTGTTGGTGTGCCCTCCGCTTACTTCTCGCTCTTGGCTCTGAACTGCCGCTGCCGCTCCCCATCAGCCCTTCCGTCCTTTTCTTGCCGGCTGTCTTTCTCTCTCCCGGTCGCACCAAATGGATTCCCCCCAAGATACTCCCTCCGTTGACCATCACGATGATCAGCAATCAAAGTCATCGTATGTCGCGCATATATTTCCGTCCCCATTCCGCCCCTTCCTTAGCCTTCTCCCTCTACGCCCTAGCGGAAAGACTCCCGTCGTCAGAGGTGCCCGGGCTTGCACAGTATGCCGCGCTGCTAAAGTTTGCATCTCCGCTGTCCGACACCGAATACCCGTTCCTCATCATCCACTGCATAGATGAAATGTGTCGGTGCAGAAGACGGTTCTCAACCGTGTCAAAGGTGTAGGCGCACCGGTGTCGAGTATGTACACATCCAATATCCTCGCTATCCCTCCTCTCACTCATCCGTCCAGGTGTGTGTTCGAGCGACACAGACGCGGCCGAAAGCCAGGCTCAAAGTTCGTTTGATTTTGTCTTTCACCTATCGTCTTTCAATTGGATATAGATTATCCGAGGCTTCCAAAATGTTGAGGCGCCTCGAAAAGGGCCTCAATAATGCCAAACTAAAATCTCAGACCCTCGAGACCTCCACCTCCACGTCCCCAACGGACTGGCGTATGCGTCGTGGAGAATCTCGTACACGTTCTCCCGGACGTTATTCAAATGACCTTCCTCGTCTCAACCTACCTACATCCTTTGATGGAGATGACCGGACTGACCCCAAATTGCGATCAGCCACGGATGACGAGGAGAACGATAGCGAAGGAAAACAAGACGGCATGTTCCCCGCGGATCTCATACGCCGGGAGAATCAACGTCATTCCTTCTTCAAGACCATCCTTAATCCCTCACACGAGAACCCTGCTACCTCCCTTCGATCGGATCGGTCTAATTCAACGACCTCCTCCCAAACAACCTCTCCCACAGTTCATACTATTAAAGACCCCGTTTCTGCGGGCATCATAGATGAATCTAATGCCAAGGTCTTGTTTGATCTAGTGTTCTTGCGACTCAACCCCTTCGTGAACCTCTTTGACCCCACTTTGCATACCCCCGATTACGTTCGCTCTAAATCCCCGTTTCTCTTCACCATTCTAATCATGGCTGGCTGCAAATTTTTCAAGCCCGAGTCGTTCAAACCATGTCAGAAGCTAGCTCATGAATTTGCTGTGCGTGCCTTTGCGGAAAACTGGAAAACTGTTGAGGTGGTCCAAGCCTTCGCTTGCCTAACCTACTGGAAAGAACCGGAGGATACAGTATGTTCCTCAACGCATGTAAATTGATCTTTGGCTTACATTGTCACAGCGAACATGGATGTACATTGGCATGGTGCGTGATCTCTGCGGTAATGAGGCCTTACTGTTGATATAATTTATGCAGGCTTGCCGTATGTCCGTTGAATTGGGGCTCAATCGGTATGTGTCACCGCCACCTCCGAATGAGACCGAGTTGCAACTCCGGGAGCGTCGCAATCGGGAACGCACCTACCTCGTACTGTTTGTGCATGACCGGAGCCTGAGCATGCAAACCGGACGTCAATGGATGCTTCCGGAGGTGGGGTTCTCTGCACATCCGGTCGGTATTGGGCGATAGTATCTCACGGCTCACGTCAGGATGACTTGGTCCGGCATTCGGCTAATTGGCATGAAGAGGGAGGGACTCCACTTCGTCCGGAGGACGTGATTGTCGCTGCGTTTGTCCAATTGCGTCGAATTGCCGTGTGTAACAACAACTGTCACTTGGTTCCACTGATTTTGATTTCTCTTGACAGGCGGAGACGACTGATGTCTTCTATTTACACAAGGGCATCCCCGGTGCCGCCCACACGGATGTCAATAAAGAGGTGCTGCTGCGTAACTGTAACGGCAAGCTAACCCAGTGGATGGACACATGGCACCATGAAATGCGGCGCGCCAACGGCGAATCCTTTCACATGTCATTCCTCAGCTTCTTCCGGTTGCATGTACGGTTGTTCTTGAACAGTTTCGGCATACAGGCTGCCATGCACCCCGTAAGTTTCCGGTCTCCACGGTCCTGTGATCCGAATACTGACCGAGAACAGTCAAGCCGCACAACGCCCAGCGTTCAGGCCTTGTCAGCGTGCTACACGAGTGCCAAGGAAAATTTACACATCGTCTCGGACGATTTTGCCTTTCCTGTTGAAGGTGGGGTGATGATCCCGGTACTTCTCCGGGTGGGTTTGTAGTCTGATTCAGATGTCGTCAGCTCCTTCGTAGCTCAAAGACGTTGGCGGAACTTCACGAGGGGGCCACTGGCGAAATTCACGCAATCATATCAAAAGCGGCTGATGCATACGAAGAGGTGTCGCATTTATCGCTAGCATGCACTGGTGCTGCTTATCATGCACGCTTCTTGAGGGAGTTAGTTGCGCAAGACATATTTAGATCCAAACAACAAAAAGCCTGGGAAGACGGACATTCCCGATGTGAGTTTCGTCCCGTATGCCGTGTGATGGATGGCGCCGCTGATGAGATTTTCCCAATGGTAGTGCGTCGAGACTCAACACTATCTGCTAGTCAGCAGGCGACGCAGCCATCTGTGTATCCACAACAGATGCTTGATGATGCCCAGAACACCGCAAACATGCATCACTCTTACTCTTACCCGATTTCCCCCACGCAGTCTAACGTAGCCGCGTCCTCCCAAGAGCCAATGCAGGTGGACGCAACGCGGAGCGCCTCGGTACAGCAGGCTACAACAAGTGCGCAAACGTATGGCAACAGCGCTTACGTTCAGTCTCCACCAGTGGCTCAAGCTTCTCAGCCACCACAACCAACACAATCAGATGACTTACGATATTGGAATAATATGTTCCGGGATCTTGGCTTTGGCGAGGCTGTTGATCAGAATTTCCCTGCACAGAACATGTCGTCGAGTGCACCTGCGCCGTCTTCTCATCAGTCTCTTCCGATGACATCGTCGCACCACCAGAGCTATGGGAATGGACGCAGTGCTGGGCCTCCCCATCAGCCCTATGCGTATCACCATATGCACTCGAATGCTCCGGGGTACGGATTATAGATGACGTTTCACCTCGCTATTTCCCTCTCACTCGACGCATAATATATACTCATTACCCTCACTCATCTCGATGTTTTGCACACGTGAACGTAAAAACTCAGCATCTTACGTCTAGTCTCTGCAAAGCCCCAGCCACTAACTTCCCTTGTCCGGCGTGTTTTCGTGTTCTGTAAGTTATCAATGTAGAACCTATTTTACCCTGTCGTACAATTTGATAACCACCCTACTGCATCTCATTCCACCACAACTGTGGCCTTTTATGCATATGCTAGACTGTTGTAATACCGCCAGACAGGACATTATAGTTTTTGACATACCAGCCCTTGTCACGCAGCACATGAAGGTGTATAAATCAGCAGAAATCACAGTCAGATTATACAAGCACTAGAAGCACTAGATAAATAAGGATGTGGGTTATTTTTCGCGTTTTCTCACTCCAAGCCGATATAAAATACGATAAGTTCGTGTCCTACCGCAGCAGCGATCCGCGGTATCCCCTTGAGCGACATAAAGTCAAAGTCACGCACGTATAACGGGCGCGGTGCGAGCGTGAACGTGGTCGGCTCGACATGACTATGGGCGTGCAAGGCGCTGTGAACGTGTATCGTCGCGCCCCGCGCCCCGGGGTTGCGCGTCGAGATGGCAAAGTATTCTGGGTAGGTTGGACACCATCGGAAACGATGTGCGCCTTCGGGGAAGGAGGCACCGCTTAGCGTTGGCTTGCCACCGTGCAATTTGGAGAGATCCCAGAGGTAAAATCGGGACCGATGTACGGCGCCGATACTAGAGAAGAAGAAAAAAAAACAGGCGTGAGGTGTGAGCGTGACGTCGATCAGAGTAAGGGGGATAACAAATACGCAACGAGAGAGGGGAACGGGGAGGGGGGACGTACATGTCGGGATTGGATTGCTGCCAGGCAGCGGAGGCCGGGAACGCGCCCGCACCGCCAGCGATGGAGCGCGGTGCTGCAAACTCGATTACGCGTGGGTGATGCCATGCGGCATCTGCTTGGGCATACGAAGGATCTGAACGCCAGTCGATGAGTGCGAGCGAACCGCGCACGTCGGCGACGAGGAGGTCCTTTGTTGTCGAAGCGTGGGCACAGACGGAGCTTAGCGCGTGCGGGAATGATATCACGTAGGCGGTTGGTTGTGGGCGCGTGCTGCCGGATACAGTGTTACCTGTGCTCGTGCCGGCGGATGGGGAGGAGGGTGAGAGAGAACGCGAGCGCGAGCGCGATTGGGGTCTTGAGGGGATGTCCACGTTTGGGCGAAGGTCCCAGACCATAAGCATTTTGTCATCTTTTTGTTGTTCGTTGTTGGTGTTGTTGGTGTTATTTGTGGTTGGTGTTGTTGGTGTTATTTGTGGTTGGGAGGTGCAAGGGTATGGGTTTAGTGAGGGGAGAGAGGTAAATAAATATCAATGGGTGGGTCAAGGACCATACGCACCTGAAACAGTTGCGACGTAACGCGCAGTGTCGTCCGTTGGACCACCGCAGAACGTCATATCACTCACTAGAGCGTGGTGGCCGCTCAATCCACCACCAAAGGGAAAGATATCTTCATCAGCATCGGGTGTTTTAGTGAGTAAGTGTAGCCCAAAGTTTGAGGATGCGGCTGTGAGCCTGTGAACGGAATTAGAACGCGAGTTGCTCATAATATGACAGGTTATTTATTTACTCGATGAACCATTGGTCGGATGAGGAGGGAGAAACGGCGCGTGGGGACCAAGCTAGGGTGGTGATACGGCAACCTATAGGGAAGGAGGCGACTAGGTCTGCAGACGTGTCGGTCTGCACGATAAGCAAGACGGAGACGGTGTTCTCACCACCGATGGCGACAAGGTCAGGCGCGTCTGCGTTGTCGCAGGCACGAACGACGTGGATGAGTGCGCCATGGTCGTGTCTGAGGTCCATCATCGTCATGAGTTTCGACCCGGAAGAACGCGGCGGGCCGTAGTCATCTGCTCTGCTGTATGCCAGTGGGCTCGCCTCAGAGTCCAAGGGGTGCACCCAATCCAGCACTCTTCCTCGCCGTCGCTCTTGCTTCATTTGCAGCATACTACACTCTCGTACACCATCGTGCAGCTACCGCACCTGCTTCCTCACGCCCTCGATTAAACGACAAACCGCTCGTCTCGCCTCATCAAGTCAGCGATGGCACCCAACATCGTAGAGAAGATCGCTGATGCACTCCACATCCCTGGTGTCCACAAGCACGAGGATAACGCATCAGCTACTGCCGGGGGCGAGACTAAGAAGCCCATATTCGAGAAAGAAAAGGTGATAGTGATATTCGTGCTCGGCGGCCCAGGAGCAGGTGTGTCTCTTTCTTCCTTCCCTCCTCTACTCCCACCCTCCTCGCCAACTCAAGCTCATCATCAGTAACATTCCTTATTTAGGAAAAGGAACGCAATGCAGCCTTCTTGTGAAATATCACTTCTCTCACCTCTCCGCGGGCGATCTCCTACGTGCGGAACAGGACCGCCCAAACTCGCAATACGGCGACCTTATCCGGACGCACATTCGCGAGGGCAAGATCGTGCCGATGGAGGTAACCATCAAGCTTCTCGAGAACGCGATGCATGCTGTGATACAGTCAAAGTCTGGCCAGGGCTGGGAGGGCGGCAAAGGCCGCTTCCTCATCGATGGGTTCCCGCGCAAGATGGATCAGGCACTCAAATTTGAGGAAGACGTTCGTAGCCAACCATCGCGGTTGTTTCTTTGAGTAACTTCGCATGCATTTGACGGAATATGCGCTGTTCCCAGGTCTGCAAGTCGTCCCTGGTGCTGTTTTTCACGACAGACGAGGAGTCTATGTTGAAACGCCTGCTGAAACGCGGCGAAACCAGCGGTAGGGATGATGATAACATAGAGAGCATAAAGAAGCGCTTCCGTGTGTTTCAATGTTCTTTTGGAGCCTTACCACTTTCTTAACCTATTCACGCATGCAGTCACGTACAAGGAGACAACGATGCCAGTGATCGAGCATTACGAGAAACAGGGCAAGGTCGCTGAGGTGTGTATGAAATCTTCTCTGGAATTGCGTCGTCTAATACGTCTAATATTCCAGATTGATAGCTCCCCAGCGGTGGAAGACGTCCACACAGCAGCCGTCGCTGCTGTGGAGAAGGTCCTCGTTTAATTTTCCAATACTCTTTCCTCCTACATATCTCTTATCTTGTGGCATTCCGCGGAGCAAATATAACGGTATCTAGACGTCTTTGTGCGCCTGAACGGCTTCAATCAGGCGGTCTCAAGCATACACCGAAATGTCCAGTTCGTGGGTTGTCCGCGCCAGCACATTCCCGCCCTTTGGAATTTGGAATATTGTTCCGTCAACGCATAGGAGATGTGCTTTCTCATCGTCTTCTTCCTGAGCGGTCGTCAGCGTCGAACGAGGGATGGTGACTTGCTTCAAGACAGACTCACGGGTATCCATTGCCATCCCGCCCCCCTGAAATACGCCACCACAGGCATTCCGGGTGTTTCTCCGTCCGGCGAGTCATACTGTGCTTTGATGTGTGCACCATCCTGATATGCTGCGTTGAGCACGCCCCAAAGTCTCTCTTTGAACCTCTCGCGCCCTTCTTCATCACTTTTACCTTCCGGGCGTACAACGAGAAAGTCCATCGTCTGCGCGCCGGGGGGCGGGGGCAGGGTGCGCTGCAGCGGCGTGATGCGGAAAAGCGGTTCGAGCCTGTCGACGTTGACGGTGGAAAGAAAGTACGCGAATGGGCCTTGAAACTCGAGGCCCAGTCCCCACTCTTCCCGGAGGAGGTCCGTGAACGCGCCAGTATCGACGTCATATTCTTCCACGGGGGAGAGGAGACGCACTCTGCCGTGATACCACGTCGTCATATTCTGCTCTGCGGCTAGCTTATAACGCTCGACGCCTGGCACGGAAGCGCGAAGCGCTTCAGAATCGTGAAGTATTGCAGCGTGTAGAGCGGTAGAGGTGACTACGGCCGAGATGACGTCGACGTCGGGGGATGCAGATGAAAATTTAGAGGGAAACTCATTAGAATTCTCGTTGAGCACCAACGGCGGTGGCGGGGAGCTGGAAATGGTTATGTGGGCGAGGGTGAGAGGTATGATGCGCGGGGTAGCGGATAGGAAGGAGAGTAGTGAAGCGAGGAGGGTCGGTTCTGCGGTGGATGATTCGGAATTTGAGGGCGGGAAGTAGGTGGAGTGTAGGGCATTGGCTGTGCCACCTGGGATGAGAGCAATGCGGAGGCTAGGCAAAGGCCTCTCTTGTTTGGAGCGTGCGCTATATAGTGCATTCAAGATCTCGTGAAGGGTCCCGTCGCCAGAAATGAGTACTAGAGTTATCGGCTCTGAGCGAGTAGATGGTGCCAGAGCGTCTATGTACGAGAGAAGGAGTTCGCCTGCGTGTCCAGCATGTTCTGTACCTGCGACTTTATCAGGAGTAATCTTGTGAGTAGCGAGCAGAGGGAGAATCGTGTCTGTCGTCAATTTCGTCGCTGTGCGGTCTCCGCACACTGGATTGTAAATGACGATGAGAGACATGTGCGATGGTTGAGGTTATAAGATAAGATAAGATTGTGTTCGGAGAGCTGACTTATATTCAAGCGGAGATTCAAAGTCGCGGGCTCGGTCAAGCCGTGGCACGGGACGCTCCCCGGACCGGTCGTTCACAATGGTTCGCATCATTATAAAGGGTGGTGTTTGGAAAGTGAGTATTGCTGTCCTATGTTCGTATAACGGCTTTCTTACGTGGCACAGAACACGGAGGACGAGGTCCTCAAGGCTGCGATTGCAAAGTATGGCAAGAATCAATGGTCAGTCGCGTCTGACGGGACACGCGCGTGCGTCGTACATACTCACCCTGGACCTTAGGGCCCGCATTTCTTCACTTCTCGTTCGAAAGACGCCAAAACAATGTAAGGCTCGCTGGTATGAATGGTTGGATCCCTCCATCAAAAAGACCGAATGGTCGAAGGTGCGTGCTATACTATCCCTGACTCGGTCGCTATTCTCGTCGCTGAAGGCCCGCTTGCAGGAGGAAGATGAAAAGCTGCTCCACCTGGCTAAGCTTATGCCTACGCAGTGGCGTACAATCGCTCCCATAGTCGGACGGACGGCTACTCAGTGTCTCGAACGGTATCAGAAATTGCTAGACGAAGCAGAGGCCAAGGACAATGAGGAGCTTGGCTTGGCTGGCCCAGGGGATGCAGGTGCAGGCGTCGATGACGTGCGCCGTTTACGGCCTGGCGAGATTGATCCAGACCCGGAGACGAAGCCTGCACGGCCTGACCCCATCGACATGGACGAGGACGGTACGCCGCATGCATAATTTTTCCGTCTCTAGGTTACTGACGTGTCTGTTTTCAGAGAAGGAGATGCTTTCAGAAGCACGGGCCCGACTTGCGAATACGCAAGGAAAGAAGGCAAAGCGAAAAGCTCGTGAACGACAACTGGAGGAGGCGCGACGGCTCGCCGTTTTACAAAAGAAACGAGAGCTCAAAGCCGCTGGAATCATCATGCGGCACAAGACGAAAAAGAAGGGCATGGACGTGTGTACTATCTCCTCAACGCCTAGCGTCCGAACTGACTCTCACTTGACATAGTACAACGCTGATATCCCATTCGAGAAAAAGCCGGCCCCCGGTTTCTACGATACCTCGGAGGAGCAAGCCCGTGTCGAAGCTGCACCTGTTGGTCAAACCCTGCGCCGGCTGGAGAACAAGCGCAGACCCGAAGAGGAAGAGGCCGAGCGCAAGAAGCGACAAAAGCGAGGCAAGGAGGGTGAGAACGGCCCTCACCAGACCAAGTTCGTTGCTGCACGTGATGCGCAAATTCAGAAGCTGAAGGAGGCCGAGTCAATTGGTCGTCGAGGAAAGCTTGTCCTTCCTGCTGCTCAAGTTAGCGATACCGAGCTCGAGGAAATCGTTAAAATTGGACAAGCTGGTGAAAATGCCAAGGCACTGGTCGGGGGCACCGACGACCCAAGTGAACAGTTACTCGGAGGGTATGATAATTTGGAGAGGGCCAAGATGGCACGGACACCCAGGACCGCTCCGCAACGTGCGTAATAATGTTTTCGAGTGCTCATGGTCTAATAATTTGCATACAGAGGACAATATCCTCATGGAAGCCCGAAATTTACGAAATATGACCATTGCACAGACACCCCTTCTAGGCGAGGAGAATACCCCGATCCATGCTCCAGCGAATGGAGGTACTGGTTTCGAGGGTGCCACTCCTCGGCATCAAGTCGCATTTACTCCCAATCCCCTTGCTACTCCACGAGCAACCGATGGAACTTCGGCAACACCAATACGCACGCCAATGCGTGATAATCTTAGCATCAACCCTGAGGATCGCACATTCACTGGGGAGACGCCACGGGAAATGCGTATGAGGGTGGACTCAACTAAACGGTCACTCGAAGCGAGCTTTAAGAGCCTTTCAACGCCTGAAAACAATTTTGAGCTACTCGTTCCCGATGACGAGGGGGAGGACGATACAGAATCCGGCAAGGTGTTGTCTGAAGAGGACGCTGCTGAGCGCGACGCGCGCATAAAGCGCCGGAAAGAAGAGGAGGAGCGTGCTGCTCTTGCACGGCGTTCTGAGGTTGTGCAGCGTGGACTACCCCGACCTCCAAATGTCGACCTGGAGCGTCTGCTCAATGATCTCAGTCTGGTTCCGCCGCCCGAGGGCGAGCAGGAAGCCGTGCAGCGGCTCATCGACCTTGAGGTTACTCAGCTCATGAAGCACGACTCACTTGCACACTCGATTCCTGGTACTGCCCATCCGGGTGGAACACCAAGCGCGTACGAGCCACCACCTGATGCGTATGTCGCGGCAGCGAAAGCTGCAGTTCATCGTGAGCTTGCTGGCACTCTTGGATTCCCGGATGCCCCGGAGGAGCAGGTGCGCAATGCGGTACGCGCACTCGCCGTAGGCGACGATGCCGCTGTGGACGAGAGCGCATCGTGGGTGCGCCTGCGGGCGACGCTTGTCCTTGATACTGCGTCTGGGTCGTGGGTACCCACAGAAGATCTTGACGCGGATGCGCGTGCAGCTGGATACAAGGCTGGAATGGAGGAACGCAGGGCCGCGGTTGCGCGGGAGGCGGGGCGCGTAGCAAAGGTCGAGAAGAAGCTCAGAGTCACACTAGGAGGTTACGCGGCGCGGGCAGAGGAACTGGGGAGGCGACTTGGCACTGCGAGCGTAGCGATACGCGAGACGGCGATCGAGTACGAGAGCTTTGCACGGTTGCGGGCGACGGAGTCGGCTATGGGACCGGCGCGCGTCGCGACGCTGAAGGAGGAGGTAGACAGATTAGAGGCGCGGGAGAGGACGCTGCAGAGTTTATATGCGGAACTGGAGAAGGAGAAGAGAGAAGGAGAGGGTAGGGTCGCGGCGTTAGAGGAGCAGGTCATGGAGGAGGCGGAGATGTTGAACGAGGCTGCTTTGGCGGAGATGGAGGCAGCGGAAGGGTAGATAAGACGTTATCTATTCGGGCACGTTCCTCGTTCTGCTGCAAGTGCGATCGGCAAGTTGGGTCGCTAATCGCGGGCTGCTGTGGCCGATAATGCTGTAATGAATGCCCGAACGTCGGCACTCATTACGATCGCCCAGTTTAGTTGTATTGCACTCATGTCGATCAACAGAGCCCGAACCTCAAAATCGAGCCGCTCAACATTACAACGGAGCAGCTTTTTTCTTCTCTTGTTATATTACGATCCTGTACTGTGATTTCCTTCTATTTTCGGTGGGTTGGACCGGGAGGGACCTGTACCTAAGGGCGACATTGATGGTTGTAAATTATAATCATTCATTCCGGTCTTACTCCGCCACACAGTTACCTGCCCCGGAACCATTTCTATTCGGTCAAGCCCGTCTCCTGGACACAAACACATGGATGGCCCTGCCCCCGCGGAGATCACGACAGGACGACACGTCAAGGTGGGGGAATTGCGCCCATTCCAGCGCGAGACCATTGCTATCATTAATTGTAGCCCATGCGAAAGGGTTACGGTGATGATGATCCCCCTTCGACCACCTAATCTCCACCGGTGTGAGACGAAAGAAGACAACGTGTGTGTGATCGTGAGTTAATCATGGTCGCGGCCTCCCACATCGAACAACACGTACAAGTACAACCCATCTGAATATACTCTGCTCGGTAAATGATACCATACGTGTTTCATTGATAAATAGTTTGGTACGCCGCCCCCTTCCGCCTTTATCCTCCCTTCCTCCCCCTCTTCTCTCTCCCGTTTCTTTCTCTTCACCCCAACCATTCATTTATAGCCATGCCCCAACCACCGCTTACGCCTTCTCCCGTGGAGGCCGTGCAGATAGTTACACTGACAGTCTTTTCGAGTGGTACATCAACACAGTCAGGTCTGCCAGCGCTTTCGGGCGGTGGCGGTTCATCCGTACCCATTGCCGCAATTGTGGGCGGTGTTGTAGGCGGCGTGGCGCTTGCCATCTTGTTCGTGATCATATGGAAGCATTGGGGTCGCGTGATCCAGCGCACGGAGCGGCAGCGACGCAAGGAAGCGGTACGTTCACGTTCAACTCCTCTACTTCATCCGTCCATCTGTCTTGGTTGCTTGCGGCCATCGTAAAAGAGTTGGCTGACCGTCTCTGCAGCAAGATATACTCACCGTGCGGGAAAACACCAGGCGGAATGCTGCGAACGGGTTCAGACCGCAATCGGAGTACAGGCCAGTGCTCACACTCAACCGGGAAAGCCGCAGGGTGACATTCCTGACGCGCATGCCGACGTCGCATCAGCGCACATCCAAGGACGACAACAACGCGGCCCCCTCGGCGCTCGCACAGACCGAAGGAGAAAATGAAAATGAAAGAGCAACGGCGCCTAACAGCAGCGCGGACTTCGGATCAATGGATGAGATTCGGCAACTATCGCCAAATTTTGGCTCGCCGGCTGCACCGTTCCTCGTGCGCGAGGTGGCGGCGGTGGAACCAGTGCGGGAAAGTGAGAATGGAGAACGGCCGCTGTTGGAAGAGGAGGCGGCGGGGCCCAAGTCGACAGACTCGATTCCACCACCGAGACGTTCGACACCGTCACCGCCGCCTATATCCCCAACCCGCACTACCCCCAAGCGACCCCCTTCGCCTTCACCCTCCGGTAGCACGTCTAAGCAGACGACTGCGCCTAGGTCTTCCCGTAGTGTGCGCATGCGCACGCCCAGGCGTCTCCCGGATCCACCATCTGTGCCACCAGCGTATATACGACCGTCCTCCCCAACGGCAAGTATTCCACGAACCTCCACCTCTCCTCCCCGAACGTCATCCATCGGCTCTAGCCGTACATACGACTCAGGTTTGAGGAGCACGTCACCTACTCCTTTGCTTCCTCCTGTCCCCCCTGTTCCCCCCATTCCCATTTCTGAACCGTCATCGTCATCGTCGTCACCGTCGCCGCCACGTCAACCCTCCTGGTCCAGGTCACCGCTACGCAACTCTGTGCTACCCTCCGATCAACCTGTGATCATGCCCCGCGCAAAAAACGCACCGGCAGCGGCACGGACGTCTGAATCCCAGCCCGTCTCGCCAACAACATCGACTTCGGGGCACGTGCCCTCTCTCTCTGACTCGATGCCGCAGACCGGAGAGCCGCCGGCGCCTCATAATAGGTTTTTGGGTTCGCTAAGGCGCGGGAAATCCTCGGCGGGGTCGACTGGTGCGAATCAACGCACGATGTCAACACGTTGATGGGGATGTACTGGATTGAGCGCACCGGACTATCATATCTTCGTTGACTAACGTACTATCTTTCAAGGTTCACAGACCCCTCCATCTCGTTCGAACGGGGTCTGGTGCATTATTTTATTTAATATTTAGAGTGTTGACTTTGGACTAATCTAATTTTGTATGATAAATGGACTGACTAGGCACTTGTATTTGCTATCCACTCGTTTCGTTTCATTCCTACTAAGGTTACGGTATATGGTAGATAGGATACCCTCCTTTGGGCTTGGGCTGCTTGCTGCAAATCAATTTAGTTGACAAAGACGGATTTCTAGCTGCCGAGAGAGGCTGCATTACAACTCGTTAGTTTGAGCTCGCGCTGATCATGGGTGATCCAGTATGGGTTTTTAGTTGTGGAATGTCTATGATAGCGAACAAGTTCACCGACTCCAGTTATCGCTACCGTAACGAGTCAACGTATTTCTAGGGGGGGGACCAAGTCATGTCAGTATTTGGCAACTAAACGAGGGATGAACGAAAATGGGTACAAACCTGCTCCAACTCGGCCACTGCACTGCGAAACGCAGCCACTTCTGACCAGCAATTAAGAGCGGTCGTCGGATTTGCTCTGTTGGGGACTCAGACTCGCAGTGATGTGAGGGGGGTAAGTAGGGAACGTTACTGGTAACAAGAAGCGACTGCCTCGCGAGCCTGCTTGACACCTAGGTGGTCCATCAAGCTCGCTCGCTCACGATACCGATCCACTTTCTGCCGGACTTCCTCCAGATCACCAAGGAGCACAGTCGAATTTTTGACATCGCCATGCGTGCCTCCTCCTTCAATATCGGCAGCATCGCCTGCCATACCCCGCTCACGGTCCAAGTTCTCGCGCTCGAGCGCCGCCTCGATCTCACGCTGCACAATATCGACACCGGCGGCGTCGCCGTCGGCATCTTTGTTATTGGTAGTAGTGTGTCCACGGAGGCGGGCGGCTTCGGCGCTGATTTTGTCGCGTACGTGTTTGTCGAGGATTGCGTGGCGGGCTGGAGAGACATCGGGTGAGAGGGAGGTGTCGGAGAGTTGGGTGGCGAGCTCGGAGGAGACCTGTTGTTTTTGGTTTTGTGATGCGGGCTCTGGTTAGAATATTGGTTGTGCGTGGGGTCGTGGGAGTTACCTGGATGGGCACTTGGTTGTAGAATACCTGCTCGTTGTCCTGTTTTGAGTGGGACGCACCCATGTTGGATGGAGATGGAGGGATGGGATGGGATGTGGTGTCGATCACGTGCCAGTGTGGAGG
>WNFQ01001350.1_pt1 | contig 18477 bp, 12 predicted proteins | sample 5400171 | NCBI WGS metagenome assembly WNFQ01 (sample SAMN13153356, study PRJNA577476) | soil metagenome | isolation source: 20 cm soil under Madrone tree | place: USA:California | collected 2016-06-14 | reverse complement strand
TCTATGATAACATCGGACGGTTCTGGTACGTCAGGATGATCAAGAAGTTCTAAGGATTACAAAGCGCAGTTTCACAAAGAGGCAGTCCCAACTTGGGGCTGCCTCTTTTGCTTGTACCGGGAGCAAGCGACGGATGCTGCAGCCGCGGGCGTTGACCGCGGCTGGGTGTGCTGCTGGCCACATCTAAGATTGGTGAGGTCGTCGCCCCCAGCTACAACCATGCTGTGGCAGCGCGAGTTCTTCGATCACGTTCGGCGTTCCAACGAGAGTTACAGTGAAAAATGGAATTACGTTCGGGCCAATTCGGTGCGCGCTGGATTGGTTTCCGCAGCGGAGGAATGGAAAATACGCCGGCGAGATTGAAACGCTGATGTTGTAGCCGCGGGCGTTGATCGCGGCCGGCAGTGCGAACGGCGACATCCCATGATGCGGAATCGCAGCGCGGTTATTTTTTCTGCGATGTCGAAGTTTTTGCTTTCACCGCTTCATCGATCAGTCTGTGCATTCCCTCAGGGGTGCCCTCATTCGGTTCCACTTGATGTTTATCGACAAAGAGTGTCGGTACGACTTTGACTCCCAGCGATTTGGCGCGGGCTTGATCGGACTCGATCCGCTCCCTGACTTTGTCGCTCTTCACGTCTTTTCTAAACTGATTGAGATCGAGTCCGAGCACTTCCGCGTAGGTATCAAACAGCATTCCCGCGTCGGTGGCGCTGCTCCAAACGCGCTGTTCTCGGAATAACATGTCGTGCATTTCCCAGTAGCGGCCTTGTAGACCTGCTGCTTCGGCAGCCAGGGCGGCATCGCGGGAGTGCTGGTGCGTCCCGAGCGGAAAATTGCGAAAGATTAACCGCACGCTTGGATGATACTCTTTTATCACCTGATCGAGAAACGTGGCGACGTTCTTGCAGGATGGGCATTCGAAATCACCGAATTCTTCCAACGTAAGCGGAGCCTCCGGATTGCCGCGGATGTGTATCGATTTCGCCAAACCCTTTCCAGGGATCGTTTCATCAGCGCCGATAGTCAGGCGATGCGGCTGCATTGTTTGACAGAGCAGCGGGCCGCTAGCGAGCGTGGTCAATGCGGCCGCACCAACGATGACAAAAGGCAAATACCGCTTCATGAAAACGACACGAGTGCCGGAACCTCTGCGCACAATCGAATTCGTCAAATTTAGTTAAAATGGGCAGATGGTCCGCGGATTACCCGCCTGCGGTCGCCGCGGCGACCGCAGGCGTGGCAGTCGGAATCGCGCAAATGAGTTCCGCGATTGCGGATTGTAGCCGCGGCCCTGTGGCCGGCTTTCGGATTAATTCATGGGCGAAATGGTCTTCTCCCGAAACTCGGCCTTGTGTTCAGGGTTAAATACGGCGAAGGTTAAAATGAGAGGTCTTCAAATTATGAAAATATCAGGCATGATGAGGTCGGCAATGACGGCGCTGCTGATACTGTCGGTCGCAGCGAGCGCTGCATTCGCGGGGCCGCAAAAGCGGGAGCAGGTGCCCCCAAAAGGCGAGCGCTATGCGTATGTTTGGGTGACGGGCTCCAATATCCCGCAGAAAGTGAAGATTAGCCCGGTTGGAACCAACACCGTTTCAGCGATGTCCGTCTGGGATCGCCGTCAAATCAATCAGACAGGCCGCGGTACGGCGGAGGACGTATTGCGGCAGGATCCTTCTGTTAGCATAAGGCTAGGCCATTAACCGAGAAGGCACGCAACACCATCGCCGGTGCTTGTGGCTGGCGCGAATTCTTTTCCTGTTTAGCGCGAAGCGCTGGGCTCTTTTCTGCGCTTCGCTCCGCTCACATAACAAAAAGGAGCGGTTGATAAAGGACCTTATCGGGGCGTCGAACTGCCCTGTGTATCTCCGGCTAAAACGAAGCGAAGGTTTTCCGCTGCCTCTGCGTCATCGGGGTGTAAACGCAGCGCTTCCTTGAATTGAGCGATCGCCTCTGAGGTTTGTCCCAGTCGGGCATAGACGACGCCAAGAGCACTGCGCACCGGCGCCTTGGGATCGAGACGCGCAGTTTCCAAGTAATGTAATTTCGCGCCTTCGAAGTCGCCTTTTACAAAGAGCGCTCTGCCGAGGTGGTAATGCGCTTCAGGATGGTTCGGGTCGTGCTTCAGTGCGGTCTGAAATTCCGTGATCGCCTGATCGATCTTCCCTTCATTTAAAAGAAACATCGCGTAATCGTAATGCGCCCGCCCGGACTTCGGCGCCAGACGGGTAGCCATCTCCAACTGAGCGCCGGCTTCATCTTTCTGGCCAAGGCGCGCGAGAACATAGCCGTATTCCGAATGAACTTCGCCATTGCGCGGATCGCTGCGTAAAGCTTCCTCCAGTTCGCTGCGTCCTTCACTAAGCTGTGATTGCGCAACGAGAACCTGACCCAGGTGATAATGCACTTCTTTCTCATTCGGATTGAGTCGCAGGGCGAGGCGGTACTGCTCGGCTGCTTCATCGAGACGATCCGCTTTGTCCAAGGCAAGGCCGTACATCCAATGGGCGCGAGCGCTATTTGGCAAATCGGACGCCATCCGAGCTTTTTGTTCCACCTCTGGCAGCTTGCTGCGGGTTTGCCCGATCCAGAGCGCGCCGAGGGGAATCACAAACACTCCAACCCATTTTAACCCGTGCAGCGCCCAACTGGGCAGTAATTCGCGTGAGGTCGCGGATATGTTTCCGCCGCCAAGACCGAGGTTCTCGCGAGTCGAACGGTCGCGTACTTTCCAGATAAATCCGTCGTAATAAAAATGCAGGAGACCTGATGCTGCGACCACACCGGTAAGTACGCGCTTTACGGTTTCGATCTCAAGATGGGAACTGAAGTAGCCGAGAGAACCGTAGGCAAAAACCAGCCCGACATAGAGCCCAATCAACGAACCGCTCCGGCGAAAAACAAAGCGCATAAAGCCGCCGATCGAGCTGTCTTTTTCCACACGGCTGCGGTTGTAAATCCAGACCAGCGACAGATACTGCACATCGTGAAAAACTTCGAAGAGGGCGATACCCGCCAGAATGTTGGTGACGCCGTTATTGCAATACCACCAGAAGGCAATACTCGTGATCAGCAGCGCCAGCTTGACTGGATTGGGACGCTTCCCTTCCGCCCACATCCGGGAGAAATTAAACAGAAACAAAACTGAGACCGCGATAGCGCCGCCTAGCATTACTTGCTGTGCGTTATGCAGGAGCCAGGGCTGAATGAACGGCCCGCCACTGGCGTAGTACGTTTCAAGCGTGTCAGCCATGCGTTGCGGTGAAAGGAGCACCCCCGCCGCGAACCAAGTGGCGCAGGTTGCAAAGTCGAGGCGACGCGTCAGCGCGGCGAAGGAACCCGTCTTTGCGTCGTAGATTCGACAAAAGCCGTAGGTCTGCATCATTCCATGCCAGACGCCCCAGAAGAAAACGACGAGAACGATTCCTTTCAGGTCCCACCAGTAAAAAGCGACGCAAACAGAGATCAGAAAAATCGGGGCGAAAATGAAGCGCCAGCGAAACCGTTCGAACAGAGCGCGATCGCCGTAGGCGCGGATCATTCCCGGGAGATGGTGACCCATTGCGCCAAATGCGGCCACGAAAAGGTAAATGTCTTGCGCCCTCCACCGTACCTGCGCCAGCAGGAACATCGGCACCAGAAAGAGTGGCGTTCCGACGTAGAGAATCAGGTCGCGCCAACTGTTGAGAATCCAGAGCGTCTTTTTCGGCGCGGCGCTGGGCACAGCAGGAACAGTCTGCGCCCGTGAAAATGCGGTGACTTGCTGCATGCGTCTGGGGGAGCAGTGTCCCTTAACTGCGCGGAAAAATCAATGCTATAGTCAGTGATTGTTTCGTGCAAGCAACTGCGGGATGCTGCCCAATGTAAAACAGAATCGCTGACGCGAGAAGGCTTGGCTTTTAAAGCTCGCCCCGAAGGATTTTGAAAACGATTGTGCTATCGACTACTCCTTCCAATGCCTCCGTCCCAGGACCGCTCCCAAACGCGACAACATCGTCGACGGTGGGTAACGCCGATTTCGTGTGCAACGCGGCTGGTTCCAGATGTTCTTCTGGCTGTTCGTTCGGCGCCTTACTTGGGATGTTCGCCGCCCCGTAAGACTTTGTGCCGTGTGGACCGGTCGCCCACGTGATCCACGGCTGGCCGGCGGAATTAAGCCCGAGCAATGCGATGCCGCTGTCTTGTCGGAATGGGAAACCATTCAAATTCATGCCGCCAATCGCAACATCGCCGCAGACAATGATTGTCGATCTTGCTCCCGCATAATTTCGCGCAACGGTAACTGCGTGGTCCAATTCAATCGTTTGGCCGAGAGTTCTTTCCGCGTTGTTTTCTTGCGCGGCTTTGCGCATGAGGCCAGCGTCGATTACGAGCAAATATCCGCCAGCGTTGTATTGAAGTAATTCGATCGCCCGCCGCACCATGTCGGAAAGGCTCGGTTGCTGGCTCCGCTCTTCGACCTGGTTTACGAACGCAAGCTCCGCATTGTTAAAAGCACCGAAAAGCTTCGGCCGGCGCCAGGCGGGGACTGCCTCCAGCTCCGCTCGCGTTCGAACGATGTCGAACCCGTTGCCACGGAGCTCGAGTAAAAGGTCGCGCGTGTCCTGTCTCTCTCCGCCCTTTGTCGCGGGGAGAAATTGCCCCGCCCCGCCGCCCATTGCGATGTCGATCTTACCTCCATCAACGAACTCAGCTGCAATCTTCTCGACATCGTACGGATCGGCCGGATGTGCGTAAAAAACCGCGTTCGTGGGATCGGTTAGCTTTGTGTCCGTTACAAGACCGGTGGCTCGTCCATACTCCCGTGCCAATTCGACAATGGTTCTGAGCGCTTTCCCATCGCCGTTAATCGCGATGGCGCGGTTGGCCACTTTTACGCCAGTCGCAATCGCAGTTGCAGCCGCCGCCTGATCCGGAGCCGCGAAATCTTTCGAATAATTTGTCAGCAATGCTACGTGCGGCATAGAATCCAGGCCCAAGTGCGTACCTGCGCCGCCGGCGTAGGCGCGTGTCGGGGCGAGCCGGCCGGGAGAGAGTCCCTCTCCAATAAACAAAATAATTCCGAAAGGTTTCCGAATGACCCAGTGTTGAAAATAAAGGACACCGAGCCCGGCAAAGGCGAGCAGACAGAAAAGCGCCAGCAGTTGGTTGCGCAGTTTCATTTCCTTTCCTGTAGCGGCGCTCTGTGAGCGTCGCAAATATCAATGAATGTTGATCAAACGCCGTAGTCGCCTCCTCTGAGCGGCGCGACGCGCGCGTCTTAGGCATGTCTAGGCCGCGCCCCGCGGAGCGAAGCGTCTAGAAAAGAACCGGCTTGTCGATCTTCGTAATCGTCGGCAAAGTTTTCCCGCGTATGGCTGGCCCGGTTATGCTCATTATTCGCGACGGCTGGGGCATCAATCCCGGCGGCCGGGAGAAGCGTGAAGAAAACGGAGATGCCACATTGCTCGCGCGGACGCCGTTTCATGACAAACTCTATCGAGATTATCCAGGTGCTAAGTTAAGCGCCAGCGGAGCCGATGTCGGTTTGCCTAATGGACAAATTGGCAACTCGGAAGTTGGCCACCTTAACCTGGGAGCCGGCAGAATTGTTTATCAGGACCTGACGCGAATTAACAAGGCGATCGCGGAGGGCGAACTGACGCGCAACCGAGTATTGCAGGAAACCTTCGCCGGCGCCCGAGGTCATCGTCTTCATCTGCTGGGATTGGTCTCCGACGGTGGTGTTCACAGCCACTACACACACATGATCGCGCTTGCGAATGCAGCCCGGGAAGCGGGCGTCACAGAAATCTTCGTCCACGCTTTCACCGATGGGCGCGATACGTCGCCGACCGGCGGCGCTGCTTGTTTGAAGACTTGCGAGAAAAAGCTCCAGAAGAGCGGCGGTCAGATCGTCACCGTCATAGGACGTTACTTCGCGATGGATCGCGATCGCCGCTGGGATCGCACGAAAAAGGCCTGGGACGCAATCGTTTTCGGGCGCGGCGAAATCTGCGAGTCATCCCCGTCCGCAGCGGTGGATCGACAATACTCACTTGGCAAGACTGACGAATTCATGCCGCCGCTGATTTTTTCCCATGCAAATGAGCAGCGCGTGCGGGATGGCGACTCTGTTTTATTTTTCAATTTCCGGGCTGATCGCGCGAGACAATTATCTCAGGCCTTTTTGCTAAAGGACTTCGACGGTTTTGATCGCGAAGTATGGCCGCAGGTCCATTTTGTCACGCTGACGCAATACGATGTGACTTATTCTTCACCATTCGTTTTTGCGCCTGCTGAGATCGAGCACATTTTGGGCGAAGTGGTGAGCGCGGCGGGCAAGTCGCAATTGCGCATCGCCGAGACTGAAAAATATGCGCATGTGACGTACTTTTTTAACGGAGGAATTGAGCGCGCGTTTCCCGGCGAGGACCGAAAGATCGTTCCATCGCCGAAAGTTGCGACCTACGACCTTCAACCGGAAATGAGCGCGCGCGAAGTGACCGACGAAGTGCTCGCGCGAATGGCAAATTACGACCTGATTATTCTTAACTTTGCCAATCCGGACATGGTCGGGCATACCGGCGTCCTCGACGCGGGCATTAAAGCAGTTAAGACCGTAGACGAATGCGTCGCGCGCATCGTTTCAAAACTTCTCGATCTTGATGGCAAGTGCATCGTCACGGCCGACCACGGAAATTGCGAGCAGATGCGTAATCCAGACGGATCGCCAAATACGGCGCACACCACCAACCTTGTGCATTTCGTTTATGTGGCGAAGGACGCGGCACAATTTCGCTGCAAAGACGGAATTCTAGCCGATGTCGCGCCCACGCTCTTATTTCTCCTTGGTCTGCCGCAGCCCAAAGAGATGACAGGGCATAACTTGCTTGTGCCGATTTCGTAGAAAGCGCCGATCACCTAGGAAGATCGACAATGCTGGGCGGCTATGCTGTCGAATGTCATTTCGAAGACCTTCGGGGCAGCCGGGCATGCCTCGCGGTTTCGCCGCCGCGGCTGTTTATTCCCGCAGCCATTTCGCAAGCTCGCCTGCCCAATAGGTGATAATGATGTCTGCTCCGGCGCGTTTGAGCGCAGTCATGATTTCAAGAACAGCCGCGCGTTCCTCTACGATTCCCTTTTCGGCAGCCGCTTTGACCATCGCATACTCGCCGCTGACATGATAAACAGCAGTCGGTTTGCCAAAGCGTTCGTTGACCCGCCAGAGAATGTCGAGGTACGGCATAGCTGGTTTTACCATCACGATGTCGGCCCCTTCATCGATATCCAGGGCCACCTCACGCAAGGCTTCATCCGCGTTCGCGTAGTCCATTTGGTAAGAACGACGATCGCCAAACTGCGGCGGACTCTCGGCGGCTTCGCGAAAGGGACCGTAAAAAACTGACGCAAATTTGGCGGCGTAACTCATGATCCCGGTTTGATCGAAGCCGCCGGCGTCGAGGGCCTCACGAATCGCGCCGATGCGACCGTCCATCATGTCGCTTGGCGCCACCATGTCCGCTCCCGCTGCAGCGTGTGAGAGTGCCGTTTTGACCAGGAGCTCGATTGTCTCGTCGTTGAGAACATGGAAGTGGTCCCCGTCAATGCGCGTAACACCGCAGTGGCCGTGGCTCATGTATTCGCACAGGCAGACGTCGGTGATGGTCACGAGGTCCGGACATTTTGATTTGATGGCGCGCAGCGCTCTTTGAACAATTCCGTTTTCTGCATAAGCGCCGCTGGCTTGTTCGTCTTTTTTCCCCGGAATCCCGAAAAGCAGGACGGCTTGCAGTCCGATATCCTGAAGACGCTGCGCTTCCTCGACAATTTCCTTCACAGAAAGCTGAAAGACGCCTGGCATGCTCGCAATCGGGCGGCGCTGCTCCAATTTTTCGCTTACAAAGAGCGGCAGAACAAAATCGTGGACGTACAGTTGTGTCTCGCGAACGAGGTTTCGCAAAGCAGGGGAACGCCGCAAACGGCGCGGGCGATGCACCAATTTTCTCACTGACAAAGGCTACGCGGCGGCGCAGACTCCCGCAAGGCTGCATGGCCTGCCGTGCCGTAGCGAGGCGAAGGCGGTACCGCTTCCTCTCCAAAAGGACGTCGGCGAGGCGCTCGTGCTTGACGGGGTGCGGCGTTCGGTGTCTGCATTGTTTCTCGTGGCTCGCGCGTCCAGATACCTGTTGATTGACATTAGCAACTCATTCACAAAGCTGGCGTTCGCTACACGCACGCGAATTGAGCGGCCGAGGCGGATCGCGACTGGCAGACTCACTAGCGCGTGGGTTCGTCGCGCGCGGGAAAAACATAAGATCGACATGTTTGTTGTTTCTTCGGTTGTCCCGAAGAAAAATCGCCTGGTCCAACAGGCGGCGGAGAAAACAAAAGTGCTGTGGCTGAATCCGCGGCTGAAGCTTGGAGTTGGCATCGACTATCCCAAACCGAAGTCAATCGGAGCAGACCGATTGGCAAACGCCGCCGCCGTGACGGCGCTTTACGGATATCCTGCGATCGTGGTGGATTTCGGCACCGCGGTGACTTTTGACATTGTTTCCGCTTGCCGCACGTACATCGGCGGAGTGATCGCACCGGGGCTTGAAGCGATGACGAATTTTCTTTATCAACGAACGGCGCTCCTGCCAAAGCTCTCCTTGAAAGAGCCGCGACGGGCAATCGGTAAATCGACAATCGAGGCGATGTTATCCGGTGCCGTATTTGGTTATCGTGGGCTGGTCCGGGAAATCCTTGCGCGGATCAGAGCGGAACAGTTTCCACGCAAGAAAGTCTATATCGTAGCCACAGGCGGCTATGCGCGACTCATCGCCGCGCAATTGCCGGAGATCGACGCGGTTCGGCCACACCTGACTTTGGAAGGACTGCGTATCGCAGCGAATCTGAATTAAAGATCCCAGGGAGCGAGCCTGAGAGCAGCATCGGTTTCAGCTCATTTTTCCGAATCGGGCTGAAAATTACCTCTTCCAATGTAATTTCGACTTGTAATAGGGGATGAACAAAGCTTCAGTCGTTACTTCATGAGAATCTGGAAAATCGCTGCGCTTGCAGTGCTGGCGCTCAGCTCGGTTGCGGCGGTCGCGCCGACGAAATCGGAACTGGAGGAATTGTACAGCAAAGCATTCCGTGCGTTCGATGCGAACGACTTTCCGCAGGCGTTAAAGGAACTCGACGCGATCGATTCCCGTCAACCGGATCTAGCCGCGTCGCAAAATCTGCGCGGCGTCATTCTGATGAGGCAGGGCATTTACGACAAAGCGGAAGCAGCTTTGGTCGAAGCGGCCCGGATCGATCCGAAGTTTTGGAATGCGCGCTTCAACCTGGCGGAAATTCCATTTCTAAAAAAGGATTGGGCGGAGGCGCGGAAGCGTTTTGAGCAGCTCCTTTCGAGCAGCGGATCCGATCTGGCAAGCGAAGCGAAGCAGCTTATTCAATATAAAATTCTTTTGACTTATCTGCTCGAAGGAAAAGAGAACATGGTCGATTCCATTCTGGCCAAGCTGGAGCTTTCGCCTGTTACGCCAGCCGTTGACTACGTAAAGGCGGCCGTGGCGCTCCAACACAAGAACGAAAAAGAAGGGAAAGATTGGATAGCGGTGGCAGAGAAGAATTTTTCACCGCAACTGAATAAACTTTTCGCCGAATCATTGTACGAAGCAGGGTGGCTGCAAAAACCGGCTGGCCAGGCACGCGCCTCCTTGCCGATAATGACGGCTGCCGAACGCTTGGAGAAGGCAAAGGCTGTCGCACGTTCGAAATTTGAGCAAGCGCAGCAGGCTCTGCGACAGCGCGATTTCGCGACGGCCCGGAAGTTGGTGGATGAGGCCGATCAGGCGGAGCCGAACCAGCCTGCAACGCTCAATTTGCGTGGCGAGATCTTGATGGGGCAGAAGGAATTTGACCAGGCTGAAGCCACCTTAAGAAAGGCAGCCAAGCTGGATCCGAAATTGCGCGAGGCGCAATACAATCTCGCGCAAATCCCATTTAAGAAGAAGGAGTACGAGAAGGCGCGGGAACGTTTCGAGGCGCTGTTTAAGCAAACGCCCGGTGGCGATAAGAATCAAGCCTCAGAGCTCATCAAATTCAAAATTTTCATGACGCTTTTGCTCGAAGGGAAGGAAAGTCGAGCGCAGGCGATGATGGAGCAGTTCCAGTTTACGGGAGATACGCCAGCTCTCTATTATGCCCAGGCGGCGTGGGAATACAAACATGACAATTCGGGGAAAGCCGCCGACTGGACTGCCTCAGCACAAAAGATTTATTCGCCGGCGCTCAATAATGTTTTTGCCGACGCCTTTTATGACGTTGGCTGGATGCAACCTCCAGCAGTTGCGGCGGCGCCTGCCCCCGCATTCGACACAGGCAGTGTCGTTGCGTCGCAGACAGAGAGTAGTCCCGCAGTTGAGCCGAGCCCTATCCCTGACAGCGTTGTTGCTGCAAGCAAACAAGCAGAAGGATCGAAGAGCGAATTACTGGCTTCTTCGGCTCCGGCGAATTCGCCTGCTGCGACGGAAACCACAAGCGAAGGACCAGTTGAACAGCCTCCCGTTTCTGCGCCAAGCGAGCCTGTTGGGGCGGCAACGAGCACTCAACCAGTGGAAGCGCCTGCTACAGTTTCCGCGCCGGGATCCAGCGTAGAATCAGCAGGTGTAGCAGCTTCGCCTGCTCAGGCGGCAATCGCTTCGTCGGCTCCCGTCGTGGAAAATCAGCAAGCGGCGGCCGGCGAAACAAAACCGTCCGGCGCGGCTGCTGCTGCGACGTCCTCGACGAAACTGAGTCCAGCTGGAATCTCACAGCCCGGCGTTGTCACGTCGATGAGCCGACAAACGTGGCTTGTTGGCGGATTGCTATTAGCTGGTGTCTTTCTGTTGGCATGGGTGATTGTTCCTGAGTTTCGCCGCCACACATTCAGCGTCCCGAGTTTCTTGCAGATCAGGTCTATCGCCAGCTCGCGCATCTTTAAACCTCGAATGGCGGCGGCCGAAAAGGGGCTTGCGGTGGGGGTGGGTAACGGCTTTTTTGGTGGACCCCGCCAGGTTTCATTGCGACTAGCTGCATCCAAGCCTTCATTGCGCCGCGGTGCTTTGCCTACAGCAAAATCGAGCGGTACTTTTGATCGGTTGGCAAATATGGGCGCCAAACCATTACAAGCTGCTGTTCATCACACAGCAGAGCCAACTCGCGAATTGCCGCCGCCTACAGAGTCGCTCTTTGAGTCAGTTGGGCCAGTTCTGGAACAGACCGCAGATACCTCGCCGGCGCCCATTCCGCACGCGCCTGAAATGGCTGAGATTTCGGCAGCGAGTGAATTAAGCCCAACATCCGCGATAGCAGCGGGAGAGCGGAGTGAAATCCCCTTTGAGTCAGTTGGGTCAGTTCTGGAACAGACCGCGGATACCTCGCCGGCGCCCATTCCGTACGCGCCTGAAATGGCTGAGATCTCGGCAGCGAGTGAATTAAGCCCAACATCCGCGATAGCAGCGGGAGAGCGGAGTGAAATCCTCTTCGAGTCAGTTGGGCCTGTTCTCGAACAGACAGCAGAGACCTCGCCGGCGCCCATTCCGTACGCGCCTGAAATGGCTGAGATCTCGGCAGCGAGTGAATTAAGCCCAACATCCGCGATAACGGCGGAAGAGCCGAGTGAAATCCCCCAAGGCGCAGAGGAAGTCGTGCTGCCAGCCGTGGCAGAGCCACAAACGGAATTTGAATCTGAACCGATCCAACAAGAACAATCTGCGCCGTACGAAGCCGCCATCGCTGATGCTCAATCGCCCGTAGCCGAAGCGGTGGCTGAACCAGCATTTGATTTTCCCAACGCCCTTTCAACTGAGCCCGTATTTCCGCAAACAACCACACCTGCAACCATGCCTGAACCAATCCAAATCCCAACCGCTCCAGTAAGCAAAGCTCCCGCCGCCGTAACCAAGCCTGCTGGTACCATGCAGTCCTCCGTGCAGCTTACCTTCTCCTTCGAGATCGCCGCCATGCAGTTGACGCCGACCTTCAAGATGGGCGTTTTACAAGTTCGGCCCACATCCAAGATCGTCACGATGCGTTTGCCTTCGTCCCAACACCTGCAGTCGGCGATGAACTTTCAAGTAAATTTCGAAATTGCAAAGATTCAGCCTGTGGATGGCGCGCTGGGCAACATCCGAATGACTCCGTCTCAGCAGAAGCCAACTGCGGTCGGCTCGCCTTCGTTTGCGGTGGCGGGATTGCAACTCGTTCCTAATTTTGAGGCGACGCCGGTCCAACTCACGCCGTCGCAGCAGGGGCAAGCCTCTGTTTTCGTAACAGTCCCCTTTCAAATTACCACGATCGAGTTTTCGCCGTCGCTCGAGATTGCCTCCGTTGTCCTGAATTCGAATTCCAAGCAGGTTTTCGTGCAATTGCCTGGCACCGGTCCGAGCCCAAGCGAGGGGGCGCCGATGTTCGAAATTGTAAATTTACAGATGAGTGAGAGCGGCGACATCGGTATGATGCAGCTAAATCTGCTCGGCCACGGTCCGGATCGGACGTAGCTAGCAGGATCTACAGACAGGCGCGGCCAATTCGTTGCGCTGTTTATGGCACCACTTGCCTCGATATTTTCCATCAGCGCGGTGCAGCTTACCTTCTCCTTCGAGATCGCCGCCATGCAGTTGACGCCGACCTTCAAGATGGGCGTTTTACAAGTCCGGCCCACATCCAAGATCGTCACGATGCGTTTGCCTTCGTCCCAGCACCTGCAGTCGGCGATGAATTTTCAAGTAAATTTCGAAATTGCAAAGATTCAGCCTGTGGGTGGCGCGCTCGGCAACATCCGAATGACTCCGTCTCAGCAGAAGCCAACTGCGGTCGGCTCGCCTTCGTTTGCGGTGGCGGGATTGCAACTCGTTCCTAACTTTGAGGCGACGCCAGTCCAACTTACCTTATCGCAGGGACAAGCCGCTGTCTTCGTGACAGTGCCGTGCCAAATTAGCGCGATCGAGTTTTCCCCGGCGCTCGAGATTGCCTACGTTGTGATGAATTCGAATTCCAAGCAGGTTTTGGTACAGCTGCCTGGTGCCAGCCCGGGCGCAGGCGAGGGGACATCCATCTTTGAAATCGCCGACTTGCAGCTCAGTGAAAGCGGCGACATCAGCGTGATGCAGCTGAATCTGGTCAGTCAGAGTCCGAAAAGTGCGTGACGCGAGATTTCCCGGGGCCGCGCACCGGGTTCTTGTGTCTGTCATTGCAGAGCATTCGCTCAACAGCCGTCAGCGCGTTCGGCTCCGGTTTAGCGAGTGCAGCTGCTTCGGTAGAAATTCTCCATCGCGCCGGATCAGCTTACCGTCGAAATAGATCTCGCCGCCACCGTATTCCGGGCGCTGGATGCTTACCATGTCCCAGTGGACCTGGCTCCGATTCCCATTATCCGCTTCTTCGTAAGCTTGGCCCGGAGTAAGATGAAACGAGCCGGCGATTTTCTCGTCGAATAATATGTCCCGCATCGGTTGCAGGACGCGAGGATTAAATCCGAGCGAAAATTCGCCGATGTAACGGGCGCCTGGGTCCGAGTCGAGAATCTTGTTCAGCCTTTTCGTTTCGTTGCTTGTCGCGTCAATGATCTTTCCGTTTTTGAACTCGAGACGGATGCCATCGAAACCGATCCCCTGATAAATACTCGGGGCGTTGAATGTCACATGGCCCTCCACAGAATCTTTCACCGGGCAGCTGAAAACTTCACCATCGGGGATATTGCGATCGCCACCGCAGATCACGGCCGGAATTGCCTTAATGCTGAAACGGAGATCGGTCCCAGGGCCTTTGATTTCCACACGATCCGTCTTTTCCATCAACCCCTTGAGCGCCTTCATGCCGGGCTGCAGTTTGCGGTAATCCAGTGTGCAGACCTCGAAATAAAAGTCTTCAAAGGCCTCCGTGCTCATTCCGGCAAGCTGTGCCATTGACGGTGTAGGCCAGCGTAGGACGACCCATTTCGTCTTTTTTACTCGCTGGTCCTGCACCGGGCGCATTTTCTTGGTCAGCAATTTCATTTTCTCCGCAGGCACGTCGGATAATTCCGTGATGTTGTTGCTGCCACGCACGGCGATATATGCGTCCATTTTTTTCATTCGTGCCAGTTCGTGGCTTGCCAAAAGATTTAACTGTCGCTCGGATGCTTCGAACGCAAGCGCGCGATTGACTCGCGTATGATAAATCTGCGCGAAGGGGACACCTCCTGCCTTCCGCGCCGCTTGAATGAGCGCGATGGTCATTTCGTCAGGAATGTCGAATGCCTCGATCAGCACGGTTTCGTTTCGTCCGAGTCGGATCGAATATTCCACGAGAAGTTTGGCGAGATTATCAAAGCGAATATCGTGCATGAGACGCTTATGATTCCATTGGCTGCGCGAGATGCAACTCGGCTTCTTTACCCAGCGATGCAGTCAAGCGGTGTTGATCAGGCGCGCGGCAAAAGCGCCGTCAAAATGATCGCGCAATGGCAGGCTGGACGTCTCGTCCCCAAGTCGCATCCCCGGAAAATGGTTTAGCAATCGCTCAACGAGCTGCCCATTTTCCTCCGGCTCGATACTGCATGTGCTGTAAACAAGAACGCCACCCGGTTTCAGCAACCTGGTTGCAGAGCGCGTAATCTCAAATTGCTCGTCAGGCATTCGGATCAAATCTTCGGGACGCAATCGCCATCGCACATCTACGCGGCGTCTCATCACGCCTGTGTTGGTGCACGGCGCATCCACCAGGATTCGATCGAATGGCGCGACCGAAGCGATTTCTTTCGAGACGCGTCCGCGCGTCCAGTCGTGACGAAAGCTATGGACAATGCCGATACCGAGGCGCGCGATGTTGTCTTTCAAGACTGGAAGTCGCGCAGCATCGCGATCGCATGCCACGATTGTTCCCCGGTTTTTCATGAGCTGCGCGATGTAAGCGGTCTTTCCACCGGGCGCGGCGCAGGCATCGAGCACCTTTTCTGCGGGCTTTGGGTCGAGAAGCTCGCAGGCGATCAGGGTGCTCGGATCTTGAATGTAGCAATGGCCCAGGGCTAGCGCCCTCGTCGGCACTGAGTGAAACTCTACAAAATCCGGTCTGCGTTCGAGCGGTTCGGACTCCGGATAAAGCGACAGGAACTTTTCCGGATCGATTTCTAGCCGATTGATGCGGCCATAAACCGGCGGCGGTTCATTGTCCCACTCGCACAACGCTTCCGCAGCTTCGGCGCCGAAATTCTCTTTCCAGCGCCTAATTAAAAATTGTGGATGTGAGGTTTGAACGAACAACGGCTGTGCGCCGGCCCGGCTGAGCAGTTCGTTTCGCCGCCGTCCGGCGGTGCGGAGCATGCCGTTGATTGTCGGTCGCCGTCTTTTCGACGCGAGCTCCACGGTTTCGTAGACTGCTGCATGCTCGGCTGTTTTCAGCAGGAAAAGTTGATACAAGCCAAGTCGCAGAAGGTCGCGAAGATCGACATCGACCTGAGAAGCGCACAGGCAGCCGATCCAAAAATCAAGCAACGTTAAATTGCGCAGCACACCGTAAAACAGTTCGAGCGCAAAACCGCGGTCCGGTATGCTGAGTTTCGTTCCGGCAAGGAGGTTTGAAATAATCGCATCGGCGAAGCGCGCCTCCATGCGCCATCTTCGTAACGCTGCGAATGCCACTCGGCGAGCAGAGAGCTGCGCCATAATGCCCGCTCAGTTACTGCGGTTTCACGCTCGTGCGGCCAATGGAATGATAGTGAAACCCGAGCTGGCCCATCGTTTCGGGATCGAACAGATTGCGCCCGTCAAACACGATCGGCGTCGCCATTTTTTCTTTCACCACGGCAAGATCGACATTGGCGAATTCGCTCCACTCCGTCGCAATGATCAACGCTTCAGCGCCACCCACCGCTTCAAGCGCCGATATTGCGAGTTTCGCCTCTGCGATGGCTTTGATTTCGCGCGCCTTTTCCATTCCTTTTGGATCGTAAGCGGCGACGTGTGCGCCCTCGCGCAAAAGATCGGCCACCAGATCGATGGCGACAGATGAACGCACGTCATCCGTGTCCGGTTTGAAGGTGAGTCCCCATACGGCGATCTTCTTTTCTCGCAAAACCCAGAGCGTGTCGCGAATGGCTTTAAGGAAACGTTCTTTTTGCGCCTGGTTTATTCGCTGCACCTCCTTCAGCAACTCGAACGGCACCCCCAACCGATCGCTGATTGTGATGAACGCGGCAATGTCTTTGGGAAAACAGGAACCGCCATAGCCAATCCCAGCATCGAGAAAATCGCGGCCAATGCGATGATCCATCCCAATCCCATCGGCGACTTTCTCGACATCGGCGCCGCTTGCCTCACAAATCGCTGAGATGGCATTGATATAGGAAATTTTCAGCGCAAGAAATGAATTGGCGGCGTGTTTGATCAGCTCCGCGCTGTTGATGTCGGTCACGAGAATCGGCGCCATGAAAGGTTCGTAAACTTTCTTCATGAGATCGATGGCATGCTCGCTTTGCGCGCCGATCACAATACGATCCGGATGCATCAAATCGCTCACGGCGCAGCCCTCTCGCAAAAACTCGGGATTGCTGACTACGTCAAACTTGGCGCCGTGCCGATTATAGCGTTTGATGGATTCGGCGACTTTTTCGCCTGTCTTCACAGGCACTGTGCTCTTGTCGACAATCACTCGATAATCGGATAACACTGCCGCGATCTCGCGGGCGACTTTCTCGATAAAGCTTAGATCGACATCTCCATTTGGCTGCTGGGGGGTGGGAACGGCGATAAAAACGATTTGCGATTTATCCACGCCTTCCGCAATGCTGCTGCTAAAACGCAATCGATGCGCTGAGACATTGCGATGAATCACCTCTTCCAGGCCGGGCTCGTAGATCGGCACTTTGCCGTCTTGTAGTAGCTTGATCTTTTGCACGTCGTTATCGACGCAGATGACATCGTGCCCCACATCGGCGAAACATGCGCCGGTTACAAGGCCAACGTAGCCGGAACCGATAATTGCAAGATCCATAAGCGAAGAAACCGCGCGCGACTCAGTCGCGGCACAAGTGGCGAAACAAACTCAATGAGCTTAGCAGTGTTTGCACACTTTCGTTCATTGTCACTGAGACGTCGGATCGAAGCTCAAATCGATTCCAACTTTCGGGAAGGCTTTGAGTGTTACGGTAAATAGGAAGCCGTATTCTTTCACGCCTGCATTGTCGCGTATCACTCCTCCGAACGAGGCCGACCCAGTTCGACAGATCGCGATAAACAGAATAGCGCTGCTCCTCCAGAGTACCGGTCGCCGCTTCATATTGTTCCTGGACTCCGACCCCCCAGTTGTCGTTGATGCGACAATATCCGCCGACGACAAACAGGCTGCTGTTGTCGAAGAAGGGATTGTCGTTCAAATAGCGATGCCCGAAATTCAATTGCACATTGGCCGCCGGTTGAACCGTCGCGGTCGTATCGACCTCTGTAAACCCCTTGGCAAAAGCCGGCACTTGAGAGTTGACCGAAACCGACATCCACGGCAGCGGGTTAAAGCGGATATTATTAAAAAAGTTTGAGTAGTCGGCGCGATTGTATGGATTGTCGAAGTTCACGTCGAGGAAGCTGTCGAGCTCCAACCAGGTTATCGTTGAGTCATCGCGCCGTGTTTGCAGACGATTTCGAACACCAACTCGCCAGACAGTCCAGCTATCGATGGAATCAATCGTGGTGAACTGTGGGAAGTCGATTGCCCGTAGCTGGGTCGAAGGCTGAAACCGATCGAACCCCAAAATTGACGTCGGGTTGGGCCCGTTTTCTTTAACGTATGAAAAGTCTGTGAATGGCTGGATAACGTGCATGAGTCCGTCTAATCCGAGGGCGCGGCTTTGCACATTCTCCCATGTACGCGAAATCTTAAAAGAGGCCTCCGCACCTGTGTTAAAAACCGTGCGAAATGTGTCTCCGTCGAACTTGACCGGGTTAGCTAATGTTGGCAGCGGAAGGATAAAGTCAGGTACGAGCGGATTTGATGGCGGGATGAAGATTGTCGATCCCAGGTCCCATGTCTTGCCATAATAGGTGCCTCGAAAACCAACCCGCGGCACAATGGAAAGCCATCCAAAGTATGTGTTTGGGTAAGTCAGTTGATGAAAGGTGTCCAAACGATCGGTGCCGTAATTCTCGAAACCTGAATCCTTAGGGAATTGTAGCCGCAAATTCGCAAACCCGCTCTCGCCTTCGTAAAAAATGGGTCCACCAAAAAGCGCGTGGCGTTTGATGTCCAATACGACTTCCGGCGAACGTTCTGTTGTGGTGAAAAACTCGTTCGCCTGAAAACGCTCAATGCCGGTGAGGGTGAAGAAAGGGTTTGTTTTGGTCAATGCGACGACGTTGTCCGGAACAGGATCGATTCGAAATTCCTGCAGGAAGAAGTCCTGCATAACGAACGCATCGCTTAGTTTGGTAAGATTGGCGATACCGTATATGTCGTCGGTAAAGTTCGTCCGATCTTCCAAGCTGA
>WNFQ01003441.1_pt1 | contig 18481 bp, 19 predicted proteins | sample 5400171 | NCBI WGS metagenome assembly WNFQ01 (sample SAMN13153356, study PRJNA577476) | soil metagenome | isolation source: 20 cm soil under Madrone tree | place: USA:California | collected 2016-06-14 | reverse complement strand
TAGCCCAACGGCATCGATGTGCCAGAGTGGGAGCTGTGTCGACCCACTCAGCGGGAAGGAGCCTCAAATGAAGCGTACGACAATTGGATTGGACATTGCAAAGCGCGTCTTCCAGGCGCATGCCGTCGATCCGGAGAGCAGGGAGGTAAGACGCACGAAGCTGCAGCGCAGCGAGGTGCTGCGGCACTTCGCGCAGCTGCGTCCGTCGCTCGTCGCGGTGGAAGCTTGCGGCAGCGCGCAGCACTGGGCCCGGGAAATCCGGAAGCTGGGCCACGTGTCTTTGGCTTTGACGTCCATCTATCCGCAGGTGGACATCTGATAGGTGTCCGTCTTCGGATTCTCCGCAACCGTCGGCAGCCTTGGCTAGGTGGCGTTCACCACACGCTTACAAACGAGGTACTGGCTGCAGTCTTATATCCGGCCTTTTGGTGCAAGCCGAAGCCTGCGGGCCCTGATGGAATTCGCCAAGAACGTCAAGTGATCGGTGCGTGTGGGTACCACGCGCACCGGAACGTTCAGCAACTCACCGTACCTTGCGACGCTTGCCCTTGCTCTTTGTCGGCGTGGCCTTGGCAACAGTCTTGGGAGCAGAGACAGGGGCAGGCAGCACTTGGCCACGCATAGCCGAGGTAAAAACGACGGGGTGACGCGCCGGGTTGGGCGTCAGGGCCACACGGATGGCAATGCCGTTCTGCTTGCCTGGATCGATCAGGTAGTCGGCCGTGACCGGCAAGTTATTTACAAGGGCGTCGCGCAGCAGGCCGAACATGGCCTCGCGGGCCGGCAGATTGTCGTCGTTTCGAAGCTGGAAGCCATACGCTCCGGAGGTCATATTGTCGAGCATGAATACCGCCTCGACATCCAGTTGATCGTTTGAAGGCCCGTAACCGCCACCGAGGTCGTGAGCGCGCAAAAACACTATCTTGCCAGTCTTCTCGTATAGATCGGACATGTACAGTCTCCTAGGGATTGGCGACACGAAGGATCATGCCGGCCAAGGGACCTGTCGTGATGTAGTCAAGACGGGCCGGTCGGTTTGCAATAAAGGCGGCTCGAAGCATATCGAACATCTGTTGGTGAGCTGCCTTGCTATCGTCGACGCGCAGCTGCAAGCCGAACGCGCGCAGCGGATCCTCAGCCAGCTTCACGATGACTTCGCAGTCAAGGTCATTAGGCGCTTTGCCGTAGCCGGTGCCGACATCGTGCGCTCTCAAGAACACGATGTGCCCAACAGTCTGGATCAAGCTGCCCCTGGGATTGGCGGTGCCGTACCCGATGGCATCCATTACCTGCAGGTCCACGGCAGAAAGCGGATTGACGACGGAGCGCGTGCCGAAGGCATTGAATGCATCGCTAGTGCCGCCCGCCCAATCGCGGGAGTCTCCACGGAACAGTGGATCGTTGAACTGCTTGAGTAATGTTGTGCCGTTATCAATGGAGAAGAAATTGCCGGCGCCGCCACCAAGCGATCGTATCCCAGCGCCGGTATACGCGAAGAGGTCGAGTATTGTGAAGGTATTATTAGTACCGGAGTGGCCAAAGCGGCCCATGATCTCTGAAATCTCATGGGCGGCAACGCCCTGAAAATCAAACGTATTCAGGGCGATTTGTCCGGAGAACGTGTACGGGGTGTTCGAACTAACACCGAAAGTCGTGCCTCCATCATCGGATGCATCATCAGGAATGACGCCTAGCGCTTTTGCCTGCGCCCGAGTCAATTGCCAGGTTGCAGTACCGTTCGTGGGATCGCTCGGAGTAACGGAACCGAGCGAACCGGTGGCGACGAGGTCTGTTTGGGTGGATGCGCTTGCGCTTAGACGTTGGAACAGTTCGTCATAGCCAATGTCCTCGACTTGGGGAAAGCTCTCGCCTAATACATTCGGATTTGCTACCGCATCCACGGTGATGTTGATGTGAATGTCGTCAGAGAAAGCGTTCGTAAACTGCTGCGCGGCGGCCGCCCATGCCGCCATTGCGTTGGCTGAGTTGGCGCCAAAGAACGTTTGGAAGTTCGTTGTAAAGGTGGGAGTGATCACCACGACAAGGACTCCTTTAATCTGCAATCACCTTCTGGATCGCAAGTCTGCCGGGCCTTCGAATGCGAGGGTACACGCGAATCGCCAGATTGTTAAGGCATTCCCAACCCGACCCGGCGCCCGTAACACAGACGACCGGACCGAAAAGGCGCGGCGGCGCAACGGGACCGAGGTCTGTAGTTCATCCCCCGCGGTTGCTGCAACAATCGAGTCGTTGTCAGAGTCTGTCCCCACGTCCATCCTTGGCATGCAGCTTCACCCCTGAAGCGGGTACGGATTGATTCAGTACCTTCAGCGCCGCAAGTCGCTGTTTGAGTTTCTTCACTTCTGCAAGCTGCAGTTGCATGTCGTGGAGCTGTTGTTCCTGGACCGTAATCTTTTCTGCTTGAGCTGTGAGCTTGAGTTGCTGCTGCTGCACCTCGTTCAACAGCATCGGCGCCAGCTCTTCATAATGAACACCTTGGATTTGCCCGGCCTGGTCGCCGATAACGAGCTCCGGATACACTTTATCGGACTTCCTCGGCGATCAGGCCGTATTGAAGTGTCGCCTGCGGTTCATTTTTGAACCGAAAGGTGACAGGCCGCAAGAGCTGCAATTTGCCCGTGCTCGAACCCATCGTCGTGATCTCGGTCTTGTAGCGCTCTGACGACGTCCCCCCACTCCTAGCTGTCCGGTGGACGAGACGAAGACAGGGCTACCAGCGACCACCGCGGAATTCGCGATTCCGGCGATGAAGGTCCTGCCTTGACCCTGCGTACCGCTCTGCTGCGTGCCGATGCGGATCGTATTGCTGTCCCCGGTACTCCAGTGTTCCCAATAACGATGTTGTAGTCGCCAGTAGTTGAACCACCAGCATTTTGTCCCATCGCGATGTTGAAACTGCCGGCTGTAACGGAACTGAGGGCGGAATCCCCGACGGCAGTGTTAGAACCCCCTGTTGTGTTGTTAACAAGCGCCCTGAATCCGTCGGCTGTGTTATGCCATCCCTGGCCAGAGGTGGGGACGGCTGTGTAGCCGTTGTAGAAAAGCGCCTCAAATCAATGTCGCCGCAGTGGCCCAGGCGAACAAGACAGCACGCCAGATCTGGGCCCTATTGGCCCACGGGCGGATCTATGAACCAAAGCATGGCGTGCTGGAAGCAGCGGCAACGCCGGCGTGAAATTGGCGACTTCGGGAAGATGCTGAACAATTGCCGGTGCTTCGAGCACGAAGGATAGGTGAGCGTCCCGCGGCCGCCAGCCGTATTGGTTGCGTTTGAAAGAGATTGCCTGCAGGAGGTTGCATCATTTATTCCCAGTGGTGGCGCAGCGGTCGGACCGCGGAAGACACAAACCTGATCACAGACTCGGGCCTCCGAAAGGACAGCCCTCTCGGATAGATGAGGCGTCTTCTTGCGAATTTCACCAAGGCCAGCAGCCAACTGAAAGGGCTGCACGCGAAGGCCGGATGTAAGGCAGCAACCGACGTTTGACTGTCGCTATAACTGGGAAAGCATGGGCGATCTGCTGGCGATTTGAGTAAGTGAAGGAAACCGTGAGATGCAGAAACGGGTCTGCAGAGACGAGATCGTCCGCTCCATTTGGGCGCCGCTCGCTGTGACCATTGACCGGCGTATTGCGTCCATGTAAGGCAGTTGCGCCGAAAATATAAGAGATCTGTGCGAACGCGATGGTCTATTTGGTCTCTTCGCGATCTCCCCAGAGCAGCGTCGTGCACGGCTGCCCCGACTTCCTCGGTCCGTGAAGCTGCTCAGCGCGATCGCACCTAATTCGGCGGATGCGTAGGCGGCTCGAACCAGACACCGGTTGGCGGCCGTTGGCGTTGCTCGAGGCTCGGCGGATAGCCGATCCGCCGCCTCTGAAAGCGGGCGGGCTGTTAGGCAGCGTATGCTTTCGTATAGACTTTATTTTCAAGCAAATTACGAAAGAGACTCATAAGAGCAAGTATGTTGGCCACAAGATCGTCGATCTCATCAGTCCGGATGTACTCTTGTTGCCCGTGCGCAATTGCATTGCGCCGCTTAAGCAATAGAACGTCGAGGAAGGTCCTGTTTCCCTCGAAGTGAATCGAGTCGACGCCGCAGATCATGCAAATGTCTTTGATCACATCCGTGCTGAGATTGGATCGAGTATCAACCAGATCAGGGTTGATGTATGAAAACCTACTCCCTTGACCATCTAGAATATCGTTTACGAGCTTACAACGCTCTCCCAAGCTGACGCGACCGCGATACAAGGCATCGAGCCTGCCCAAAATGCTGTTCACATATATCTGCCTCTCGAACCCCAGAAACGGCTTCTTTCGCAACGTCAAGTGCTCAAAATACCTATTCGCACACGTGCGTACATATCCCTCCCAGTGAGCATAGCTCATTGCAATGATAGCCCTCAGCAGAACGGGCTTGGAAGCCAGGTCAGCCGTCTTGATAGCTGACTTCATGTCAGACAACTCCTTCCTGCGCCAAATCAGATCGGCGTCAAGAATCGACGAGAGGTCATCTTCCGTGTACGGCTTACTCATGTTGCAAACCAACCCGCTCCGAACGGAACCGTTCTCTGGATGCGCGCTGTTCCCCTCAAGCCAGCGGCAAAGAAATTCTGCACATTAGGAGCTTGCCAAAATTCAATGATCCGCTGCCGCACGTAGGCGAGTGGATTCGCCTTCCCTTGAATATGCGCAATGTTTTTTGCGATTCCGACGGCGATGCCTTCGAATGCTGCGAGGCCAACTCGACCGGTAGGAATTCCGTTCTGGAAACGTCGAAGTGCATCCGCCCCGTGAGCTTGCTGAAGCAAGTTGAAGGTTGCGTTGAACGTGGCGCCCGATTGTTGCGTTTCGTTTGCTGTCGCCAGAGTGACAACTCCCTCGTCAACGAACTCCTCGACATCTAGCTTCCCGTCATACGGCACATACGTGTGAACCAAGAATCGAGAAACGTATTCCATGTGCCGTTGTTTCTCTAGTTGATCTTCGCTCGCGGACAGCACCGACAGGTATGGCTGGGAGTCGGCAAGCCCTCGCATAAACGTGGCGTACGGCCTGCTGACCATAATAATTATGCAGTTACGCAGCTCTTGCGCGTTCGCTGCAATTCCGCCAGCGTTTAACCTTTGAAAGAGATCGTATTTGGTCGCGTTATCGCTCGGTCGCTTCAGGATTTCCACGCTCAGGCGACTTCGCTTAATTGCAAGTTGCTGCGGACCTGTCAGCGGATTTTGGTCGTTGATGGGGACATCGGTGATTTGATCGGATTTTTCCCAGACCGATTTATCGAGAGATGGTAGATATTTAGTGGCCACCAAAGCAGTCGGGGGCTGCGATTGGCCTGTGGAGGGTTCCTTCAATTCACCCATGAATTCTAGCAGGGTCGAAATTCTTTGGAGGCCATCAATCAGCTCCCAAGTCGAGTCTTCCTTTTCAAAGACAAAGATGGAGGGGATTGGGATGCCCAGCAGGAGCGATTCGATTAGCTTCGACTTCTGACCGATTTCCCATCGAAACAGCCGCTGGAAATCTGGGTTGATTATGAACTCGTCGTCTCGATACATATTGACGATTTCGCCGATCGACATCTGATAGGCATCCGTCTTGACCAAGCGTTGAGCATTGTCGATCTCATCCTTGAGCATCATCCGGTCCCCTGATAGAAAATCAGTCGTATAGGTTTGGGCGGTTAGTCCGGGTGCATCGCATGCTAAAGAGGAAGGTTGCGCCAATAGTCGTCGCTTGAGTAAAAGTGCTGTGCGAAGAGGTTCTCGTTAGGATCCGTCGCTCGTCGCTCGACGGGAAGGCCCTTCACCGAACGGCGGCTTGCGGCAGCTTACGCGTTAGGGAATCATTTCGCGGAAGGTCCGGATGGGCCGAATTCGCCGCTGCTTAGATGTTATCCGTCCCCGGTTCGTTTCGCCAAGAATCCGCACTCGGTCAGGCGCATGCAGATCCGCAGCCCCGCAATTTGCCGAAGTCCGCAAAGGACCGGGTCGCGTTCGGGGGTCGAAAACCGGCGGGTGCATAGGCGGGACAAGCAGCAGGGCGGCGGGAATCTGCGGGCGACGCAGCGTGTTCGGCGGATCCGGCCTCCGCCAGAGGCGGGCACCATCTTCCTGGTCGCACGCGCTCGGCCTGGGTGACCCGGTCCCCGCTAGCCGTACCAGCTAGAAGTCCGGACGTCCGGCCGTCATGCCCGTTGACGAAGGCTGAGCTTGCTGAGTTTGGAGACCCGTATGCGGAAGTCGACGAGCTGTTCGGACACGAAAAAGTGTTCAGCTATGTCCCTCTTCAACACCCCCTCTTCTAACATCGCTCGAAAAGTTTTGTAAGGCACCAGCGCGGCGGCGCCACTGCCATAGGCCTCGCTCTCTTTGGCCCGATCGAAGTCTCGCCCTCCATCCCCAGTGGTTAGGAGGCGCACTCGTGATGGCGCGTGGCCCAGCCATAGGTGGAAGAACTCCTCCATCAGGGTGGCGCGTATGCGCGTCAGAGCGTGCACGCCGTTGTAGACAACCAAGTGGTCACCTTCCGGAAACGGGATGCACATCCCGGACCATTTTTTGGAGTTCGCTCCCGCAAAGTGGTCGCGGTGACGCGGCTCGACACGGAGCTCGGTGTGTGCAACGACGGCAAGGACCGAGTTCAATAGAGCGAAAGCGTCCTCATGCAAGAGCCGCTCCTCGAGCGAGAGAGACAACTCGTGGCGCAGATCAAGTGCGTTGTGCTCATGCTCCCATCTCATAGGATTCGGCGGCAAAACACCAATCCCTTTACGCGTGCTTCTTAGCGCGAAGTTTTTTGGCACTTTCATACCCCGCTTTCACCATTGCGACGAGCGCTTCTGCGTCCGTTCTATCAAGTCCTGGCAAGGCTCTGAGATGAACCTCGACATCCGCCATCGTCGACGTTGGCACGTTGGCCAGGTCCGGAGTATTGGAGTTTTCGGACCCCTGCAAGAGGCGGCTTAACGTGGCCGCGCCAAGACCGATCTCCATTGCCGCCGCACGAATCGATAGGTCTTTGGCCTCCATCTTTGCTCGCAGCCTAATCGCGAGTTGGTCCAGATCGAGGTCGTGATTTGCCATGGTGGGTCTCCTTTACGGGTTGATTCGTCGTAACACAGTTAGAGTGCCGGCGTTCTCCGTCCGGTGCGAAAACAAGTACCGCGAGGTCGAGGAGTCACTGAAGTAGGAGGTCGACGCCGCATCGAGACTCTCGGTGCCGCACGTGATGTCAGGAGGCTTCGCGGCCGCGCAGGCAGCCAGAGGAGCGGCCTGCACAGACAAATGGGGCAGGCAATAGAGGCCCGACGATTCGGTCCGTGGGTCTGGCCGTAGGTACCCGCCCGCAAGACGCGGGGGGTGCAGAGACGAAACCTGTGCTCGGTCTTCGGCAGCTTGACAAGGGGGATGCGGTGCTTCACACTTGAAGCACAGCCCCATATATGAAGCAGTGCGCCTAGGTATTGTTCCACGGATGGCGCGCCGCATCAAGGCCTGGAGCAGGCGGCATAGCGGGAGCCAGCACATGGTCAGCGTAACTCATCAAACCATCGCAACAGGCGACGCCCTGGCGCAGGTCACGCGCCCCGCGCGGGCGCTAATAGGATGGATGCACGAGGTACAGGAGCAGACGTTGATGGAACACGGTCCAGATCTGGCCGATTATGCAGGTCGGTTTATGGCTCAGCCGGACTGCCGGCAGTATGTAGCCGAGGGCTGGAGCGTGAAGATCGCCGATCTAAGCAAAGTCGTCGCGCTTCAACCCATGGTGTTTTGGGACCACGCTCAGGAGCGGACTCTCGGGGCGGCGTCAGGAGACATGGCGGCTCTCGCTGAAATCACCCTCCCCATTCGCACACGCCCGGAGCGCCCGCCCGTTCAGTTCGATGAGAATCGCAAGACGTGGATGGTCACGTCGCGAAATCCCAACCTTCGGATCGTCGGACAATTCACTGTACCTGTGGATTCTGGTGGCGGACAGGAAATGACGGGATGCGGGTTCGCAATCACCGTCACTGCCTCCTTCGTACAAGTCGCACGGTATCGGAACCGGCTGTTGTTGCGCGACGGCTATCATCGATCCCTGGGCCTACTCTCGCGCGGCGTCACTCACGTGCCGGTGCTGTACCGAGAGTTCGGCGCATATGAGCCACTGGGATTGGGCCCGGGGATGCTGCCTGAAGGCTCGTATCTCGGGGAGCGGCCGCCGTTTCTGGCCGATTACTTCTTGGATTCCGTGGCTGCGGAAGTTAGTCTTCCGGCGTCGCAAAAGATGATCGTGATTCAGGGCATCGAAATGACCCCGATGGGGTGAGGGCGAGCGAGGGCGCGTGGCATTTCCACGCAGCGCCCCCGGTAGGCGGGTACGGCTTCGAGGCCGCCGGGAGCCGCGCCGATACTGGCGGCAGGTCGAACACTCTCACCGCCTTTCCAGCCGGTGATTCGTCGGCGAAATTCGATTCATTATTTCGGCGATGACGCGTTGTAGCGCGGCTCTTGACATCCCCTTGGGACGACAAGGCGCTTCTGGAAAACGGCGGTACAACTCCGGGGCGGATCCGAAAGCCCCGAAGCAGGTGTGCGGCCTAGCGGCGCGCTATTTAGTGATCAAGAGCATAGGGCGGCAAGGTCGTCAGGCGAGGGTCTTCGACAGGACCTCCGGTCGTGAAGTGATAGAGCGACTGAAAGCCTGCGTCATTGAATCCCATGATCTGGTGAACTGGGTCGTCGAAAAAACAGCCGATGCCCGTGGCGCGGACTCCGGCCGCCTCGGCTTCCAGATAGAGCATCTGACCGATCAGCCCTGTCTCCCAGAAGAGCCTGCGATAAAACCACGGCCCGTGCTGGCGCAGGCTGGATTCGAACTCCGCAATCATCCCCAAGGAAAAGGCACTCTCCCCGGCGATGTCTTGACGGCAGCTGAGCTCGGCAGCCAGGGCCCGCGTATCGCCCTCTTGAAGCAGGAACAAAGGCAAGCTGTCGGGACATCCCGCCGCCGAGCTCCAGTCAAATTGTGGGTGCGTCGCGCCGCGTAGCAAGTCCAATTTCGCTGGATCGCGCGCCAGCAGATACAGACCCGGAACCAGGCCGTCCACCCGATGGACGAAAAGGGCGAGATGAACGGCAGGCTCCCATGGCAAAACGTCCCAAGGCATGGCACGCGAGAGCAGGTCGCGCTCAGCTCCGGGCATTACCCGGGTCAGCATGGTGAAGAAGCTGCCGGCCGAGATCGAGGTTGTGCCATCGAACGCGACCGCACTTCGGCGCTGGCGGATCACCTGTCCCGCGCTTGGCTGACCCACGTACAGGCGCTTCGCAAGGTGGCTGGGGTCCGCGTAACGTCGCTCGTGATTCAGCTCGACGACCTTCTGCTCCGTGCTCGACTTCCAGGATGCGACCACCGCCTGATCGAGGATCTCCCATTGCACCGGCTCGTCTCGACTCAACCGGTTCGCCCTTCCGTGCCAGATGTGTCTCGTCACATCGCAAACAGCATCAGCGGCGAGGAACAGAGGCACACCGCTCGTCCTGCCGGTCACGGCACCGGCAGCTTGATCGGAAGGCCAGATGACCGCGACGCAATCAGGATGCTCTCGCTCCGCCCCCTCGAAGTCCTCGGCTCGATCGACACCCAGCAAGGCGGCAAGCGTGTCATCGGCCAGGCCGTCCAGCAGCAGCATGCGCCAGCCGAGCGTTTGGGCCGCAATGCGCACGCTGCCGATCGCGTGCCCTACGTCATGCTGGCAATAGCGAAAGGCGCGCTCACCGTATTTCCAGGTCTCGCGCCAGATGATCGAGGCAAAGCCAACGAGGAAGGCCTTGGGCGGGAACCCTTGCAGCAGTCGCATGAAGCGTTCGGTCGGCCACTGTGCTCGCAACTCCAGCGCATGCTCTTTTGCCGCGTAGTGATAGAGACCCGGACTTGGCGAAAGGCCGTCGATGTCATCGATGAGCAAATAGGCTTCGGTCGGGTGCAGGTTACCGCTCGACGGATTGCTTCGAAGCGCCCAGCGGACTTCACCGGCCTGCTTCCAGGCAGAGATGGCCAGTGAATACTCAAACAAGCGCGACAGGCTGCGAACGGTGAGCGACACACTCGCGATGGCACCGGGGCGATAGAGGTCTTCGTAAAGCGGCGAGGCTGGAGCGTCTCCGGGTTTCAGAAGCGTCAAAGCAAAGAGCGGCGATCCTTCGTAGCGTCGAAACGGATCCGGTTGATTCGCCCAGTCCAGGTAGCCCAGCGAGCGCGCGAAGCGCGAAAAATGATGCTTCGTCTCCTGGTGGTAGCGCATGACCATGTCCAGGGAATCGCGCGCCGGCGCAGCACGCGAATGGTCTTGCTTCGTTCGATCGTTCACGGACAAGATGCTCCTTGCCGCAGAATCCATCTGTCTCGGTCAGCAGTCGTCATTTACTGGATTCGATTTCAAGCCGCATGATGCGCCTTCGCGGCGACGTCATGAAGGGTACCCTGCGTCGGTTCGTAGCGCTCCGCGACGGGACAAACAGGTGCACTCGGCGCAGAATGCTCGGTGCGCCGCTACTGCGCTGGGTGCACAAGTCGCGACGCAACCGCGTATCCATGGTTCAGTGTCCGCGTAAAGCACCACCTCATCATGCAAATCGATCCGCTGCACCGGAACCCAGAGAGGAGCACACAAAGTGAATCGTGTTTGACACCCAGGATCCCATCATCGCCGCGTATCGGGCTGTCTTTCCCGCCCTCTTCGCGGACGCATCGGCAATGGCACCTGCATTGCGCAAGCATGTGCGCCATCCCGAGCTGATGCTGCGGATGCAGGCCGCCGTCTACGGCCTGTACCACATGAGCAATCCCGACGTGTTCTACAACCGCGAGGATCTCTGGAGCGTTGCCACGGAGGCAGGGTCGACGGATCAGCGCCAACAGATTATGGAACCAAACTTTGTGCTGATGACGTTGCCTGGCGAACGCGCGACCGAGTTCATAGAGATCCTCCCATTCACACCCGCCAATCGCAATAATCTGATCGGGTGGATTGCCGGCCGCAGCGACGGCGAACACTATGGTCAGGCGGTCGTGTACGATTTTCCAAAAACCAAGCTGCTCGACGGACCGCTTCAGATCGAAGCGCGCATCGATCAGAACGCACAGTTATCGGGACAGTTAACGCTGTGGAACCAGCAGGGGTCGCACGTTCGTCGCGCCAGCTTGATCGTGATACCAATCGGCCGCGCCCTGCTCTATGCGGAGCCAATTTACCTTCAAGCGGAGCACAGTCCGATGCCGGAGCTGCGATTGGTCGTGCTCGCCGTGCAGGATCGCCTCGCTTACGGGCCGACGTTCGAATCGGCGATGGCAGCCCTGTTCGCTGGAGCGGAGTCCTCGGTCAGCGTCCAAGCCTCGGCGGCCCCGCCCGGATCGCTCCCGGCGAGCGAGACACGCGCAGGCCCCGAGGACGTCAACGCGCTGATCGCCGGCGCGGCACGGGATCTGTCCGACTATCAGCAACTCACCGCAGCGGGAAAGCTGGGCGATGCTGGACAGAAGTTGGAGGCCTTGAAGCGCAAGCTGGAGGCGCTACAGAGACGTCGCCAACAATGGTGGCGTGAGGGGCTGCGCGAATTGTCCGCGGTGGGAGAACATATGGAACGAGCAATGGCTTACCAACCATCATGGCGGACGAGGAGATGAAAGGGCCGCTATTGACTCTACGAGTACTCGAAACACTGCGCGCTGCTGCGCTCGCCGGTGCGGGCAAGGTTGAATGCTCGCTGGATCTGCAACGTTCGACGGTGATGGTCGAGGTGGGCGACGCAGGTTGGATCTGGAAGGGCCAGCGATTTCCCTATCCGGAAAATTGTAAGGACAGAACCATTTACCATTGGGTTGGCGAGACCTTTCAGCCGGCGGCGCGCTTCACAACCTCACTGATCAAGCTCGTGCCGACGGATTGGGGCCCGCCGACGTTTGAAATCGATGGCATCAAAATGTTACCCACGACCCGAGTCTCGCCCTATGCCGATGCCGAACGCAAAGTTGGCTTGATTCAACCACGTGGTAAGGTGATTTTGGATACCTGCGGCGGCCTTGGCTATTTCGCCGGGTGGTGCTTGCAGGGGCAGGCCACGCAGGTACTTTCTTGCGAAAGGAATTCCGACGTCATTTGGCTGCGCAGCCTCAATCCATGGTCGCCCGAGATTGGCAGTGGATTGACGTTGACCCATGGAGACATTGTCGAGGAGATTGCCACGCAGCCCAGCTCGTCGGTCGATGCGATATTGCACGACCCGCCCCGTTTCGGAATCGCCGGCGAACTCTACTCGCAGGCCTTTTATAACCAGCTTGCCCGCGTTATCAAACGCAACGGAAGGCTGTTTCACTACATTGGCACACCGAACAAACTGACCAGCGGACGCGATGTGCCTAACGAAGTGGCGAATCGATTGCGGTATGCCGGGTTTGTGGTGGAGTTGAACGGTGATGGGGTGTTCGCAGTGAGGAAGTGAACGTCGCGATCAGGAGGACGTGCCAGCGCCCGGCCGGCACTGCGGTGCTTTTCGGCATGCCCTATTTGACCACGAGGAGAACCGCTGAAAGTATCGACGCGTGCTTGCAGCACTCATCGACACTCCTTTGCATCTCCCCGCAGGATCAGACGGTGAGGCAAGGGCAAAGCCACAGGTTTGTTTCCCGGCTTTCGAGAACGCACGAGCGACCGGTGATTCGGCGGCCAAGCTACGTTCAATGGCGCGCAAATGCCGCGATGGCGCGAGAGTTGACACCCCTTGGGGTACTCAAGTGAAACGCGGTAGCGTGCACTCTGCAGCACTCAAATTCACTTGGTTGGAGGAAATTGTATAAGGAGATAACATTTCGTTCGCTGGACCGGCGCAATATCGGATAAGCGAGCATCAAGTAATTGCGCGCGTAGCGGCACCTTCGGTGCTTGACGACCTTGGGGACGCCAACATACCTGCATTCATGCGACTTTCCAGGTAAGGAAGTACTGTCGCCCGCAGGGCCGAGGCAAGCGCGGTTTGGCATCCCTCTGAGAATTCGAACTCAGCGGTGCAGGACATTCTTTGCGAACGGGCAGGGTGGGATAAATGAACCTCGCGCGGTGGGCAAGGGGGCGAAGATCCCACGCACACCGCAGCAAGCTGGTAGCCGACGCGACGTGGTCGCGGTTTCAGTCGTGGTCACCGCAGTCTGGAGTCTGAAGGTCAGCGCTAGGTCACTATGTGCGCTGACCATCTCGCGCACAGCGTCCGCTACGTGCGCAACGGGTGCCCGTAAGCCCGCAATTCGCTCTCCGCGGCAGGGCCGCATCCCTGCCCGAATTACGCGCTTCGCGTCAGTATCCGAGCGCCGCCTTGCGCTCCTCGGCGCCGGGCAGCGGATCCTGCTTGTCGCTGATGACGGGAAGGACGCGACACCGCTCCGCGTTGATATCGGTCCAGTGCCGCTGGTCCTCGGGCATGTCGAGCGTGTCGTAGATGGCACGCACCGGGCAGGCGGGGATGCAGGCGCCACAGTCGATACACACCTCGGGATCGATATAGGTGCGCTCCTCGTCGCTGTGGAAGCACTCCACCGGGCACACCGTGACGCAGTCGGTGAAGCGGCACAGGTGACAGTTGTCGGTCACCACATGGGGCATCGCGGTGTCCTTCCGCGCGCCTGCGCTGCTGCCGGCCGGCGGGAGGGCGCTGGCCGAGCGCAACGGGCGGACGGCAACAGCGCCGTCCCGGCAGGACGGCCGGGACAAGGCGCCGCAAGAATGTTAGATCACAGCTTCAAGCTCGTGCGATGTCAACGCGGTTGTCCGACTGACAGCCGGCTCCCCCCAGATTGCAGTGCCCGGAAGAGGTGGTCGAATTCACTGCCGAACCGTTGCGGCTCAAGCCGGGCCAGTAGCCCAGATTGGCGACCGCCAATCCCTCCAGCACGTCGTTGCTCAGCTCCGCCTTGCCTTCGAATGAGCCCCGATCATTGAAGACGCGTATGTAGTCGCCATTCTTGATGTTTCGGCTGGCGGCGTCCTTCGGGTGAATGACAATCGTCTGCTCTCCTTGTCGCCGCTGTTGAACCGCCTCGTTCGCATATTGCGAGTTCAGGAAGGCGTGTGGCTTGGGAGAAATCAGGCTGATCGGATAACGCTTGGCAAGCTCCGCATCGGCGCCGGAGACCTCCCTCGGCGGAATGTAGTCCGGCACGGGATCGACCGGGGTACCGGGCTGCTTTTCGTTGTAACCATTGCGCCAGACCGGCACGATGAAGTTTCCCCCTTCAGCTGCGCTGGCCTTGAACTCGCATTTGCCCGAGGGCGTCTTGAAATTGCCCTGGGCATGCGGCGCCCGCTTGTCGGGGGCGCCCACATTCAGCCGCATCCACCCCACCTCTTTGAGCTTCTCCAGGCTGATGCCCTTCAAGGCGGGCGAACTCCAGTCGTACATCTTCATCAGCAGTTCATCGTCGGTCATGCTCCAGTAGTCGTCGTTGAAGCCCATGGTCTTTGCGAGCCGGCGGAACATTTCGATGTTCGGGACGCATTCTCCGGGCGGGGAGATGGCCGGCTGGTTGAGCATCACGTACAGATGACCCCACGTCACCGCGAGGTCGTACTGCTCGGCCTGCATGGTCGCGGGCAGCAGGATGTCCGCGTAGCGTGCCGTGTCCGTGATGAACTGTTCGCTCACGACCGTGAACAGATCCTCGCGCTTCAGACCCTTGATCAGCTTGTTCGCGTTCTGCTGCTGGGACACGGGGTTGGAGTTATGTATGAACACGGACATCAGCGGAGGATCGAGTTTCAGCTCGCCCGTGAGAGCGGCACCGAGGTCGAGTTCGTTGACGACGCGCGTGCCCGGTTTGATCCAGTCGGGGCGCTGTATGAAATCGAAATTGAACGGGAACTCCCAGATCGGCATCTCGACGGCGCCGCCACCGACATGGCGCCACGCTCCCACGAGGGCCGGCAGAGAGGTGATGAGCCGGATCGCGTCGCCGCCACCCGGGCTGCGCTCGAGGGCGACGCCTTCGCGGATGGCCGAAGGCTGCGTGGTGGCGTACTCGCGGGCGAGCTTCCGGATGTCGTTTGCCGCTATCCCGGTGATCGCCGCGACCCGCTCCGGCGGATACTGTTCGGCGCGGGCTCTCAGCTCGTCGTAGCCCAGCGTGTATTTGTTGACGTAGTCGTGATCCACCAGATCTTCGGCGACGATCACATTGATCATTCCCAGGGCCAGGGCACCGTCGGTCCCGGGCTTGATCTGCACGTGCCAGTCGGCCTGCTTCGCCGTGCGCGTTCGGATCGGGTCGATCACGACGATCTTCGCACCCTTCTTCTTCGCCTCGAGGATGAAGGGCCAGGCGTGCAGGTTCGTGCTCAACATGTTCATCGCCCACACGATGATGTACTTCGAATGAGCGAGGCTTTCCACATCGAGCCCGCCGGTGGGACCCACCGTCATGATCCAGGCGGTGGAGGAACCCGACTCGCAGTAGCACTTCTCTCCGATGGTCGCGCCCAGCCGGTTGAAAAACGCATCGCCGCTGGTGAGCCCGTTCAGAGTGCCCTGGTTTCCCAGGTAGCAGTGATTCATGATGGCCTGGGAGCCGTACTTGGCCATGATGTCGGTCCAGCGTTTCTTGATTTCCGCGAGGGCCTCGTCGTAGGAGATCTGCTGAAACTGCCCGCTGCCCTTGGGTCCCACGCGCTTCATTGCATACAGGAGCCGGTCGGGGTTGTAGTGATGCTCGGCGTAGTCCTTGAGCTTCACGCATAGGCCGCCGCGCGTCATGGGATGGTCTGGATCGCCGGCGACCTCGACGAGTTTTCCATCCTCAACGTGGTACAGAAATGCACAGGTGTCGGGGCAATCCTGGGGGCAAGCGCCCCTCACGGTGCGGGTACTGCTGATATGGACAGCCATTGCAGTTCTCCCCGAGAAGATGTTCGAGGATCCCGACGGGCCGCGTCTCGATCGCGGAGCCGTCAGTGCGAAACGGCGTAACCGGTGCTCGCGACAACTCCAACAATTTAGCCCAGAAGAAAAGGCGATCGTCGACGCGATTGTATTAGCCGAGCGGCTTTGCCGGTGCCGCGCCTCCGCGTTTCCGCGACTGCACACCCCTTGTGACAGACCGTCCCGAGTTCCGAATGGCCTTGAAAGGTGCAGCGCTTGCCTGGCGCTTTCCTGCACGCACGGACGTCGGTCAATTGCATACTGTTTCCATGGACAATAGGCTTACTGCTCCGGCCCGAAACCGACCGTTCGCGGGGCAGCAAGCAATGGCTCGCCGCTCCAGCGCATTCGTGTTCCGCCCATTCCGTGAGTTCTGCGTGTCGCCGGTCCCGCGCACCAGACCGGACCGTTAAACTTGCAGCAGCCGGAAACCTTCACATGCGGCACAGCGGAAACCCCATGTCCACCAGCCTGACCGAGAGGACTTGTACCCCTTGTCGCGGTGGTGTTGCTCCGCTCACCCAACTGGAAGCGCAACGCTACGGCGCCGAGACCCCAGACTGGGCGCTTGTCGACGACGCGCGCCGGATCGAACGCACGTTTCGGGTTCGCAATTTCCGGGAGGCGCTGAGCCTAGTGCAGAAGGTCGGCGAACTCGCCGAAGCCGAGGGCCACCACCCGAACATCAGTTTCGGCTGGGGCTATGTGACCGTCTCACTGAGGACCAAGAAGATCGACGGTCTGCACGAAAACGACTTCATCATGGCCGCCAAGATCGACCGCCTGGCCGAAACGCCAACCGGCCCCGTCGCCGGATCTTGAGCCGGCGCAGAGGCGCCAGGCTGCAACGCTTCACCTCGCCGGCAACCAGTCGGTGAGTTTGTGGAGACTGCTGGTCGAGGAGGCTCGCAAGGTGGGTCATACTTTTTCGCAGCCCGACCTGATCGTCGCGGCGACGGCCCAGCACCACGGCCTGACGATCGTGTCGCGCGACACGTCCGAGTACCTCAAGGCACGCCTCGCCGTATTCAACCCGCGGGCAGAGGCTATTCCTCCTAAGACGCAAAACCGAACGTCGTAACGCGCGGTCGCGGTGTCGCTCGCTACGATTCGGGGCTCGAGCGCCGACGCGACGTCTTGCGGAATGCGACCGATCGCGAGTTGGTGGTCGAGGTTGTCGAGCAGATTGAGCAACTGTTTCTGACTCAGCGTCTGAAGCTTCTCGTCGGTCCAGTCGAAGCGCATCGGCGTGTGAAAGGTCGGTTTGGCGAGAGGGACCGGAATTCGCATCGTGAGCCTTTCCAGTAAATCGCTAGCTTGTCGCAGCAGTGCCGCTCGCAAACGCGCGCTCGGCTGGTCGCTTCAGCACGGTGCTCATCGCGTCCAGTCCCGATTGGCCCGCAGCCAGCGGCGCGTGGCCAGAAGCGGGACCATGATCCCCTGCGCCTGCTCGCAATGGTGAAAGCGGACGCCTCCGCGCGGCAACTGTTGGACCCGGAAGCGGCGTTCCGACGACAGCAACCCCGGCAGCGTCCAGCGTTCGCGTCAGAGCAGCTCGCGCTCTTCGCGCAGGTGCACGAGCATCGCGCAGAGGCTGAGCTCTTCACCGCGCGGCGACCTGAGTTTGACTCCCGGCTCCGGCGGGCGCATCCTCTCGTCACCGGTTTTTCCGACCAAGCTGGGGAGGGCACATGCCTTCTCTCAAGGGAACCGAGACCGAGCAGAATCTGAAGGAAGCGTTCGCCGGCGAGAGCCAGGCGAGCCGCCGCTATCTCTATTTCGCCCAGAAGGCCGACGTCGAGGGCTTCAACGATGTCGCCGCCGCGTTCCGCTCGACTGCCGAGGGCGAGACCGGGCACGCGCACGGCCATCTCGAATATCTCGAGGAAATGGGCGACCTGGCGACCGGCAAGCCGATCGGTTCGACCGGCGACAACCTCAAGGCCGCGATCGCGAGCGAGACCAACGAATACACCGACGTGTATCCGGGCATGGCGCGCGTGGCCCGCCAGGAAGGCTTCGACGAGATCGCCGACTGGTTCGAGACGCTCGCCAAGGCCGGGAAGTCGCATGCCGGGCGCTTCCAAAAGGCCCTCGAAGAAAACTGGAACACGATCGGAGGGAAACATGGACGCAAAGACTGACGAGAAAGCCGGCAAGTGCCCGATTGTGCACGGCACCACGAATACTGGAATGAGGTCGAACAGGGACTGGTGGCCGAACCAGCTGAACCTCAGGATTCTCCGTCAGAACTCGCCCCAGTCCGATCCCATGGGGAAGGACTTCAACTACGCCGAGGAGTTCAAGGAGCTCGACCTCAAGGCTCTGAAGAAAGATCTCACCGCGCTTATGACAGACAGCCAAGACTGGTGGCCGGCGGACTTCGGCCACTACGGCGGGCTCATGATTCGCATGGCGTGGCACGCCGCGGGCACGTACCGCATCGGCGACGGTCGCGGTGGCGCCGGCGCCGGCCAGCAGCGCTTCGCACCCCTCGGCTC
>WNFQ01001171.1_pt1 | contig 18490 bp, 13 predicted proteins | sample 5400171 | NCBI WGS metagenome assembly WNFQ01 (sample SAMN13153356, study PRJNA577476) | soil metagenome | isolation source: 20 cm soil under Madrone tree | place: USA:California | collected 2016-06-14 | reverse complement strand
ATCGAGGATACGTGCAAACGCATTTATCGCCTGCTCACGATCGACGGCTACGCGCGCATCGATCTGCGGCTTAGCGCGGACAATAAAGTTTATTTCATCGAGGCGAACCCAAATCCCATTCTCGCGGACGACGAGGACTTCGCTTTGTCAGCGGGCAAGGCCGGTCTGCCGTATCCGCAATTGATCGACCGGATCGCCCGGCAGGGAATGAAGACGGTTCGGGATTGATCGGCGACCGGCTACGGGAGCACGCAGACGCGATAAAAAGCGTAGCCGCGCTGCTAGTCTTGACGATTTCATCTGGAAGCGGCCATACTCCCCGCCTACCGGAGGACTACCATGCTACATCTCGATACTGGAAATACTGCCTTTATGCTCCTGTGCGCGAGCCTGGTCATGTTGATGACGCCAGGGCTGGCATTTTTTTACGGCGGGCTGGTTGGACGAAAGAACGTGCTCGCCATCATGATGCAGAGTTTCGTTTCGATGGGCTGGACCACGGTCCTGTGGTGGGCCTTCGGGTTCTCGCTTTGTTTCTCCGGCGATCAGAAGAGCGGCACGGATTTCTTTGGCATTATAGGCAACTTGAACTGGGCAGGTCTGCGCGGCATCACGCTCGCTACGCCATCGCCGAACGACACGATCCCGATGGTCGTCTTCTGCGCCTACCAGATGATGTTCGCCATCATCACTCCAGCGCTTATCACTGGCGCATTCACGAATCGGATCACCTTTAAGGCTTACATGCTGTTTCTGACGGCGTGGCTGATTCTTGTTTACTTCCCGTTCGTCCACATGCTGTGGGGCGGTGGCATGCTGGCGCAGTGGGGAGTAAAGGATTTTGCCGGCGGAATTGTCGTGCACAACATCGCCGGAATCGCCGCCCTCGCCTCGGTTCTCTACGTCGGCAAACGCAAAGTCGTCGACCGCGGTCCACACAGCATTCCGCTCGTCGCGCTCGGCACCGGGCTGCTCTGGTTTGGTTGGTATGGCTTCAATGCTGGCTCCGAATTCCGTGTCGATTCGACCACGGCGGTGGCGTTTATCAACACCGACATCGCCGCTTCGTTCGCGGCCATCGCATGGTTGCTGGTGGATTGGCGCGTTTCGAAGAAACCAAAGTTCCTTGGTTTGCTGACAGGCGCCGTCGCCGGTCTTGCCACGATCACCCCCGCGGCGGGCTACGTGTCGCCAGCAACCGCTGTCATTATCGGATCTGTGGCGGGTGTGGTTTGCTATTACGCCTGTGCGCTGAAGAATCGGCTGAAATGGGATGACGCTCTCGATGTGTGGGGTGTGCACGGCGTTGGCGGCTTTCTCGGCATCGTTCTGCTTGGCGTCTTCGCCTCGACGGCGTGGAATCCAGCGGCCAACGGCGGCGTGAACGGATTACTCGCCGGCGGCTCGAGCTTCTTTTTGAAACAACTTAGTGCAGGACTGTTTTCGTCCGTTTGGGCCTTCGCTTTCACATTGGGGATGCTGTGGATCATCGACCGCATCACGATCGTGCGGGTAGAGGACGCGCAGGAAGAACTTGGTCTTGACGAAGCGATCCACGGCGAAACCGCGTACGTGGAAGTGGATGTAGCGGTCGTCCGATCCGGCCAACCGCTATGATCGCAGCCCTGGCGGCATTGCTTTCTTTTTGATGCGCCACATTCGGTTTTTGGGCGGGTCCCGTATAAACGTCCTGCAACTCGGCCGGCTTCAGTCGCGCGATTAATAATGAAACAGATCGTCCAACTTTTCAGCGCAACGATTCTGGTCAGTATCGCTTCGGCCGGTGAGCCGACGTCTTCGCCGACCTCCGAGCCGCGCTTCAAGATTTCCGGCTGGATCGATAGCGGCATCACTTTCAATCCCGACAGCCCTAAAAGTAATCAAAACTTCGGCCGGCTTTTTGATGATCGCGCAAACGAGCCACTGCTGAATCAACTGGTAATCAATTTTGAGCGCGCGCTGGCGCCGCAGCCCGGTGAATTCGACTGGGGTTTCAAATTGCAATTCATGTACGGGAGCGATGCGCGCTTCATCCATTCGCTCGGTCTGTTCGACCACACGGCGGCCACCTCGATCGTCCAGCCGGACCTGGTCGAAGCCTATCTCAACCTTCACTTTCCTATTATTAGCGAGGGCGGTGTCGACTTGAAGCTTGGCAAATTCGTCACACTGGAAGGAGCGGAAACGATCGATCCGCGGACAAACTTCTTTTACTCACACAGCTACATTTTTAATTTTGGAATTCCGTTTAATCATACCGGCGCCTTGGCGACCTTTCACGCGACCAAATGGCTTGATCTTTACTCCGGAATTACGCGGGGCGTTAATACGAGCCTCGACGACAACAACGACAACGTCTCTTTTCAGGGCGGCGTCGGACTCAATCTTCGCGATGGCAAACTGACAGTTGTTGCGACCACTTCCATTGGTCCTGAGACACCGAACAACAACCACGATCAGCGTTATCTCAATGACATCACAACGACGTGGAAAATCACCGACAAGCTCACCTCGATTACCGATCTCAATTACGCTCGGGACGAAGTCATTGATGCCCAGGCCTATGGCATTGCGCAATATTTTACCTATGCGATCAACAGTTGGTTAACCGCCGGAATACGCGGCGAAATCTTCCGGGATGACAAGGGTTTTTACGTGGTCTCGTTTGCCGATAACCATGACCCGATGCGTGCCTTAGAGGGCCAGCCGACCATCGATCCGCGCACGGTTGGCGGCGGTAAGACCACCTACGGGGCAGTAACTTTGGGAGTGAACATCAAACCACCAGTGCCAAAACCCGCAGCCAGTCTGGTCATTCGCCCTGAAGTGCGTTTCGATCGCGCACTGAATGGCACGCGCCCGTTCAACGATTCCAACCAATTCACAGCCAGCATCGACGTCATCATCACTTTTTAGTCGTGCAGGATTGAGCGGCTTCAAGAGCTGGTAAATTACAAGAAAAAACCTGTCGCTTGAGTTTACTTTACGCGTAAACGAGCAGATCGATTTCCTCCGGAAGTGAGTTTGAGACTTCGCGAATGACATTGCCGCGGAGAAGATTGAGGAGGGCGTTGCGTTGGGGCGCACCGACAATGACGCGGGAGGCGCCGAGCGTGGCGGCAACATCGACAATTGTTTCGGCGGCGGACGGGCTCACGGCGTAACAAAAGAGTGGCGGATGATCCGCGTCAGTTTTGCTTTTTGCTTCGGCGAAGATTGCGCTGGCTTCGGGGTCTTCCTGCCATTTGCGTTTCGCATCCTGCTCGGTCATGAACGGTTGCTCGCGCACAAACAGCAGATACAGGCGGCTGCCTGTTTCTTTTGCTTCGCGCAAAGCGAAATCGAGCGTACGCCCAGTGCCGCGGATCGCACACAGAATCGCTTCTGCGCTGGGCGAAACAGCTGCTGCTTCGGGGATTCGCGGTGCTAGATCGACACGTAGTTTTCCCGGCGCAGCTTCCTTTTTCATCCGGCGTTCCTGGACGAGGCCGCGCAGAATTAATCCCACAGCAAGAATCGTGACCGCGAAATAGCGCGCGTTGGGTTTGTCGATGAGCAACGACATTTCGATCGCCGCCATGACAAGGAAAGTGCTGAACATAAGCGTGCGTTCCCACGTTTTGATCGACAGTTTCCGATCGGTCGAGGTCGCGCCAAGATTAGTGGCGATCGCGCCGACGACGCCGACCGCATAGAGGTCAGCCAGGCCGGACATGTCTTTGACGATGATCACGAGCAGCATCGGCAGGAGAGTGGCGAGCAACATTCCCGCGCTCGGCACACCCCATTTGTTGAGACGCTGGAAAATGTTCGGCAGCTCGCGGTCGCGCGACATGAGGAATTGGATGGCGATCAGGTCAACGACTGCTGTGTTTGTGGCCGACAGGAGCAACAGACCGAACACGACACTCACAATCACAGCGAAGATGTGACCGAAAGCCGGGCCGCGCGCGCCGCCCACGAAGATTTGCCCCATGTAACGCAGCATGTAATCCCGCACTCCTTGGGCGCCCGGGGCGTTCACGTCGCCGTTGGCGACCTGCAAACCGTTTAGCGCGTGCGCGGCGAGCCCGAATAACGCGGTAAAGACGCAGACTTCGATCATGACCATCAAGATTGCTGGCGTGGAAGTCTTGACGACGGACGGATGGGCTTCTGTGCTGCCGGGATCGAGCTTCATCACGCCGGTGGCGTTGGCGATTGCTTCCACTCCCGAAAGCGCGAGCACGATGCCGACAAACCCGGCCCAGTTTTGCCCAAGCGTTCCATGCAACGGTTGCAGATGAGCGAACGCTTCGCCGAGATGCGGCAGACTGAAAAGGCCGAGCACAACGACGACGATCGCAGTTGGCACCGAAATCAAAAAGGCGAGGCCGCCGGTTTGCTTCGGGCCTAACAAGTTAAGTAGTCCGATGATGAGGATGGCGGCGGCGGCGAATTTTTCCGGATGCGACACGCCGAGATATTGAAAAGCGGAAAGCGCGCTGATGGCGGCCGTTACTAAATAATCAGCGATAAGCAAAAACGCGCCGACGATTGAGATGACCTCGCTTCGATGCCGGACACTCGCATAAACGCCGCCGCCGTCCGGGTAAAGACGGCAAATGATCATGTAGTTGAGGCCAACGAGCGCCGTGAGCACGCACATGGCGGCGATGAGCCAGAACGATGCATAGCCGGCAACCGCGAACGCAAGGCCGATGACGTAGGCTTTACTCGTGCCCCAGTCGCCGTACAGAATCGCGGCAGCGCGCGGAACGTTTACATTGCGCGGACGCTTAACGTTGGTTGGTATCAATTTCTTCGACTCAAACGGGCCAACCTCGCGCGACGAGGTGTCTCACTTTAGCAGGAGCCGGGTTTCACGACATCCCTTGCACTCTAATGATGCTGACGAGGTTAGCTGTCGGGCTGGAGCCATTAAATACTCTCGATGCCGCGCATCGTTCGCCCCGATCCATTCCGCACTCGCGGACGGAAGTTGGGTCCCCCGCTGAACCAGCACCCGCCGGTCCATTAAGCGAAACAAAGAACTGGTAAAACTTCTGACGTGGTTCAAGCGCCGTCAAATGCCGCGGCTCGGCATCGAAGGTCAGCGCAACATGTGCCGCTTTGGACATTACGGAAAGCGCAGCGGTGAAAGCGCGAAGCGTATTCCGCTTTCCTGTCTTCCTGATTCAAGATTCTTTTCGTTCATTGCAGGATTTTGCATGATAATTGCACGATGCAGGACGCGCTCACTCCGATGATGCAGCAGTACCGGCGGCTGCGGAGTAGCATCCCAGACGACACGCTGTTGCTTTTTCGACTCGGAGATTTTTACGAGCTCTTTTTCGAGGACGCAAAGGAAGCAGCGGGTCTGCTGAACGTGGCGCTAACAAAACGCAACGGCGTGCCAATGTGCGGGGTCCCTTACCATGCAGCACAAAGTTATGTCGCGAAATTGATCAAGGCGGGCAGACGCGTCGCAATTTGCGATCAGACCAGCGAGCCGCAGCCTGGCAGAATTGTTACGCGCGACATCACCCAGATCATCAGCGCGGGGACGGTGAGCGATCTCGATCTTCTCGAAGCCAAGCGTGCGAATTATCTCGGGGCCGTTTACGCCGATGGCGACGTGTTCGGCTTCGCCTATGCCGACCTGAGCACCGGCGAGTTTCGGTTGACCCAGCTGCAAGATCGACAATCGCTGCTCGACGAACTGGCGCGTGTCGGTCCCCCGGAACTTCTCGTCAGCGATGAACAGAAGGAGCAGTTCGCTGAACTCGCGGGCACGCTCAGCTATGACAGTTACGCGTTTCTGCCGGAACAGGCGGTTTTTACCTTATGCGAACATTTCAAAGTCAAATCGCTCGACGGATTCGGGTGTGGGCAGATGCCGCAGGCAGTCGCCGCTGCGGGCGCGATTGTTCATTATTTGAAGCACCAGCTTCGGCGCAAAATCGATCATCTCACCTCGTTGCACTGCGATGCGACTGCCGAGTACGTCGTGCTCGATGCCGCCACGCAAACTAATCTCGAGTTGGTCGAATCGCGCAGCACACGGGACACGAGTTTGCTCGCGGTGCTCGATCGCACAATCACGCCGATGGGCGGACGCAAATTGCGCTCATGGATTTTGCAACCGTTGCGCAACCTGGCTGAACTGGAGTGCCGCCAGCAAATGATCGCCGATTTGTTGCAAGAGCCGGATTTGCTCGCGTCATTGCGCGCATCGCTTAAATCGATCCGCGACATCGAGCGCGCGGCCGGGCGATTGAGCCAGGCCTCGGGCAATGCGCGCGATCTGGTCGCGCTAAAAACTTCACTGCAACAAATACCGAAGCTGAAAGCCGAATTGCAAAAGTTGCTCGATCGGCTGGCTTTCGGCGCTACTCGGGTGAAGGAAGGCGAGAACGTCGAATTGTTGGCGCAACATTTGCAGAATGAAATTCAGGAAATGCCGGCGCTGGCAGAAAAGTTGACCAAAGCAGTGGCCGATGATCCGCCGTTGGCGCTGAAGGAAGGAGGAATTTTCCGCGATGGGTACGATGTCGATCTTGATGCACTGCGGCAGGCCTCAGGTGAAGGCAAAAACTGGATCAGCCATTTACAGGAGCGCGAGATCGACGCCACCGGGATCAAGTCGCTCAAAGTGCGCTACAACTCGGTCTTCGGCTATTTCATCGAGGTAACGAAATCGAACCTCGCGAACGTGCCCACCCATTACACCCGCAAGCAAACCACCGCCGGCGGCGAACGCTTCGTCACCCCGGAGTTGAAGGAAATCGAAGCGAAAATTCTTGGCGCAGACGAGCGCGCACGTCAGCTCGAATACCAACTTTTTCAAAAACTGCGCGACGAAACTTTACGCGAGCTTGGACCAATCCAGCAGACTGCCGCCGCCATTGCGATTCTCGACGTCATTTGTGCACTGGCCGAAACGGCGCGCCTCTTCCGGTATTGCCGGCCGAAATTGAATGAGACACTGCAGCTCGTCATCAAAGACGGGCGGCATCCGGTGCTGGATCAAAATCTCGTGGAAGAAAAATTTGTCCCTAACGACACATCGCTCGACGGCGAGAACCTGCGGCTGGCCATCGTGACCGGCCCGAACATGGCCGGGAAATCCACTTACATTCGTCAGGTCGCGCTGATTGTGTTGATGGCGCAGATCGGCAGCTTTGTCCCGGCGGAAAGCGCGGAGATTGGTTTGGTCGACCGCATTTTCACCCGCGTGGGGGCAAATGACGATCTCGCGCGAGGCCAATCGACGTTCATGGTCGAGATGAACGAGACTTCGAACATCGTCAATAACGCCACCGAGCGGAGCCTGGTAATTCTGGACGAGATCGGCCGCGGAACATCGACATTCGACGGTCTTTCCATCGCCTGGAGCGTGGCCGAATTTCTGCACGACAAGATCAGGGCGCGCACGCTCTTCGCGACGCATTATCACGAACTGACCAAACTCGCCGAGGAACGCAGCGGCGTTTGCAATTTCAACGTGGCGGTGCGCGAGTGGAACGACCAGATTATTTTTCTGCGCAAGATTGTTCCGGGCGGCGCGGACAAGAGCTATGGAATACAGGTTGCGCGGCTGGCCGGGTTGCCGAAGGAAATTCTCGATCGAGCGAAGGAAATTCTTTCGCATCTGGAGAACGCCAACGGCGCCATCGAAGCGCCGCCCGCTGGAAAATCGCGCCGCAAGAAAAAACGCACGGCGAGCGCCCAGAAGCCGCAGCTGGATTTATTGTGAGGTTTCACCAGCGGACAATGTAACCCTGTTGAAACGAATCACGTCTCTTCATTTCTTCGGCTTGAGCAGCGGGAACAAAATGACGTCGCGAATGGATTCCGCACCGGTGAGGAGCATGGTGAGTCGATCGATGCCGACGCCCACCCCGCCGGCTGGTGGCATTCCATACTCGAGCGCGAGCAGAAATTCTTCGTCGATCTTTTGCGTCTCTTCGCCTGCCTGTTCGAGCAGACGCTGGCGTTGGACGAGCGGATCGTTTAACTCGGTATAGCCCGGTGCAATCTCCGCGCCATTAATAATCAGCTCAAAAACATCGACGAGCGACTTGTCCTCGTTGTTTTGCCGCGCGAGCGGCACGAGCTCTTTCGGGCAATGCGTGACGAAGAGCGGATCGATCGTTTTTTCTTCGATCATTTTTTCGAAGACATGCTGGGTCACTTCGAAGTCGGCGAGTTGCTGTAAAATTTCCAATTTGAACTGATGCGTTGCGCGTTCGCGACGTTGTTCGCTGGTCAGGTCGAACCAGTCTGCGCCAGCAACTTCGCGCACCAAATCGTGGTAGCGCGCACGCCTCCACGGCCTTTTTAAGTTGATCATGCGCGTCATTTTGCCTTCCGCGTCTCGATGTTCGATTTGAGGAGAGCCGCAAACGACTTGGGCGAGATGACAAATCAGTTCTTCAATCAGGTTCGCTATTTTCTCGAAATTGGCATACGCCCAGTAGACTTCGAGCATGGTGAATTCCGGATTGTGCTTTCGGGAAATTCCTTCGTTCCGGAAGTTACGGCTGATTTCAAAAACCTTGTTAAACCCGCCTACGAGCAGCCGTTTCAAATAAAGCTCCGGCGCGATGCGCAGATAAAGCTCCAGGCCGAGAGCTTTGTGATGGGTGCTGAAGGGTTCGGCTGCGGCGCCCCCGGCAATGGTTTGCAAAATCGGGGTCTCCACCTCGAGAAAGCCGCGCTCCTCGAAAAAGCGCCGGGTCTCGCGGACAATCGCGATGCGCTTTTCAAATACGGCGCGAGAACGCTCGTTGGTGAGAAGATCGAGATAACGCTGCCGGTAACGGGCCTCGACGTCCTGAAGTCCATGCCATTTTTCGGGGAGCGGCCGCAAAGCTTTGGCCAGCACCTGGAAGGTGCGCACCTTCAGGGTCGGTTCTCCACTTTTCGTGAGGAAACATGTTCCCTCGACGCCAATGAGATCGCCGATGTCGAGGAGACGAAAAAGATCCACCTGATCGCCGCCGATTTCTTTCGCGTGAATATAAATTTGAATGCGGCCGGTGGCGTCGCGCAGGTCGAGAAAATGGCTTCTGCCCATGTCGCGGTGAGCGGTGACGCGGCCAGCGGCCCGAAGGGCTGCTTCCTCTTGAAATTTTTCGCGCACCTCCGCGATGGAGCCGCTCGGCTCGAAGCCAGTGCCGAATGGCTCCACGCCTTTCGCGCGGAGCGCGTCGAGTTTCTGGCGCCGCAGCGCGACCAGCTCATTCTCTTCGTCCATCTTTGGGGAGCGAATGTAAAGCGACGCCGAAAAATGAACAGTCTGAAAGAATGTTGGCTTCGCCACGTTAAACCGTTAAATCACGCGGGCTTGCCCAACGAATCCCGTTCACATTAGGTTTGCCAACAAAAGATCGACAATGAGATACTGGGTCGGCACGCGACATCGATTATAAGTTGGCTGCCATTTCACTGAGATGCCTGTCGATTTACCGGAAACAACTTCGAAGATGGGAGGACCGCTGGTGAAGCAGTTCTCCGTTTTTCTGCCGAACAAGGTGGGAGCGATGCTCGACATCGTGAAGATGCTCAACAAACACAGCACCCACGTGGTGGCATTGAGCGTCTCTGAATCCACCGACTCCGCCATCGCGCGGATCGTGGTGAGCGACCCCGAACGCGTCGAAAAATTGTTTCGCCAAAACAACGTGGCCTTCGGCGTTTGCGAAGTGGTAGTGGTGGAAATGCGCGAAGTCGCCACACAATTGGTGAAACTGCTCGCGGCGCTGTTCATGGCCGAGGTGAACGTGCATTTCACTTATCCGTTGCTCACGCGACCGCGCGGGTTTGCCGCGCTCGCGTTGCATGTGGACGATACGGAGTGTGCGTCGTCCGTCCTGATGGGGGAGGGATTCAAGATTCTGAGCCAGAGCGATATTTCGCGATAGTCCAGTAGCTCAATGTGGGAGCGGCCTGAGTGCCGCGATTTTTCAAATATTCCAAGGCTTTAATGCCACGATGATCGCCGGACAATGGGCCACTAAGGTCCCTGCCATAGTTGACAGTTTTGTGAAAGCGCGTTTACAGAAATGAGTTGGTCGCCCATGCGAATCCTCGTCTCACGCCCTACGCAGTCCGATCCAAGTTTCATCGTCGGTCTTGGCTTGATTGTCATTGTCGCGGCGGCGGAAATCTTCGGCGCAACTTTCTACTACATCGGTCGAATGCGCGCGGCTCGGGGATCGGCGCAGGTAATCGTGGGGGCTGCGTTACGCCCCCCCCCGGCCGCTTCTGCAGCACCGGCTTCGGCAACTACAAAAGGTTTGCCGACCTCGGCGGCTTCGCCTCCTGCTCTTTCAATAACTGATCGGCTGCTACAGGAGGGTATCGCGTTGCGCGATCGAGGGGATATGACGAATGCACTTGCGCGCTTGCACGAAGCCTCGGAGCGCGATCCCCAAAATGCCATGGTGCTCGAAGAAATAGCTAAGACATATGAATCAATGCAGCTCTTCGACCGTTCAAACGAAATGTGGCGCAAGCTTCAGGAAATGGGCCCGGCGGCTGGCGCGGCCTATGAATTGGCAGATCGACGCTTGAAACTGGGGATGTCGACTCCAGCTACAGGAGAGGCCGGTATGGCTAGCGCGTCACTCGATGCCGGCTCAATCCACAAGGACGTGGGCGGCATTGCCGAGGGTCCCATACTGAGCATCAGTGAAGTCAAAACTACGGAAGAGCCCAACCCGGATGCGGAGACAAGTTTGACGCTTCAGATCGGCATAAGGAAAGAGCCGAACGCGGCATTTGATCACACAAAAGTGAAAATCCAGGTGTTCTTTTACGACACAGTGGAGGATAAAGATGTCAAACTTACCGACGCCGATGTGAATTATGAATGGCTGACGTCGAAGCACGATTGGACCGATACAAATCCGGAAATACTCTCGGTCAGCTACCTGCGCCCCAAAACCAAAGGCGGCTCATCCGAGGCAGCGCTCTCCGCGGCTGCAGCATCGGTCAGACCCCCGGGGAAAGGTCGAGCGGCCAAGATGAGTTCCTCCGCGGAAGGTGCGCGAAGATATCTCGGTTACAGAATTTTAGTTTATTACGACGATAAATTGCAAGCCGTTCAGGCGGAGCCGGCGCGGCTGTTGCAACTTTTTCCTCCTTCCGAGAGTGGCTCGTCACCATGACGTAATTGCCTGCCCTTTCTGGATCAGTTTCTTAACGCGGGATTAAACCGGGAGCGGCCGCCGATTTCTCTTATTGAACAAGTTGCGTTATTCTACCGAGTGATTCAGCGCGCACTGCCGTTTGCGTGTCTTTTGTTCTTTGCGGTCAGAGCAGAGGCGCAAATTCAGGTGGAATTAAAATTCAAGCGGTTGCAGTACATTGCTTACGAACCGGTCGTGGCAATGATTCGCATCACAAATCTTGCCGGGCGCGATGTCGATCTTCATGACGCTGATGGTCAGTCGTGGTTTGGATTTGAGGTGACTGGAGGCGAAGGTCAGCAGATTCCGCCTATTGCGACAAGTAACGCGCAGCCGTCCTTGAAAATTGAAGCTGGGCAAAAAGTCACGCAGCGGATCGATCTCGGTCCGCTTTATCCTGTGCACGACTTCGGCACTTATCATATTCGCGCGCATATTTATTTTGCGGATTTGGAGAAGTTTTTTTATTCTGGAACAAAAGTCTTTGAGGTGACTGATGCCCGTCCGATCTGGCAGCAAACGGTCGGCATTCCGGAAGGGGCTTCCGCGCCAGGCAACGCGCGGACTTACTCACTGCTTACAAACCGCTTTCCGGACCATACCTCTTTGTATGTGCGGGTGCAGGATAAGGACACTGGAATTGTTTATGCGACTTATTCGTTAGGCCGGGCCATTGCATTCGAGCAACCACAGGCGGAAATCGATAATGCAAATCAATTGCATGTTCTGCACTGCGCCGCGCCGCGCGCATGGTCCTATTCGCGCGTTGGCTTGAACGGCGAGTTGCTTGCGCACTCTTCTTTTATGGAAACAAAGACTCGCCCACGGCTCGTCCACGCCGCTAATGGCGAGGTGGCCGTGCGTGGCGGCGTGCTCGAGTCGCCGGCCGCGCAAACCGCGCGGGATACCGCGCCGAAACTTTCGGAGCGCCCGCCGGGCTTGCCTAAGGACGAGCAGTGATGAAAATAGGTTTTTCGCAACTTCGTTTGGTTATTGCCGGTTTCTCGGTTGCAAGCATGGTGTGCCCCGCTTCTCGGGCGGCACAGACGAACCGCGATCCGCAAAACAGCGGACCGTCTACGACCGTAGTGATCGATGCCGGACATGGCGGCTTTGATCGCGGTGGTATTCCGGGACAGCGAATCCCAGAAAAAGAGATGACGCTGGATGTCGCACAGCGCCTTAAGGGCGTTCTGACGGCCGCTGGATATCGCGTCGTAATGACCCGGGATAGCGACGTCTTTGTCCCCTTGGCAACGCGGGTCGCAATCGCGAACTCATATCGCAACGCGATTTTCGTGTGTATTCATTTCAACTCGGCAAAGCGTGTGGGCGCGGGTGGTATTGAAACCTATTTTTACAGCCGCGAGAGCCTGCCGCTCGCTTCGGCCATTCATTATTATGTCGCGGGAGGCGCGCCGTCGGCCAATCGCGGAGTGCGGCGCCGCGGTTTCTACGTGCTGCGAAAGACGGGGATCCCGGCAGTATTGGTCGAGTGCGGATTTCTAACGAACCCGACGGAAGGGGCCTATGCCGAAAGCACTTCTTATCGGCAAAAACTTGCAACAGAGATTGCGGCCGGAATCCGCGGTCGTTTTTCGGTCACGAGCACATCGAGCCGGACCGGCGTAGCCACTGACGAAAGCATTCCATTACAATCGTACATCGATCAAACAAAAGTAAGCAGTTCCGAGCGTTCCGGATCCAAGCGTTCTCACAAACGAAGCTCACGGAGCAAGTCTTCGAAGAAAAAGAAATCATCGAAGACACTCGATTCAGAAGCGAGTGCAACCGCCCGAAAGCAGGAAGCTGAGTGAACTCGCCGATTTTGACTTCAGCGCAGATGCGAGACGCCGAGAAAGCGGCATTCGCGCGAGGCGTCGAAGTCGAAGCGTTGATGGATAAAGCAGGGGCGGGCGTTGCGCGAGTAGTCACCAGATTTTTTCCAAATCCGGGCACTTGCATTCTTTTTGCCGGCAAGGGTCATAATGCGGGCGATGCGCTGGTTGCCGCGCGCTGCTTGCGGCGCCGTGGATGGAAAATCGAGGTCCGGCTTGCGTTTAAAGAGAGCGATTGCAGCGAACTCATGCGAAAAAAGCTGGATGCTTTGCGAGATACAGCTCCCAGAATGCCGGATTGGACAGACGAAGTGGACAGCGACCCCGGCATCACCATCGTCGAGGTATTTGCCTATCTGGCTGATTCCCTCACCGCTGAGCAGGATGCGGTCGCCACGGAAGCACACTTGGGCAGCACTTCCGCCATCATCATTCTCGATGGTTTACTTGGGTTGGGGGCAAAACCGCCGCTGCGCGACCCCGTGCGTGCAGCTTGTCGTCGGATCAACCAGCTGCGCCGGGAAAGAAATGCGTATGTTTTCGCTGTCGATCTTCCGACCGGTCTCGATGGCGATTCAGGAAAAACGGATCGCGATAGTGTCGTCGCGGATTTTACCGTCACGATTGGATTCGCAAAGCCAGGACTCGTGGCGGATGACGCCCTGAACTTTGTCGGCCGGCTGGAAGTTGCCTCGCTCGACGAGCTGCGGCCGCCGGAGAAAAAGGAAAAAGAAATTGTCGCTTGCGCGCCCGCTCTTCATCAGCTGCTGCGGAGACGAAAATTCGACGCATACAAGAATCAATTTGGCCGCATCGGCGTCGTGGCCGGCTCGAAAGGATTCATCGGCGCCGCGCTCATGACGTCGCAGGGAGCGTTGCGATCAGGCGCCGGGTTGGTGGAAGTGTTTGTTCCGGAAGAAATTTATCCGATCGTCGCCGCGGCCGCGCCGCAGGAAGCAATGGTTAAACCGGTCAAACTTTATCGCGACTTACTCAAGGAAAAAATCGACATCTGGGCGCTGGGGCCTGGTCTTGGCAGATCACCTGCCGCTGAAATCCTCGAGCTCATCGAAAAAGCAAAACAACCGATGGTGGTTGACGCTGACGGGCTCAACATTTTGGCTGACAAAATTTCCACGCTCAAACGTTGCAAGGGCGAACGGTTGCTCACCCCGCATCCGGGCGAGATGAAACGCCTTTTCCCAATCAAAAAAGAGACGCGCGCCAAAACAGCAACGAAATTCTGCAACCGTTTTCCGGTGACGCTCTTGTTAAAAGGCAGCCGGACGATCGTGGCCGAACGTGAGCGGCCGTTGAGCTATAACACTACAGGTAATCCCGGAATGGCCAGTGGCGGAATGGGCGATGTTCTCACCGGTGTCTGTGCTGGTTTGCTCGGGCAAGGGTTGCACCTCTACGATGCTGCACGGCTAGGTGCATGGATTTGCGGGCGCGCGGCGGAAATCGCGATTTTTCGTGGAGGCGCCAGTGAAGAGTCGCTGCTGGCAAGCGATGTGCTCGATCATCTGGGCGATGCGTTTAACGAACTACACGGTTCGCAGATCTAATTTTTGGCAATGAACCTTCAAACCGAAGAAATGCAGTTTGAGCCACCGAAGACGGAGACGGCGTGGAGTCGTATCAAAAAAGCACTCGGCCCGGTCGGTGTGGTGGGGGTCCTGTTTGCAAAGTTTTTCGCAAAACTGAAATTCGTTTTGCTGCCGCTATTAAAGTTCCTCCCGATCCTGCTGAAGTCCGGTGGCACCATGCTCCTGATGGTGTGGGTCTACATGCAATTCTGGGGGTGGCGCTTCGCGCTCGGATTTGTCCTTCTCTTGCTCGTGCATGAATCCGGCCATTTGCTTGTCGCGAAAAAATTCGGGCTCAAAGTCGGCGCACCCGTTTTCATTCCGTTCATGGGGGCGTTCATTGCGCTGAAAGAAGCGCCGCGTAACGCCTGGATGGAAGCGTGCGTAGGAATCGGCGGCCCGATGCTCGGCACTTTTGGCGCATTGCTGTGCAATTTGCTGGGCGAGATCTTTAGCGCGCCGCTTTTTATCGCGCTCGCCTGGTTTGGCTATTTTCTAAATCTCTTCAATTTGACACCAGTCGGTATGCTCGATGGCGGGCGAATCGTGACCGCGCTTTCGCGCTGGCTTTGGTTGCCGGGATTCGCGCTCCTTCTCTGGTTCGGCTGGAAATTTCCGAACTTTATCGTCTGGCTCATCGTGCTTCTGTCGTTGCCGCGCATCTACTCGCTGTTCCGCAAACGAACTGAAGAAGAGCAACGTTATTTTGAAGTCACACCGTTGCAGCGTTGGACGATGTCGATCTTATATTTTGGTTTGATTGCGGTTTTGATCTTCGGAATGCATCTGGCGCAGCAAGATTTGAACAAACACGGTGTGCGATCTCACGGTCATGGCCAGGACGTGATCTTTCAATAGGTAGCGGCGATTGACCCATTCGACTTTGCGCAGGGCGAGCTCTCAATGGCCGGCGAGCGCGCCGTCTGTCACTGCGAACACTTTTTCTGGCTCAAGTCCGATTTTGTTTAAGATCGAGGTAAAACGCCGATCGGAACGCAATGGAACGAATTCCGGAGCGATGCCGACGAAGTGTAATGATGACGAGCGCTCGTCGCATGCGCGTTCAAGTTCTCGAACCGCGTCGTCGTGCGCATGCAGTGCCACGTGCACATGCGCGATGGCGTCGCCCGGAGTATAGCGTCCCCGCCCCGCGACGGCCGCTTCGAGAATTTCCTGTGCTTCCTTGCGCCGATTCATCCGCGCGTAGGTGATCGCCAGACCAAATCCTGGTCTGCCCCTGACACTCTGCGCCTTCTGGTAGAGCCCAATCGCCTCATCGAAGCGTCCCGTCTCGCGATAGAGTGCCGCCAATAACGGCTCGCCGTAGAGAAATGTCGCATCGAGTTGCAATGCGCGTTGGCCGGCTGCGATCGCTTCGTCATACAAGCCAAAATAACGGTAGAGTTCGCAAGCGGAGTTGTTCACCCACAGCGACGCTGGATCGATCTTCCACGTGCGCTGCAAGTAGGCCAGGGCTTTCTCACGCTCGCCGCGGGCGGCGTAAAGCGCAGCGATGAAATAATTGGACGGCGTCGAATTCGGCTCGATCTCGACGGCGCGATTGAATTCCGCTTCCGCGCCATCGAGGTCCCAGTCGAGTATGCGTTTGGTTTCAGCGAGATAAACGTGCGCTTCAGCCTCGTCGTTGTCGATCTTCAGCGCCTTCAGCGCGGCTTCACGCACTTTTGGATATGCTTCCAGCGGCGGCACGTAAGCGTCGGCCAGCCACAGCCAGGATTTGGCGATGCCAATCCACGCGCGACTGAATCGCGGGTCCTTTTGCAGAGCGCGTTCGAAGAATTCCAGGCTTTGTCGGAGCGGTTCCTCCGTGCCTTTATCGGAGAGAAAGAGACCGTGCAGATAAACATCGTAGGCATCGATGCTACGCGAGGGAGGCGCGGTGGCGGCGACGTTGAGCTTGAGCTTCAACGCTTCGACGGTTGAACGTGTAATCTCGTCTTGCAGCGCAAAGATACCCTGGAATTCGCGCTCGAATGTCTCCGACCACAAGGTGAATCCGTTCCGCGCGTCGATTAGCTCGGCGCTGATGCGGACCCGATTACCATCGCGCCGGACAGTTCCTTCGAGCACGTGCTCGACGTTTAACTTCTCCGCGATTTCAGTGAGTTGGGCTTCTTTGTCCTTGAACCAGAACGAAGACCTCCGCGCTGCCACCCGCAGGCCATCGATCTTCGCCAGCGCGGTCGAAATTTCGTCGGCAATGCCATCACTGAAGTAGTTATGGTCCTTGGCCGGACTTAGATCGACGAAGGGCAATATGGCAATCGATCTCTCGGTCGAGTTCGCTGGCTGCGCGATGTCGATCTTGCCGGCCAGATCGACATCTGGAGTTCGGACAATTCCGTATCGAGTGAAATCGAAAAACCAGGAAAGGATTAGTGCAACTGGAAACCCGAGCACGATCAGCAGTACAAATAGTCGCACCGCCCAATTCGGGATATCGAAAACCGGAAAAACCTGCGCGATACCCTGCGCGAGGGCCCAGCCGGCGACCACATACGCGACCGCGACGGTGTAAACCTTTCTCCGCTTTAGCTCGGCAAAAAAATTCTTCGAATTCACTGTCTAATCAGTCAAATCAAGCCTCGTATTTCGTCTACGATTGGCAATCAACAAGTTAGAGCTTTGACAGAAGTCGCCGACGCAATAGCATCGGTTCACCATGAACCCGATCACCCGCCGATTCCCTACCACACGCGCAGGATCAAAAACTCGACTCGTTTGCGGTCCTTACCTTCTGAGCGTTGCTTTATCCTTAATTGTGCCGGCCGTATGCCTTCGCGCCCAGGAGACTCCCACTGCCGCAGGCGCAGCTGAAGGCGAAAAAATGGAAAGACAGATGTGGGCCGATTTTAAGGCGAAGGACTGGAAAGCAGTAGAAAGCAAAATCGCCGAAGGGTTTCAGTCGATTCATCCAGACGGACCTCGCGACCGGGCCGGAGAAATAGCGTTGATCGAAAATCTGAAGCTCGGCGAGTTCACGCTGAGCAATTTTAAATCCACGGTTAACGGCGACAACATCGTCGTTACCTACATGATTGCGGTGCAGGAAACGATTGATCAAAAACGATTGCCAGGTAAGCCGGCTCCGCGCCTGAGCGTGTGGAAGAAAGGAACGCACGGCTGGCAGTGGATTTGTCACGCCAACCTCAATCCGATTCCGTAGGAATCATTTCAGAGATGCTGTAGTCGATCGCAACCCTGCAAGCGTTGCGCCGGTTCAGCTGGGCAAAGAATTTCTTCGAGTCCACTATGCGCGCCTTGACGAAGCAGTCGTCGCGGAGCGTACTCTACGTTGATGCAGGATGGCCTGAAAAGCACGTTATCATCCAGGTCGCTCACATCCGCCCCGCAAACGAATGTTTGGGTAGAAGATTCGTCCTTGAACGGTGATACAATGTATGTACAATGAGTCACCGGAGATGATCAAAATGCTCGTGCGGCACGGAAATTCATTCGCGCTGATCCTGGACAAGCCCGTGCTGGAATTGCTTAACGTTGATCCCACTAGTCCTGTCGCCGTTTCAACGACCGATGGAAAAAGTTTACTCATTGTGCCATTGAATGGGGCTGAGAGAAGGACCGCAAAGCGAACGCGTGCGCGACAACGTCCGAGAAGGAAAGCAGGAAAACAAAGAAGCGTATGATGAAAGCAATATCGATCCTGTCGCTCGGTGCACTGGCAGCGATCATCGCGGGCTGTTTAAACACTGAGCACATTGCCTCAGTCACAGGAGAGCGCTATCCGTGGAAGAAAAATATTGTGACAACTGTCTTCTGGATCGGCGAGCAGCCGACCCGAAACAATCCGACGCCGAACCGGAGAAGCTCATGGGACAAAAATTGGACCAGAAGTTACGGAGGC
>WNFQ01001170.1_pt1 | contig 18492 bp, 16 predicted proteins | sample 5400171 | NCBI WGS metagenome assembly WNFQ01 (sample SAMN13153356, study PRJNA577476) | soil metagenome | isolation source: 20 cm soil under Madrone tree | place: USA:California | collected 2016-06-14 | reverse complement strand
CGAGCGCGTCGGGACCGAGTTTCGACAGATCGACATAGGCGATCAGCTCGTTGAGCACGGTTTTCACTCCCATCAAGCTTCCGGCTGTGATGGCCTGCGGCCACGGCACGCCCATCAGCCAGCACACCGGCGCCATGGCGTAACCGAGCATCAGCTGCAACGAGATCCGCTGCTCCCCGATATCGGGCAACAGCCCGAGGATCGCATTGGCGAGATACACCAGCGCCACCAGCACGATCAGCATCGCGATAATGTTGAGCAGCAATTCAAGACCTGCCGTGGTGCCCTTGACGATCGCATCCATGGTCGAGGAGGCGTGCATGTCGGGATCTTCCAGCGCGCCGCCGGTACGCTTGTCCCCGCTCTCCGGCACCATGATCAGGCTGACGAGAATCGCCGCCGGCGCGCCCAGCACCGACGCAATGACAAAATGCGCCGCCGCATCCGGGATCAGCGGCGCCAGCAATGTGGCATAGAGCACCAGCACGGTGCCGGCGATGCCGGCCATGCCGCCAGTCATCACCAAAAATAATTCGCTGCGCGTCAGCTGCGCGAGGTAGGGCCGGATGAACAGCGGCGCTTCTACCATCCCGAGAAAGATATTGGCCGCGGTGGATAGCCCGACCGCGCCGCCGACGCCGAGCGTGCGTTCCAACAGCCACGCCATGCCACGCACCACGGGCGGAAGGATGCGCCAGTAGAACAGCAGCGTGGTGAGCACGCTCATCACAAGCACGATCGGCAGCGCCTGGAACGCGAGAACAAAATCCGTGCCGGGCGCCTTGAGATCAAACGGCAGCGCGCCACCGCCGAGATAGCCAAACACAAATGAAGTGCCCGCGCGCGAGGCCGACGATATCGCGCCAACGGCGTCGTTGATGACGCCGAACCCGCGCGCGACGAAGGGCAGTTTTATCAATGCGACGGCGGTGAGAAGGGTGACGGCCAGGCTGATGGCCGCCTGCCGCAGCGAAACCGCGCCGCGGTTCTCGCCAAACGTCCATGCGAGCGCCAGCAACGCGAGCACGCCGAACGCCGATTGCAGTTGAAGCATCTTGCCCCACCCATGCCGTCATTGCGAGGAGCGGAGCGACGAAGCAATCCAGTCCTGTTTTCACCGGGCCGCCCGCTGGATTGCTTCGCTCCGCTCGCAATGACGGCGATAAGCGAGGCGCAGTCCTAACCCCGTCCGACGAAAGGCATCTTGCTGGCCATCACGGTCATGAACAGCACATTGGCGTCAAGCGGCAGGCTCGCCATATAGGCGACCGCGTCGCCCACCGCCTTGGCGTCCATGCGCGGCTCGGGAATCTTGCGGCCGTCGGGCTGCAGCACGCCATCGACCATGCGCTCCGTCATCGGGGTCGCGGCGTTGCCGATATCGATCTGTCCGACCGCGATATCGTAGGCGCGACCATCGAGGTTGGTCGCCTTGGTCAGGCCGGTGATGGCATGTTTGGTCGAAGTATAGGCCGAGGAGAACGGCCGCGGTGCGTGCGCCGAGATCGAACCGTTGTTGATGATGCGGCCGCCGCGCGGGGTCTGGTCCTTCATGATCCGAAACGCGTGCTGCGTGCACAGGAACGGCGCGGTGAGGTTGGTTGACACCACCGCCTGCCACTGCGCCAGGCTCAAATCCTCGAACGGCACCGGCGGCGCGCCCATGCCGGCGTTGTTGAAGAGAACATCGAGCCGGCCGTAGACGTCCATGACCTTGGCGAACAGCGCGGCAATTGATCCGGGATCGGTCATATCGGCGGAAACCGGAAGGCTCTTGCCAAGATTCTCGCCGAGCTTTTTGGTCTCTTCCAGCTTGTCCACGCGCCGCCCGGCCAGCACCACGGTAAATCCGGCGTTCATCAGCGCCAGCGATGCCGCCCGTCCGACACCGGTGCCGGCGCCCGTCACGAGAGCTATTTTGTTTCCTGCCTGGGTCATTTGTTTTCCGCCTTCATGTTTTTGGTTCTGTCTCACGCTTGTAGGGGGGTCTTGGAATATTCTGATGCGCCGCGCGCAGCGCCGCCGACCAGCGCGAGCGCAGATCGTGAAAATACGGCTCGCCCGCCTCGATGCGGTGATTGAGATCGGCGTCGCAGACGTCGTTGCGCACCACCAGCACGTCGATCGGCAAGCCCACGCCGAGATTGGAGCGCATCGTTGAATCCATCGAGATCAGGCTGGTCTTGAGCGCTTCATAGAGTTCGACGTCGTAATGCATGGCGCGGTCGAGCACCGGCTTGCCGTATTTGTGCTCGCCGATCTGCAGGTAAGGCGTGTCGGTGGTGCATTCGATGAAATTGCCGGCGGGGTAGACCATGAACAGCCGCATTCTCGAACCCTTGATCTGGCCGCCGAACAAGAACGACACGTCGAAATTGATGTCCTCGGACTGCAGCGCGATGCCCTCGGTGGCGTGAACCGCGCGGATCGCCCGGCCGATACGCTGCGCCGCCTGGAACATGGTCGGTGCATTCAGCAGGGTTTCGACGTCGCCGGAGTGCAGGTCTTCCAGCCCTTCGGTCAGGGTCGACAGCACCGACTGGCTGATCGCGAGATTGCCGGCGGTCGCGACCGCCATGATGCGCTCGCCCGGCTTGCTGAAGATATGGAGTTTGCGAAAGGTCGAGACGTTGTCGAGACCGGCATTGGTCCTTGTGTCCGCGATCATGACCAACCCGTCCCGCACCAAAACTCCGCAGCAATAGGTCATTCCAGATCCTCGAACGCATCAGACCGCGAGAATTACTAGCCAATTTCGCTGAAGCCTCCAACCCCATTCGGGCATTCCCGTCAAGCTTCGCGGCGATTCCGCAGTGGCGCGGCCGACATCGACCGGCTAGATAACGATCCATCGAATCCAGCGGACGGGGCGGGCGGATGAAAAAGCAGATGATGTTCGGCGGCCTGGTCCTGGCCGCGCAAATTCTGGGCATCGTGGGCGCTGTCGCGGGCCCCTGGGAAGACGGCATGGCCGCCTATAACCGCGGCGACTACGTGCCGGCGGTCCGGCTGTTTCGACCGCTCGCCGAACAGGGCAATGCCAAGGCCCAAAACGTGCTCGGCGTGATGTACCGCAGGGGGCAAGGGGTCGCGCGCAATTCGGTGCACGCCTTCGTGTGGTTCAGCCGGGCTGCTGCGCGCGGCGACACCACCGCAAAGGCGGAATTGCGCGAGGTGTCGCAAACCATGACGGGTGAGGAACTTGCGCAGGCCCGCGAGATGGCAGAGGCCTGCGAAGCCTCGAATTACCGGCAATGCGAGTATTGAATTTCCTGATCTGTATCCTTCGCGAATCTGTATCCTTCGCGAAGGAGACAGCTCGTCATCACCCGCGGAGGCGGGTGATCCAGTAAACACCGCGGTCGAGAATCTCACAAACGGCGCGGAATACTGGATGCCCCGCTTGCGCGGGGCATGACGGAGTGAGGACGGGACTCACGACTGCAATCGCCATTGGCCGTGCCGTCCGGCCTGATCGACGTTCACCGCCACCGACCCGGAACGGGCAGGCTACCTCATTTGGTGGTCTCAGGATTTTCCACGGTCCTGACGGGCCCTGACAGGCCGGCGTTGTCCAATTGTCATTTTCAATCTGTAAACATTTCTGGCTTTGACCCACAAAGCAATCTTGTCCCACCTCCTACCAAGACTCGTATCATTCAAAACGGCACCCGCGGAGCGATCGCTGTGGCAAGTACCGCGCTGACAACGAATCCCGCCGCAGCCGGCGAAGCAGGATCGGAGCTTCGAAACGCAGTCGCGCGCTGCCGCTCCGCGATTGTGGGTATTGGGGCTTTTAGCGGTCTTATCAATCTGCTCACGTTGACCGGTTCGCTTTTCATGCTTGAGGTCTACGACCGCGTGTTACCGAGCCGGAGCGTTCCAACGCTCGTTGGACTATCGATCATCACCGCGCTGCTGTTTGGCTTCCAGGCGATCATGGAAATCATCCGCGGACGCATGCTGGTTCGCATCGGCAATCTGCTGGACAGCCGCTTGAGCGACCGGGTGTACGACCTGCTGGTGCGCCTGCCGCTTCGGACCCGTAGCAGCGGCGACGGTCTCCAGCCGGTCCGGGACCTGGACCTGATTCGCTCCGTTATATCCGGGCCGGGTCCGGCGGCCTTGTTCGATCTGCCATGGTTGCCATTCTATCTCGCGATCTGTTTTGCATTTCACCCGCTTATTGGCCTGACCGCACTTGGCGGCGCTTTCGTGCTGGTTATTTTGACCGTTCTGACCGATCGGCTGTCGCGGCAGTCGGTATTGAGAGCGTCTTCCTATGCTGCGGCCCGCAACCGATTGGCCGACTCCAGCCGCCGCAACGCGGAGGTGCTGATGTCGATGGCGATGTCGGCAAACTTGCTGGACCGATGGCGCAAGCTTGGCGGTGCATATCGAAAGCAGCAGCAGATTGCCAATGACCTGTCGGGCGGGTTTAACACCACAGGTCGCGCGTTGCGCATGATGCTGCAGTCCGCCGTCCTTGGGGTTGGCGCGTACCTCGTCATCCATCAGGAGGCAACCGGCGGCATCATCATCGCCAGCTCAATTCTGACGGGACGCGCCCTGGCGCCGGTGGATCTGGCAATCGGCAACTGGAAGAGCTTTATATCGGCCCGGCAGAGCTGGCAGCGGCTGGAAAAACTTCTTCGCCTGCTGCCCGCCCCGGCGACCCAGCTCCCGTTGCCCCCACCGGTTCAGTCCGTTACCGTAGAGCGGTTGCACGTTGCGGCGCCAGCGTCCGAAAAGATCCTGGTTGCGGATATCGCCTTTAGCCTGAGAGCGGGCAGTGCGCTCGGCATCGTCGGCGCCAGCGCATCGGGAAAATCGTCCCTGGTTCGCGCCCTGGTCGGGGCATGGCATCCATCGCGGGGGGTGGTACGGCTGGACGGGGCGACGATCGATCAATGGACGCCTGACAGCTTGGGCCGGCACATTGGATACCTGCCTCAGGACGTCGAACTATTCGAGGGCTCGATCGCCGAGAACATTTCACGCTTCGTAGCGAATGCGCCCATGCCCGCCATTATGGCAGCCGCAAATGCGGCCGGCGTTCATTCGCTGATCGTCGATCTTCCGGAAGGCTATAACACGCAAATCGGCGAGCAGGGTGCATTGCTCTCCGCCGGCCAAAAGCAGCGCCTTGCGCTTGCTCGTGCTCTCTATGGCGATCCCTTCTTGGTCGTGCTGGATGAGCCTAACTCCAATCTGGATGCCGAAGGCGAAGAGGCTCTGACAAAGGCCATTCTCGGAGTGCGGGCGCGAGGAGGCATCGTTATTGTCGTCGCCCATCGTTCGAGCGCTCTGGTTGCCGTGGACCATATCATGACGATGGCTAACGGCAGGCAGCAAGCATTCGGTTTGAAGGAAGAAATACTTTCACGGATGGTCAGACGGGATCCCGGTCCCTCGCTGCCTCTGAAGGTCGTTCCGCAAAATGCAGGTTAGAGATGCCTAGCGACTCGCTCGACGCCGAAGGCCGGTCACTGCGCGATCATCTGATTGCAGGAACCGCGGTTGCCCTTTTCTTGACCGTCGGAATTGGCGGGTGGGCTTTTAGTACAGAAATGTCGGGTGCGATCACGGCGTCAGGATCGGTGGTCGTCGATTCCAACGTCAAGAAGGTGCAACACCTCAGCGGAGGGATCGTCGGACAACTGCTGGTTCGGGAGGGCGACCGCGTCGAAGCCGGAGATACGGTGGTGCGACTGGACGACACGGTGCTCCAGGCGGGCCTGGCAATCGTTACCAAAGGCCTAGATGAAATGCGGGCCCGCAAGGCGCGTCTCGTGAGCGAGCGCGACGGTACCGACGAGATCGTTTTCCCGTCCGACACGATCGGTCGGACGCCTTCTTCCGAATTGGCGGCGGCAATGGAGAGCGAGCGCAAGCTGTTCGATTTGCGAAGGGCAGCGAGGCAGGGCCAAAAATCCCAGCTTCGACAGCGAATTGCCCAACTCGAGGACGAAGCGCGGGGCTATGGGGCGTTGCAGGCGGCCAAGACCGAGGAAATAGAATTAATCCAGCGCGAACTCGGCGGTGTCCAGTCACTCTGGGAGAAGAAGCTGATCCCGATCAACCGTCTTACGGTGCTGGAGCGCGAAGCAGCGCGTTTAAAAGGAGAACTCGCTCAGTCAATCGCCTCGAGCGCTCAGGTGCGGGGGAAAATATCCGAGACCGAACTGCAGATCATACAGATAGACCAGGAATTGAGCAGTGAAGTTGCAAAAGAACTGCGCGAGGTCGACGGCAAAATAGGTGAATTCGTTGAGCGGAAGGTAACGGCTGAGGATCAGCTGAAACGGGTTGAACTGCGTGCCCCGCAAAGCGGCATCGTTCATCAGCTCGGTATTCATACGATCGGTGGTGTAGTGAGCCCAGCCGACCCGGTGATGCTGATCGTGCCTGAATCCGATTTGCTTTCGGTTGAAGCAAGGGTTTCGCCGCAGGATATTGACCAACTCTATCTGGGACAGCCAACGACCCTGCGGTTTTCCGCCTTCAATCAACGAACAACACCGGAGATTCAGGGCACGATCAGCCGTATCTCCGCCGATGTATCTCCTGATCAGCGCACCGGCCAGAATTTCTACACGGCACGAGTAGCAATTGCCGCGGACCAACTCGCGCGGCTCGGCAACGTCAAGGTGCTCCCGGGCATGCCGGCGGAAATATTCGCCCGAACCTATGACCGCAATGTGCTGTCCTACTTCACCAAGCCGCTAACCGACCAGATCGTTCGCGCGTTTCGCGAGCGCTAACTAGGTAGTACGCGAGCGTGGAAAAGGATCACACTGGCGCTGGAATCGTTGGCGTCCGCGCTATCACAAAGCGAGCGTTGAACGCTATCGTTATCCGGTCGGCATCCTGCTCGTTTGGATAGACCCAGTGCCTGAGAATGGACTGAAATTCTCTAAACTTTCATTCCGACGTCATGCACGCCTTGCAGAGTGCCCCTGCTCGTCCACGAGCCTAGACAGGGGATATCCATGGCGAAACCGATCAATTTACTATTTGGAGACGATAGCGCGAACACGTTGAACGGCACCGATTATAGCGAGAGCATTTTCGGCCTTGCCGCAAACGACACACTTTCCGCTTGGGGCGGAAACGACGATGTCTTCGGTGGTAATGGCAACGACATAGTCAATGGCGGCAAGGGCAATGACCGGCTATTCGGCGATCAAGGCAATGACGGCCTTATTGGCGGTGAAGGCGACGACAAGCTTTACGGCGGTCCTGGCAGGGATCTGTTGTTCGGTGGCGCCGGCCACGATGAACTCGATGGCGGCGAAGGGAACGACAAGTTCCTGTTCCGCAAGGGCACGGGCGTCGATACCATCGAGCAGCTCGGCGCCGGCGACCGCGTCGACGTTCGTGATTTTCATTTCGCGTCGTTTCAGGCGCTGATGAATTCCGCCAAAAAGGTCGGAGATGACGTCGCGATTGACCTGGGTAGCGGGGACAAGATTGTCATCAAGGATGCGAGTATTTCGGATCTACATGCTGAGCAGTTCATCATCTCGAGCGAGGTCCAGGGTCCGTCGAGCTCACAGAGCCCCTATCTGCTCAGCAGCGATTCGCATGTCTACACCGAATCATTGCTGACCACTGGCGACAGCGTGGGCGGTTACAAGATGGCTGGCATCCCGGACGGCCTCGGTGCGTTCGACAATGGCGACGGCACCTTCACCGTCCTGATGAATCATGAAATCGGCACAATGCCGGACGGTACTCCACTCGGCGCGGTACGCGCGCACGGTGCTAAGGGCGCGTTCGTGTCGGAGTGGGTGTTCGACAAGACGACACTCGAAGTCATATCGGGCCACGATCTCATTCAGCACGTCTTCACTTACGTTCCAGGCCCGCCAGGCACTCCAGGCAGCTATGTCGATCATAGCGCCGCCCTCGGTAATGGTATCGCGTTCAATCGGTTCTGCTCGGCCGACCTCGCCGACAAGGGTGCGTTTTACAATGAGAATAGCGGCCTCGGCTTCTACGGCGGACGGCTGTTCCTCGACGGCGAAGAGTCGGGCCCCGAAGGCAAGGCGATCGCCCACATCGTCGGCGGCGCCCAGGACGGCAACAGCTATGAGCTCGCCTGGCTCGGCAACATGGCTTACGAGAATCTCGTTGCCAACGCGCACACCGGCAACAAGACGGTAGTTGCCATGATGGACGATGGTCTGAACGGCCAGGTCTATTTCTATGCCGGAGACAAAAAGGCGACCGGCAACGCCATCGACCAGGCGGGCCTGACCGGCGGCCATCTGTTCGGTATCCACGTGACCGACTTGGAAGGTACGGCGAACAACGCGCCGCCGGATAGCACTTCTCCGCTCGGCGCGGATAACTCATCCGCCTTCACGATGATCGATCTCGGCGACGTGAGTGGCAAGACTGGCGCTCAGATCGATGCGGCGAGCGAGATGGCGGGTGTGACCACGTTCCTTCGTCCGGAAGACGGGGCATGGGATACCCTCAATCCCAACCGCTTCTACTTCGTGACGACCAACGCCATCGATAAGCCGACGCAATTGTGGGCGGCTGATTTCATTGACGCGTCAAATCCCGCCTTGGGAGGAACGATCAAGCTGCTCGTCAATGGCAATGAGAACGGTGCGGACCACCCGCTGATGTTCGACAACATCACGGTCAATGCTCAGGGCAAGGTCGTTCTGTGCGAAGATGTCGGCAACAACGCTCACCTCGGCAAGGTCTGGCAATACGATCCCGCGACGGACTTGCTGACGCAACTTGCCGAGCACGATGCCAGCCGCTTCCTGCCAGGCGGAGCCAATTTCCTCACCCAGGACGAGGAAGCTTCCGGCGTGATCGATGTCTCGCACATCCTCGGCAATGCCGGAGAAAACGTCTACCTGATCGATACGCAGGCCCACTTCGCCGCCCCCGGTGCCACCGGTGTCGAACTGGTTGAGGGCGGTCAGCTCCAGCTGATCCATCAGTATCTGGTGTAATGCCAAATCGTTGACCGGCGCAGGCCTGTTGGCTCGCCGGTCACGAAACGGCCCAATTCCCGAGGTGCCGGGCTTTTCAGCCCGGCACCTTCATTCGTAAGGCCATTGTTGTCCGATTGTCACAGACTGGAGCCCTGAGAACCTACGACTGCGACTGCCATTGGCCCTGCCGTCCGACCTGATCGACCTTGACCGCCACCGACAGGGTTTCGGTGCCGCCGCCATAGCGGGTGCCGCGCACCGGCGCCGCGCCGAGATAGTCCAGCCCGATCGCGACGCGGGCATGGGCGTCGGTGGTGCAGATGCCGTTTGCCGGATCGAAGCCGACCCAGCCGAGATCCGGCACGAACGCTTCCGCCCAGGCGTGGCCGGCCTGCTGATTGACCATGCCGTCGGAGCGCAGGAAATGGCCGGCAACGAAGCGCGCCGGCACGCCGCCGGAGCGCGCGCAGGCGATAAAGATATGCGCGTAGTCCTGGCAAACCCCGCGCTTCAAACCAAATGCTTCGACCGCCGAGGTGCCGCTGTTGGTGGGATCTTCGTCAAAGGTCATGTGCTCGTTGATCTGCATCATCAGCGCATGCAGAAACCCGAGCACGTCGTCTTCCGATTCCGAGCGCAATTCGCGCGAAAATGTCGCCATTGCCGGATTGACCTCGGTCAGCGATGTCGAGCGCAGGAACAGGCTCGGCGGAAAGCGCTCATCGGTGCCCCTGAGCACGCCGCCGGTGTCGTGGGTCTCGATCAGGCCTTCGACGTTGATGGTGAGATCGGCGATCGGCCCCTCGGTCAGGACATGCGTGACGTTGCCGAATGCATCCTGATGCACGTCGAGCCGCGAATCGGTGGAGACGTCGATCTGCCATTCCGCGACGTATTGCCCGTCATGGCTGCCGGGTGTCATTCGCAGGATTTGAATGACGCCGGTGGCCGGCGGTTCGTAACGATAGCTGGTGGAATGGGCAATTCGCAGGCGCATGTGATACCAGGACAGAGCTAGAGTTCGGATACATTAGAACAAAAGATCGTCATGCCCGGGCTTGACCCGGGCATCCACGTCTTCCTTTCTTGACCACTGCCCAAAAGCAAGACGTGGATGGCCGGGACAAGCCCGGCCATGACGGTGTTTGATTGCGCTCATGCTCATGCCTCTAGACCAGGTACTGCTTGGTGATGATTTCGCCAAGCCTGGCGTTATCCGCAATGAATTCCTGGATGAACTCGTGCACGCCGTGCTGGAAGATATCGTCCATGTGGCTGTGCTCCAGGCGATTGCGGACACCGCGGGCATGGCGCTGCGCGGCGCCCTGGCGGCCATAGGCGACGCCGATCTGGTCGAGATTGCGCACCAGATTGCCGTAACAACTGGCCAGCGAACGCGGCAGCGTATCGTTGAGGATCAGGAGGTCGGCGATCAGCCATGGCTTTAGCGTCTCCCGATAGACCCAGTGATAGGCGGTCAGCGCCGAGACCGAGCGCAGGATCGAGGTCCACTGATAATAGTCGAGCGGTCCGCCGACGTGCTCCTCCTCCGGCAACAGCACGTGGTATTTCACGTCGAGGATGCGGGCGGTGTTGTCGGCGCGCTCGAGATGCAGCCCGAGCCGCGAAAACCAGTAGGCGTCGTTGCGCAACATGGTGCGATAGGCCGAACCGTCGAAGCGCAGCGAGGTTTCCTGCACGAAACGCAAAAACCTCGCCAGGTCCTCGCGCGTCTTGGTACCTTTGCCCCAGACTTCCTGAAGATCGATCCATGCCGAGTTGATGGTGTCCCACATCTCGCTGGTCAGCGCGGTGCGCACCGAACGCGAATTGAGCCGCGCATTCTCGATGCAGTTACGGATCGAGGAGGGATTGCTGGGCGAGAACGACAAATAGTCCACGACGTTGTGTTCGTCGGCTTCCTCGTAGACTTCGTAAAAACTTGCGCTGACGCCCGCGGTCAATAGCGCCGAATCCCACTCGTTGGTCTTGCCGATATAGGTGGCGGGAAGCGCGGTGACGCGCAGCGTCGCATCGATGGTGCGCGCGAGATACTCCGCGCGCTCGACGTAGCGGGCAAGCCAGTACAGGTTTTCGGCGGTGCGCGACAGCATGCAGGGCGTTGCTCTGTTAATCGTCCAATATCCAGGTGTCCTTGGTGCCGCCGCCCTGGCTCGAATTCACCACCAGCGAGCCTTCCTTCAGCGCCACCCGCGTCAGGCCGCCGGGCACGATGGTGACGTGACGGCTTCCGGTGAGGACGAACGGCCGCAGATCGACGTGGCGCGGGGCGAGACCGGATTCGGTGCAGGTTGGGCAGGTTGACAGCGCCAGCGTCGGCTGCGCGATGAAACCCTCCGGCTCGCGCTTGAGCTTGTCGCGGAACGCTTCGATCGTGGCCTTGGTTGCGGCAGGTCCAATCAGCATGCCGTAGCCGCCGGAGCCGTGGACTTCCTTCACCACCAATTCGGCGAGATTATCGAGAACGTAAGCCAGATCCTTTGGTTCGCGGCAACGCCAGGTCGGCACGTTCTTCAGGACAGGCTCTTCGCCGAGATAGAATTTCACGATCTCGGGCATGTAGGAGTACACCGCCTTGTCGTCGGCGATGCCGGTCCCTACCGCATTGGCGAGCGTGATGTTGCCGGCGGCATAGGCCGACATCAGCCCGGGTACGCCGAGCGCCGAATCCGGGCGGAAGGTGAGGGGATCGAGGAAGTCGTCATCGACGCGGCGGTAGATGACATCGACGCGTTTCAGGCCCTCGGTGGTGCGCATGAACACCTCATCGTTCTTGACGATGAGGTCGCGGCCCTCGACCAGCTCGATGCCGAGCTTGTCGGCGAGAAATGAATGCTCGTAATAGGCGGAGTTGTAGACGCCGGGCGTCATCAGCGCCACCGTCGGCTCCGCCGCGGCGCTGAGCGGCGCCACCGATCGCAACGCCGACAACAGTTCGTCCGGATATCTCTCCACAGGGGCGACGCGGTGGCGGGCAAACAGGTCCGGAAACAGCCGCATCATGATTTCGCGGTTTTCCAGCATGTAGGACACGCCGGAGGGCGTGCGCGCATTGTCCTCCAGCACGAAGAAGTTTTCCGGGTTGACGCGGACGATATCGATGCCGGCGATGTGAACGTAGACATCGTGCGGCACGTTCTGGCCGTTCATCTCGGGCCGGAACACCGGGTTCTGGAAGATCAGGTCTTCGGGAATGATATTCGCCCGCAGCACGTCGCGGCCGTGATAGATGTCGCGCAGGAACATGTTGAGCGCGCGCACACGTTGCTTGAGGCCCTTTTCGAGAATCGCCCACTCTTTTGCCGACATGATCCGCGGGATCACGTCGAAGGGAATCAGCCGCTCCTGGGCTTCGGCGTCGCCATAGACGGCGAAGGTGATGCCGATCCGGCGGAACAGCAACTCCGCTTCCTGACGGCGATATTCCAGCGCGTCCGGCGGCGTCTCCTTCAGCCAGCGCGAGAGCTCCTGATAGGCCGGACGGAGGTCGCCGTCAGGGCCGTTCATTTCATCGAACGCAACTGCCATATATCCCGAGGTTCGTTCAGGCCACGCGCGACAGTGCATGACTCAAAGGGATGGTAGCAAGGCCCGGGCCAGCGCGATATGCATTCCCGGAGAGCATTTGCTATGGACGGCCGTGGCGGTGCCTGAAAAAATGGCTGGTCGGTGCTTATTTCCGCAGCAAAACCCCGTGACTTCAAGGTGTTGCCTAGGCAAGGTCACGACGATGCAGGGCGAGGAGAGTTCATGAGCGATATCGTCACCGCGGGAATTCTGGTGATCGGCGACGAGATCCTGTCCGGGCGGACCAAGGACAAGAACATCGGCTTTATCGCGGAATACCTGACCAATATCGGGATCGATCTCAAGGAGGTCCGCGTCGTCGCCGACGATGAGGCCGACATCGTCGCGGCGCTGAATGCGCTGCGCCATCGCTACGACTACGTTTTCAGCACCGGCGGCATCGGGCCGACCCATGACGACATCACCGGCGACGCCGTCGCCAAGGCGTTTGGCGTCGGCATCGACCATCATCCCGAGGTGGTTGCGCGGTTTCGCGAGCGCTTCCAGGGCCCGGGCGAATTGAACGAGGCGCGGCTGCGCATGGCGCGGATTCCCGACGGCGCCGAATTGATCCAGAGCGCGACGATCCTGGCGCCCGGCTTCAAGATCGGCAATGTCATCGTCATGGCGGGTGTGCCGTCGATCATGCAGGCGATGATGGACATTGTCGCGCCGAAGCTGAAATCGGGGGTGCGGATGCTGTCGGACTCGGTCCGCGCCAATGCCAGGGAAGGCGACATCGGCGGTCCCCTGCGCGAGATCGCCAACGCGCATCCCGACACCATCATCGGAAGCTATCCGTTCCTCGATGAGGACAAGAAGCCGAACACCAACCTGGTCGTTCGCTCGCGCGATCCCGAGAAGCTCAATGCCGCGATGACCGCGGTAAAGGAGATGCTGGCGGGATTGACCGTCGCGCGCTGAGCATTCGAGCGCATTGGAAACAGCGTCATGGACAAGAATTCGTTTTTCTGGAAGATGGCCGATGGGCGAATCCCGCCGCCGGCCTGCGCGAAAACGCTAGGTCTCGAGTTTGTCGAGATCGATGGCGAGCGCGGCACGATCGAAACCAGATTCGAGGCAAGGCCGGAATTCCTCAACCCCGCCGGAAACGTGCAGGGCGGATTTCTCGCGGCGATGCTCGACGATACCATGGGTACCGCGCTGTCGGCGACGCTCGATCTTGAGCAATTTGCGCCGACCGTAAACCTCAATGTGCAATTTCACCGGCCGGCCCGGCTTGGTCGATTGAAGGGTGTCGGCCGCGTCCTGATGCGGGGCCGTGAGACCTGTCACGGAAGTGCCGAACTTTGGCAAAACGACAAGATCGTCGCGACCGCCACCGGCACCTTCGTCATTCGCAAAATGTAGGAGAATGATGATGGCGGAGCATCCCGAACTCAGCGCGGCGGAGCGGGCGGGCAAGGCCTTTCCGGTCTCATGGGACCAGTTTCACCGGGACTGCCGGGCGCTGACCTGGCGGCTTAATGAAGTCGGCCCGTTTCACGCCGTGATCGCGATCACCCGCGGCGGGCTGGTGCCGGCGGCCATCGTCGCGCGCGAACTCGGCGTTCGCATCATCGATACCGTGTGCATTGCGAGCTACGATCATACCAAGCAGGGCGATCTGAAGGTACTGAAAAGCATTTCGGCCGACACCGCGAAGCTCGGTGGCGGGACCGGCAAGGGGCTATTGATCGTCGATGATCTCGTCGACACCGGCAAGACCGGGCGGCTGGTGCGCGACATGATCCCGGACGCGCATTTCGCGACCGTCTACGCCAAGCCGATGGGACGGCCGCTGGTCGACACCTTTATCACCGAGGTGTCGCAGGACACCTGGATCTTCTTTCCGTGGGACACCGCGCTCTCGTTCCAGCCGCCGATCCGCGACGGCGCGGCGTGATAGGGCTGTCATTCCGGGGCGATGCGAAGCATCGGACCCGGAATCTCGAGATTCCGGGTCTGGTGCTAACGCACCATCCCGGAATGACGAGTCTGGATTGCTTTCGTCGCTCGCGCTCCTCGCAATGACGGCTGAAAAATCAGGCCTCAAATGCGATCGCCCTTGCAAAACCGGGTCACGCCTTTAGGCGACATCATCGCCACGCCGCATCGCGGGATGTTCACCGGCAATCGCGGCATTCATCCACGAACCCGCGACGAAAACGCTGACGCGGCGCTGGGCCAGCCAGGCGTGGCTCACTTGCGTCTGCGAATTCAAAGGGCGCCGGCGCGAGGTGATGGGCGGCCGCAGCTGGACCGAGCTGTTCTTCCTCGACGAGGCGACCGCGCTCGCGGCGGGCCATCGCCCGTGCTTCTTCTGCCGCCGCCACGACGCCAACCGGTTTCGCGCGGCGTGGGAAGAGGGCAATGGCGTCAGGCGCGCGCTGGCGCGCGACATCGATGGCGTGCTTCATCGCGAGCGGCTCGCAGGCGCTAAGAAGCGGTTGCACGCGCGCACCATGCCGCTGGAAGATTTGCCCGATGGCGCGATGCTGCAGGAGGGAACGGAGAGTTTTGTGATTGTGCGGGGTAGGGCGCTAAAGTGGTCGCCGGCCGGCTATCGCAAAGCGCCAGACGTCATCAAGGATGCGATGCTGCTGACGCCGCCCTCGACATTGCGTGCGATAGGTGCGGGGTATCGGCCGGTGCTGCATCCGAGTGCGATGGAGTTGATGGGGTAGTTCACCGCCGTCATTCCGGGGCGATGCGAAGCATCGAACCCGGAATCTCGAGATTCCGGGTTCGCGCTGGCGCGCGCCCCGGAATGACGAACTACCCAAACTTCAGCCTTGCCAGCTTCGCGCCTGCGCCGAGCGCCATCAGTTTGGCTTTGGCGATGTCGCGATGCATCGGCGCCATGCCGCAATTGGTGGTGGCGACGATGTTGCTCTTCGGCACGAATTTCGAGACGGCGTCGATCACCCCGGCGACATCCTCCGCGGTCTCCACCGTGTTGCTGGCGACGTCGATCACGCCGGCCTGAACGACCTTGCCGGTGAGCAGGCCCAATAGTTCCAACGGCACGTGCGAGTTGCGGCATTCGATCGCAACCTGCTGGATCGGGCTTTTGGCGATCGCCGGAAAGATTTCCTCATACTGCCGCCACTCAGCTCCCAGCGTCTGCTTCCAGTCGGTATTGGCCTTGATGCCGTAGCCGTAGTAGATGTGCACGGCGGTGGCGCAGGTCAGCCCTTCGGCGGCCCGCTCCAGCGCTTTGATGCCCCAGTCGTTGACCTCGTTCATGTAGACATTGAAGGCCGGCTCATCGAACTGGATCACGTCGACGCCGTCGGCCTGCAACGCCCTGGCTTCCTCGTTGAGCAGTTCGGCGAAGGCGAACGCCATCTTGACGCGGTCGCCGTAATACTGGTCGGCGATGGTGTCGACGATGGTCATCGGGCCGGGCAGGGTGAATTTCAGCTTGCGCGTGGTGTGGGCGCGGGCGATGCGAGCCTCCTCGGCATGGACGCGGCCCCTTAGCCGCAGCGGCGCCACCACCTGCGGCACCATTGCCTTGTAGCGGTCTTTGCGGATCCCCATCTCGACCTTGTGGGCGAAATCGATGCCCTCGATCTTCTCGAGAAAACCGTGGACGAAGTGCTGGCGCGACTGCTCGCCCTCGGTGACGATGTCGACCCCGGCGTCCTCCTGCAGCTTCAGCACCAGCATGGTGGCGTCGCGCTTGGCCCGCGCCAGTTCCTCACCCGACGATTTCCAGGGCGCCCACAGGGTGTTGGGTTCGGCGAGCCATTCCGGTTTCGGCAGCGAGCCCGCGATCGTGGTTGGAAACAGCATGAGCGTATCCCCGGTTTCTTGATTGGACGGACTATCTGCCATGACTTGGCGCTCACGTATATATGTCGTCATGCCCGGCCTTGTGCCGGGCATCCACGTCTTGGCTTGACCGGAAGTTCAGTCGTCGGCCCTAATCACCGAGAGGAAATGGCCGGCACCAGATATAGTCATCGCTTCCGGTCCCCTGTAATCGGCCTGTTTCAGAGAAATTGAGATCGAAGATTGGTCCTCAAACGTGATTGTGCACGCTACCTGTTGCTCAAGTTCAAAGCGCTCAACGACCTTCCCGATCTGCTCGCACAGCCGATTGCGGAATTGATCATCTCCGTCCTCTACAACAGCCCCGTTTACCCGGACTTCGACCCGGGTCAGAGGCGTGATCGTCGAGTTACCAAAATGAAGCTGCCAATAGTCGCAAACGAACGTAATGCTTTGGAGAGTTTCTCCGTCCAGCCAATAGTCGTGGGCCTCGGATTGCTTTTGGGAAAAAGCAGCGGAATACCTAAAGCGTGCATCATAAGCAGTTATTGGTTGAAGAACACGCGAGCCGCCTCCCGGAGGATAGACAAGCTCCCAAAATTTGCGGGTCTTGGGATCACGAAATAACGCGTCCCAGCCATATTGGTGATTCCCGACGCTCTCGAATTCGGAAATGGCCTTGTCAATTTCAGCATCGGTCATGATGTTAGGTCCGTCTCGGTCGTCCGGTTCGCCACTGCTCAAATCATGACAATATCAGACCGGACACAAACTTGGCATGCCAAGGGAGTCGGGGGTAGGATCGGACCCGCCCGTCCTGGCCTCGCCATTATCAACCTTTGGATCATCTAATGATCGACCTTCATTACGCGCCGACGCCGAACGGCTGGAAAGTCTCGATCATGCTGGAAGAGCTCGGCATTCCTTATAACGTCATCCCCGTCAACATCCGGGCCGGCGATCAGTTCAAGCCGGAATTTCTCGCGATCAGCCCGAACAACCGGATTCCGGCGATCGTCGATCATGCGCCGCCCGATGGCGGCCGGCCATTTTCGGTGTTCGAGACCGGCGCGATCCTGATTTATCTCGCCGACAAGACCGGGCGCTTCTTGCCGAAGGACATGCGCGGGCGATCCAGGGTGGTGCAATGGGTGATGTGGCAGGTGAGCGGGCTCGGTCCGATGCTCGGCCAGCACGGCCACTTCGCGCTCTACGCGCCGGAGAAGATCCCCTATGCCATCGAGCGCTATCGCGACGAGGCGGCGCGGCTCTATAGCGTGCTCGACAGGCAGCTCGGCAAAACCGGACGCTATGTCGCCGGTGACGACTATACGATCGCCGACATCGCCTGCTTTCCCTGGACCATGACCCACAAGGCGCAGGGCTTTACGCTCGACGATTATCCGAACGTCAAGCGCTGGTATGCCGACGTGCGCGCGCGGCCCCAGGTGCAAGCGGGTCTCGCGATCGGCAAGTTCGAAAAGGAGCCGTTCGACGAAGAGGCACGGAGGAATATGTTCGGGCAGAAGGCGAAGGAGATGGCCGGGAGGAAGTAAGCTTCGCCCGCACCGTCATTGTGAGCCAACGGGTCGCGCGAATGCGCGCCCGATGACAGGCTCCGCGAAGCAATCCATGTGGCCGCAGAGGATGGATTGCTTCGTCGCGGAGTTTATCATCGGGCCCGCCGAAGGCGGGACCCGTTGGTTCCTCGCAATGACGCGGAAAGACCTGAGGTCCGTAATCAAATCACGAGGAAACGCCATGATCGAATTCTTCTTCGACTGCTCCAGTCCCTGGACCTATCTCGCCTTCCACAACATCGAGCCCTTGGCGAAGGAATTCGGCGCCGAGATTTCGTGGCGGCCGATCCTGGTCGGCGGCATCTTCAACACCATCAATCCGAGTGTCTATGCGTCGCGGGAAAAGCCGGTCGAGGCCAAGGTCAACTACGCGAAGAAGGACATGGCGGACTGGGCGCGCTCCGCGGGGCTTGCGATCAAGATGCGTCCGACAGTATTTCCCGTGAACAGCGTCAAGGCCATGCGCGGCTGCATCTGGTTGGGCAAGGACATGGTGCCGTTCGCGCGCGCGGTGTTCGAGTCCTACTGGGGTGCCGACAAGGACATCTCGCAAGACGCGGTGCTGACCGGGATTTGCAACA